>Ga0209636_10001555_pt1 | contig 23279 bp, 20 predicted proteins | sample DeeMarSWOR152_54_FD_187464 | JGI IMG/M metagenome (GOLD analysis project Ga0209636, IMG submission 187464) | Marine sediment microbial communities from White Oak River estuary, North Carolina - WOR-1-52-54 (SPAdes) (version 2) | ecosystem: Environmental > Aquatic > Marine > Intertidal zone >...
TGATTCACACTGCAGAATTAATCCACTCAACGTCGTTGTCGTGGCGACAATGCCTATTGCTCTATTCAGTGGAGATGTCTCCCGCAAAATCCCCATTTTCATGTGCATTAAGAATCATTTATTTAGTAAACTGAACCTCCTTCTTCTGAAGGTTCATTTGGAAATGTCGGAGACCATAAGACAACTGGCAATCATTTCTAGAGCAGAGTTTCTTCTACCCAATCTAGGCTCGCTTATCATGGGGCTTGCATGGGGTGCTAGCCCTCCTCTAAGTCTCACAGAAATGATCATCCTGGTAGTGCTCTCGTTCACAATAATCAACCTAAGCTCAGCCATCGGAGCCCAAGCCAACACGATTTCCGACTATGAACTCGACTCGAAAGATGAACGTAAAAAAGAATTAATTCAAGCATTGGACAGGTTTGGGCACAACCGACTCAAACAAGTGTTGATTGTCGAGTTTGCAGTCACACTGGCTTTGGTTGTCGTGTTCATGTTAGCGAAGACAAAACCTACCCTGCTACTTCTGTGGATTGTTGGAATTTCTCTAGGCTGTCTCTACTCTGCTCCGCCACTGAGAATAAAATCCAGATCTTGGCTGGCGCCGGTGACACTGATCCTCGTACTTGCTGTCTTCCCAATCCTTTTCGCATACTTTAGTTTCACATCCGAGCTTAACCCTCTCTTCCTTCTTGCCCTCGCTGGATTAGCTTCAACAGTGTACGGAGTAATAATCCCAACTGAAACAAGAGACTATTTCGGGGACAAAGCGATGGGCATTGAAACAATGACAGTATGTTTGGGTCTCGCCAAGGCTTCGCTCTTGGGCATCATACTTCTAAGCTTTGGAGCCACACTCATTGGGGTAGCGTTTTTTGTCACATTCATTTTAGGGCATTACCCCGTCTTGAGCTTGTCAGTGCTTACAATCGCTATAGCAGATGCTATTGTGCTCCGAAAACTCAAGAAACTTTACAAATTATCCAAGGAATACGAGCGCTCTGGCCGGCACCCCATCGCCCGAGAAATTACAAGCTTCTCTGCAAACAATCCGAAATGGATAATGGTAGTTACCCAAACCTATAGCCTCATATCAATTATAATGCTAGTAAGCAAATTCATACATTAACCCTATAAATACATGGGATCGCTTTCTTCAGTTTTAATTCACGAATCTTATGCTCATCATTTACTCTGGAACTGAAGTTACGAAGCTTTTCCCCTCTTTCCTGCAAATCTGTTTGGCAAGATTCCTTCCCATCAAACCAACAGTGTTGACTCCAATCATACCTGCAGCCCAGTGACCAACCATATAGAAATTTCTCAGTCCTGGAAGGGTTATACTCAAACCTTTCCTTACAACTCTCTCACCTTCTGTTGGGTGTCCCCATGGTTGGAAACCATGGAAGTTATTGGTATAGCGTTCAGAGGTTACAGGGGTTGTAAAATCAACTACCTCCACTTACTCCTTTACCTTTGGAAACCGCTCCTCCAATTCGTCTACGACCATCTCGTATACCCTATTTTTCTGCTCGCTGTATTTCTTGAGGTCCTTTCTTAGATCCCTCCAGTATTGGTAGTTTCCAATCGTAACCGCTTTCATTATAGATTTTCCTTTAGGAGCAAGACCTGTATTATGGTCGAAAAGCTCCGCGCGAACAGAAAAAAGGGAAGTGAATAGCTATTCAAGTTTCCCTCGAGGATTTCTTGGCTTGCTGTGCGGAAGTTTGTCCTTACACTCTTGACTATCACAAGTTTCGATTCGACCTTACATGGTTATTATTACTTTTCCCCTTGCATGTCCTTTTTCCATATATCTATGAGCTTCTGCAACTTCCCTCAGCGGATAAACCCTATCTATTACAGATTTTACTTTTCCAGCCTCAATGAGGTCCCTGACGAAAATTAAGTCTTCCATGTTACGTTTCCCAAGATACGGAATCATTTTTTTGCTACTGGTCATTGAAGTCCAAAGCTTTCGGAGAATAGGTCTAAGACCAAACTTTGTTGTAACATAGATCCCTTCAGGCTTTAATGAGCTTTTACATTTTGAAAACGAACTCTTAGCTACTATATCGAAAATAAGGTCATAACTCTCACCTTTTTTTGTGAAATCTTCCTTTGTATAATCAATAACCTCATCTGCTCTAATGGATTTTACAAGCTCCAGGTTCCTTGTACTACATACTCCAGTGACCTCTGCCCCGAAAGATTTAGCTATTTGAACAGCAAACGTTCCTACACCTCCAGATGCTCCATTGATAAGAACCCTCTGTTCAGATTTGATATTCCCTTTATCCCTAAGACCTTGTAGTGCCATGAACCCGCATGTAGGAACTGCCGCAGCCTGTTCATACGTCATATTAACAGGTTTTAATGCTACATCTTTTTCAGAAACACATATGTACTCTGCATGAGAACCAGCCTTTACAGTACCAAAAACCTCATCATCTATCTTAAATTGCTCTATGTTTTTTCCTATTGACTCAATCTTCCCCGCAAAATCAGCTCCCAATATAGGGTATTTTGGTTTCATGAATAGGGTTTTAGCACTACCGCCCATTAATCGAGCCATGGATGGAGTAGGAACTCGAATATGCCAATCCACTGCATTCATAGATGAGGCATGAATTTTTACGAGTATATCATCTTCCATGACCGTAGGTTTTTCTACTTCTCTATATTCAAGAACATCAGGTGACCCAAATTTTTCATAAACAACCGCTTTCAAAGCATCCCCTCCTAACACATTGTTTGTTTCATATTCCGCTTCAGCTCTTATGGCTTGTGTAAGAAACCACTTTCCACTATGGAATCTGCATGCATGCTTCTGTATACTCCTAGTGTTCTAGTATGCGTGCCCTTAAATATCAAAGACTGTGAAAGAGAGTGCTGATGAGTTTGTGGAGATAGGTGAAGCTGACAGATTCAAACTTTATGTCACATCTGGAAAAACAATCGAAGAAGACCTGCGAATTTCTTTTCATGAAAATCCAAGAGACGTTTTCATGTTGGTTCTAGAAGGAGAAATAGAATTCACATCTGAAAGAGGAGAAAAAACAACAGTAAAAGCAGGAGAATGATTTGAATTACCAAAACACTTGAAGCATCATTGCGTTTTCAAGAAGATGACGATCGCCATTGAAGGAGTATACAAAAAAGGACTTTGAACTTGAAAAGTTAGGAGCGCATAACAGAGTACAGCTATAGTGATTCTCTGATTTCTTTTTCAATCTCCTTTGCGGATTTGTTTGCGTTTATTACTGTCCATTTATCCATTAAAGCCAAAAAAACCGCTTTGCGTCTAATCTGTTTTAATTCTTCTAAGCTTTCAAACATTTCTCGTCTACTACGCTCTTGCTGTATCCTTCTGTAAGCTTCTTCTGGGCTCACGTCTAGAAAAAACATGAAATCCGATGTCGGTACAATAAGAGCAAAGAAGTGATAGGCAATCCTATGCAAAGGAGAAGGAAGATAAGCCGTTCCCATCAAATAACGCACAAGAACCACATAATCATACCTTTGCCACGAATAAAGCAGAATCGAACGAATAACATCAACCATATAAAAGAAAGCAGCTGCGAAATGTGCACCTTTCCCTTTCAGATACAGAAACTGTTTAGCCTTAATCCCGCAAAAATTGTCATTTGAAGGATGAAAACGTAAATGAACAGTCTTTCCGTGTTTTCTCAGAAAATTGCAAAGCTTGAACGCTTGAGTACTCTTGCCCGAAGCATCGAGTCCATCTATGACTATGAAAACCAACTGTTCAAGTGCCTCCATCCAAGAACAGGAAGGTCAAAGCACTGAAAACTGGCACAGTTAGATTGTCAAAACCAAAAGGTGAAAAACTTTCAACCAAAGTCGCCACAATAGCAGTTGCAAAAACTGCAAGAATTTTTTCAAAAACCGAAAACGAATATAGCTGAGAAAAGAAAACTAAACCAATTGCTAAACTGCAAAAACTGGCAAGAAACATTGCCGTTGAACCTTCCAGGCTTTTGTTTGCAAAAACCTTGTACCTTCTCCTGCCGTATCTTTCACCAATCAATGAAGCTGCACTGTCACCATAAGCCATAGGCAAGACACCCGCAGCAACAACACACGGCTCAGAAGCAAAAAACAACGCCAAAACCGTGTAGGAAACAGCGTAAAAAACAGGCCCCAGAGGATGTCCCTCCTCGGTCATGTCTGCAAGCTCCTTGAACCTTTCACGGATGCCCGCAAACGGAGAGAAAGGCGACACAAGAAACGTAGCCAAAATGAACGGAGCAGCAACCAAAACAGGATAGACATTCGACGAGAAAAAAGGCAGAACAAACGGAAGATTACCAATCATCGCGTGCAAGAACTTACGAGAAACCCTCCGAGAGACACGCAAAACCCTACCCAACCTGCCAGACACAAAAATCACCAACAAAATGTAAACATAACAAAGAAACATCAAAAGAACATCCGCAAACGCGCCAAACATCAGCTCACCCTATGGCGCCAGCAACAAACGCCAACAATCCGATGGCCAACCACAAAAGAACAATGTTCTTGACTTTTCTGGCGTTTTCCCTTGAATAATCCTTAAGAAGCAATAATGAACATGCTACAAGCCCAAAATCAGTAACAGCCACCAATGGAATGAACCAAAAAGAAACAAGCCTTAGAAGCCAAGGTATTGGACTTAACAAAACTGCAAGCGAATAGAAAATTGTTGCTGCAATCGCCGCGTTTTTCTGTCCATAACGAACAGCCAAAGTTTTCACGCCTTGCATTTCATCACCTTTAACGTCTACAATTCCCTTAGTTATTTCTCTACCAGTGTTTGAAAGAAAAGCGATAGAAGCAAAAACCAAAACATTCAATTCAACCTTATTAACGATTGCTACACTTCCGTAAATGAAAGGTACTGCCACACAGGTACTGACGAGAAAATTGCCAGGCAATCCACTGCGTTTTCCAATAGTAGTGTAAGTTGTAAAAACCATCCAAGCGAATATGGCTACAGCAAAACAGAAAATGCTCGTCAATAAATAGGTGTTTGCGAATGCGGTAACAAAACCTATTGCCGTGAGAATAACAGCAAAAGCTAGAGCTTCTCTTGGCTTAATTAAACCGCTTGGAATTGAACGGTTCGGCTCATTCACCGCGTCTATTTCTCTATCATAATAATCGTTTATAGCCATGGATGCACCAGTTAACGCAAAGCCAGTAACGAATCCATAAACAAGATTCAGCCAAAAAATGCCCAAATCATGCGGACTTGCAAGCGCTGCACCAACAATAACAGCAACACCCATCATCAAACAGTTTACAGGACGCATCAAACACAGATAACCGCCAACTTTACCCATAATCGCTCAAACCTCTGCAATAACTCATAAGCTTTCATTAAAGTTATAAAATTCACGTTTACATTCGAAAGCTTAATACGTTCAATACAAGTTAATTCATTCCAAAAAGTTTGGTGGCAAGCTTTTGAGCGATAATTATGCACCAGAAAGATTAAGAGTAATAATTCCGGTTGGAGGAAAGGCTAAGCGTCTGCTACCATTAACAGCAGAAACAAGCAAGGCATGTCTCCGCCTCTTAAACAGACTGCTAATAGAATTTTCGTTAGTATCCCTTGCACGGCAGGGCATTCAAAAATTCATTTTCGGAGTGAAGGGCTACACGAACTATAGAGACTTACACGATTATTTTGGGTCAGGTTTCGGGTTTTCCGCAAGATACGGCATTACTCCTCGTGTTCACATAAAATATCAACCCAACATAGACGACTTCGGCAGCGCAGACTCTGCAAGAATAAACATGGAATACTATGACGTTAAGGACCCAGTTTTTGCTGTACAAGGCGACAACATTTTCGACGTAGACGTGAAAGAGCTTGTAGATTTTCACGAAAGGAAAGGAGCGATGATGACCATAGCATTGAGGAAAGTTGAAAATGTTGAAGGTTTAGGAATAGCGGACGTAAACAAGAACATGAGAATCTCAAGATTTGTTGAGAAACCATCACCTAAAGAGGCGCCGTCCAACCTTGCTAACACTGGCTTGTACATGGTTTCACCTGAAATACGAAAAATATTCAAAGAAAAAGGAGTTAAGCAAATAATCAAAGAGCGACATCGTTTAGATTTTGGCTACGATTTCATACCCTACTTAATAAAAACTGGCAGATCAGTGTATGGTTACACTTTGAAGGGAAGCTGGTATGACATTGGCACGCCGAAGCGTTACTTGGAAGCCATGCGAGACATGCTTGATGGACGTTTTTCATCATTGACAGAATTCGGTGGAAGAATAAACAAAGAAGCCAAAATATGGGTTCAGGGAGAAAGCAGGGAATCGATGAAGCGGAGAAGAGAAATCATAGGGAAGATCAAACGAGAAAAAATAGAAATCAAAGGGTCTGTTCTCATTGGGAGACATTGCAAAATAGGCAATGACGTGAGAATAGTGAATTCATGCATTGACAACTACACAAAAATTGGCAAGGGTGTTACGATAGAGAACTCGGCGGTTATGGACAGAGCAATAATTGAGGAAGCGGCAAAAATAAAAGAAAGCATTGTAGGAAGACACGTAACAATCCTTTCAAGCCAGAACAAAACAACAAAAATAGACTCGATCTCAGTTATAGCAGATAATGTGACAATAGCAAGAGGTTGCAAGCTGAAAGCGACAAAAATCTATCCGCATCAATACGTAAAAGGAGAATTCACCAACCAGACATTAATGTCAAGTTAAAAATCAAAAAGGCAATCTGCAGAGGCTATTCTAAAATGGAAAATTGCGAATTGATAATCATCGGTGCGGGTGCAGCAGGTTTAGCAGCTGGAATTTATGGGGTAAGAAGCGGACTAAAAACAGTAATTTTGGAGGAAAAAATGGCTGGAGGCACAGCAGCAGACGCCCCATTAATCGAGAATTATCCGGGTTTCCAAAGCATAAATGGACGCGAACTAGCACAGAAAATGGTGACTCACTGCAGAAGTGTCGACGTAGAAATTCACGAGCTAGAAAAGGTTGTCAGCCTAGACCTTAAAGGCGAGCAAAAAGTTGTGAAATCCCACAAAACAGTATATGAAACTAAAACGGTTATCATTGCTTCTGGAACCGACTACAGAGAACTTGGCATTCCAGGTGAAAAAGAGTTCCGTGGAAGAGGTGTAAGCTACTGTGGAGTTTGCGATGGGCCTTTATTCAAGAATAAGCGTGTCCTCGTGGTTGGCGGCGGTAGCTCAGCAGTAATAACAGCTCTTTACATTGCTGAACTGGCATCTCAGGTTAAACTGGCTCATCGAAGGGGGATGCTGAGAGCTGAAGAAGCCATTGTGGAAGCTTTGAAGAACAAAAGGAACGTGGAAATTTTATGGAATACAGAAGTGAAAGAAATTGAAGGTGCAAACGTGGTCGGCAAGGCATTACTGTTTGATAATAAAACCGGAGAAACGAAGGAGTTAGAGGTTGACGGCGTCTTCATTCAAGTTGGAGAAGCTCCCAACAGCCAACTGGGAAAAAAAGCCGGAGTAAACGTTGACGGAGAAGGCTACATCATAGTTGATGTGAGGCAACATACAAACATAGCAGGAGTTTACGCAGCTGGCAACGTTACAAATCATCCTGTTAAGCAGGTTGGAACGGCTGTTGGACAAGGCATCACAGCAGCTTTAGAAGCTTACGGTTACATCAGACAACCCTACTACTACAAAGGATAATTCCATAGCTTGGGTCATGTTCGCACCATCATTGAAATGATTCTTTCTCACACGATATTCTTTTATAAGGAAAAATGTACGTCTTTGTTTCTAAAACATGTACGTAAACACGTGAGGAATCAACTTTGGGTAACAATGCTGTACTCGTGGTTGGTGGTGGTATAGCCGGAATGCAAGCATCTCTGGATCTTGCTGACCGAGGACTCACAGTCTATCTGGTGGAAAAATCTCCCAGTATTGGCGGGCGGATGGCTCAGCTTGATAAAACATTCCCAACAATGGACTGCTCCATATGCATTCTTGGACCTAAGATGATTTCAGTTCTTTATCACCCCAACATAACTATGCTAACTTATTCTGAAATAACGGAGGTCAGTGGTTCAGCAGGCGATTTCAAAGTCAATGTGATAAAGAAACCTAGATATGTAGATGAGTCTAAATGCACTGGTTGCGATGAATGCACAAAAGTCTGCCCAGTTACATTGCCAAATGAGTTTGACATGGGATTAGCAAAAAGAAAAGCAATTTACAGACTTTTCCCCCAATCTGTTCCTAATATTTTTGCAATAGATAGAAGGGGAACTCCACCGTGCCGTTATGCCTGTCCAGCGAGCGTTAATGCTCAAGGCTATGTAGCGTTGATCGCAAATAGAAAGTTTAAGGAAGCCTACGATCTCATAAGAAAGGACTTAGTGCTCCCAGGTGTTCTTGGAAGGGTCTGCTTCCATCCATGCGAGAATGAATGTGAGAGAGGAGAAGTTGACGAACCCATTGCAATTTGTGCCCTAAAAAGGTTCGCAGTTGACTATGCAAGAAAGACAGAGAAAGAAAAGGTTGAGCGACTGCCGAAGAAGTATGAGGAAAAGGTGGCAATAATAGGTTCAGGTCCAGCGGGGCTTGCAGCCGCTTGTGAACTCGTTAGAATGGGATACCCTGTAACAGTGTTTGAAAAGGATTCAGAGCTTGGTGGAATGGTACGATACGCAATCCCAAATTATAGGCTTCCTAAACATGTGTTAGATGAGGACATCAGTTACTTCGTGGACTCTGGTGTAGAAATACGTACAAACACGACTCTTGGCAAGGATGTAACCCTTCAAGATTTGAAAAAAATGGGATATGTAGCGTTCTTGTTGGCTGTTGGGACCCAGAAAAGCGTAAGACTTGGAATAGAAGGAGAAGATGTGGACGGAGTTTTGCACGCGCTGAATTTTCTGCGTAGCGCGAATTTAAGAGAAAAAATCAACATTGGCGATTCGATCGCAGTAGTTGGTGGCGGTGACGTTGCAGTGGATTCTGCCAGAACAGCTCTGAGACTTGGTGCAAAGAAAGTGACAATTTTCTACAGAAGATCAAGGAAGGAGATGCCTGCGCATCAGCCGGAAGTCAAAGAAGCTGAAAATGAAGGAGTTGAAATAAAGTTTCTCGTCAGCCCTAAAAAGATACTTGTTGAAAAGGGTAAAGTCACAGCTATAGAATGTCTGAAAATGGCGCTTGGTCCACCCGATGAAACAGGTAGAAGGCGACCCATCCCCATTGAGGGGTCAGAACACACTATCCCAGTTGATAACGTGATAGTTGCTATAGGACAAACGCTTGATTCTTCAAGCGTCCCGGAAAAAATTCTGACATCTAGAAGAACGATAATAGTTGACCCCGTAACTTTTGAAACCAACATACCGGGCGTATTTGCTGGAGGAGATGCAACACTAGGTCCAGCATCTGTTATAAAGGCTATTGCATGTGGAAAAGAGGCTGCAATCTCAATTCACAGATACCTTAGAGGCGAAGACGTAAGGGCTGGACGACCTGAAAAGCGAATCAAAGTTAAAGAGGTCCCAAAGGAAGGAATCATCAAAAAACAGCGAAAGACTATCCCCGTTCTATCTATTGAAAAGCGAAGGAAGAATTTCGAAGAAGTCGTGCTTGGATATACGGAAGAAATGGCTGTTGAAGAAGCTAACAGATGTCTCTCATGTGGAGGCTGTTCTGAATGTCGTGAATGTGAAAAGGCTTGCTCGGCAAAAGCAGTTGATTTCAGCCAGAGGCCTGAAGAGATAACGCTCAATGTCTCAAGCATAATATTGGCCACGGGCTTAGGGCTTTATGATCCAGCGCCGATAAGCGAGTATGGTTATAAAAGATACAAGAATGTTCTTTTATCGCTACAATTTGAAAGGCTCATCAATGCTTCCGGACCAACTCGTGGCGAGCTTTTGAGGCCTTCAGACAACAAGCATCCACGTAGAATAGTTTTCATACAATGCGTTGGCTCAAGAACCCAGCAAAAGGGATTACCATACTGCTCCAGCGTCTGCTGTATGTACGCCACAAAAGAGGCAATTCTAATCAGAGAACACGAACCTGAATGTGAAGTTTACATTTTGTACATGGATCTAAGAGTGTTTGGGAAACGGTTCCAAGAATTCGTCAGTAGAGCCAGAGACCAATGGGGCGTCAAATACGTTAATGGCCGTGCCGCTTTAGTCATAGAAGACCCAGGGACAAAGAATCTTCTGGTTCGATACGAAAACATCACACAAGGAAAAATAGAAGAGTTACGTGCAGATTTGGTTGTGCTTTGTCCAGCCTTAATTCCAAGAGAAGACAATGGACTTCTGGCGAAAATTTCTGGTTTAGAACTAAACGAGTATGACTTTTTCAAAACGAAAGACCCGTTACTCATGTCTGTTGAAACAAACGTGGAAGGAATCTTTGTTTGCGGCTATTGTCAAGCGCCTAAGGACATTTCCGAGTCGGTTACGCAAGCCAGTGCAGCAGCAGCTAGAGCCGCGGAAGTGGTTGTATCCACTGTTGTGAGGGAATAGCCAGATGGAAATGGACAAAGAAAAACTGAGGATTGGAGTTTTCGTTTGCCACTGTGGCTTCAACATCGGTGGAGTGATTGACGTACCAGCGGTTGTGGAGTATGCCAAAACTTTGTCCAATGTTGTTTGCGCCGAAGAAAATCTTTACATGTGTTCATCCGTTGGATTAAGCCTCATCAAAGAATCTGTAAAGAAATGTAACCTCAACCGCGTTGTAGTTGCCTCATGCACACCTGCAACCCACGAACCACTTTTCAGAAAGACATGCGAAGAAGCAGGGTTAAACAAGTACCTTTTCGAGATGGTCAACATACGAGAGCATTCCTCATGGGTTCACATGCACCATCCGAAAGAAGCGACAGAGAAAGCCAAAGACCTCATCAGAATGGCTGTCGCAAAAGCAACCCATCTTAAACCACAGATAGAGCCAGAACTCGAGATAGAACCTTCAGCACTGGTCATAGGCGGCGGAATCGCTGGGATGACTGCAGCTATGTCCCTTGCAAGACAAGGCTTCACTGTTCACTTAGTTGAGAAAGAAGCGGAACTCGGTGGAATGCTGAGGCACCTGCATAAGCTGCAACCCACTGAGCGTGACGCCTCAGAAGTTGTTAGAGAAGCTGTCATAGCTGTGAAGGCTAATACTCACATAGATTTGCACATGTCAACCCTAGTTAAAGAGATGGAGGGATTCATCGGGAATTTTGGCGTAACGCTTCAAAAGAATGATTCAAACAAACTTGAACAGATAAATGTGGGAACAGTAATCGTAGCCACTGGAGCTGAATCATTCAAGCCTGTGGGAATGTATGGATACGATGAAAATGAAAACGTTGTGACACAGCTCGAGCTTGAACAGCTTCTGAAAAAGGGCGAGCTCAAAGAACCTAAAAAAGTTGTTATGATCCAATGTGTCGGGGCTAGAGAGAAAACTGGCAGAACGTATTGTTCAAGAATATGCTGCATGGTAGCTCTCAACAACGCCCTACTCCTCAAAAAATTATATCCAGATGTTGAGGTAAACATTCTTTTCCGAGACTTACAAACCTATGGTGAATACGAAGATTTTTACCGTGAGGCAAGAGCGAATTTCATCAATTTCATCCGTTATGATCAGGATAAACCTCCGAAAGTTGCCTCAAAACCTGATGGAAAGTTAGCTGTCACAGTTTATGATGTTTATTTAGGTGCTGAGGTTGAAATGGAAAGCGACTTGGTTGTTTTATCCACGCCTTTAGTTCAGCATGAAGACGGGAGAAAACTTTCTCCTGTACTCAAGGTGCCTCTGGGTTCTGACGGCTTCTTTTTTGAGGCTCATCCAAAACTCAGACCTGTTGACTTTGCATCAGAGGGCATATATGTTTGTGGCACAGCTCACGGACCAAAAGATTTAACTGAAAGCATCGCTCAAGCCTGTGCTGCAGCCTCAAGAGCAGGTATTCCGATGGCTCTGGGAAAAATAAAGGCTGGGGCCGTTAAGGCAACGGTTGATAAGGATGTCTGTGTCAACTGTGATGCCTGTGTGGTTTCATGTATTTTTAACGCGGTTGAAGCTGAATCCTTTGGACTGCCTAATATCGTTGAGGCTAATTGCAAGGGCTGTGGTGTCTGTGCAGCAGAATGCCCAATGGGAGCCATGCAACTCATACACTTTACGGATGAGCAGATTGTGACGGCAATTGAAGCATTGTTCAAACCGAAAAAACCCGTGAGTTCAAGCGGAAGTTTCGAGCCTATAATCTTGTGCTTTGCATGTCAATGGTGTTCTTACGGTGCTGCCGACCTTGCAGGTGTTTCAAGAATCCAATATCCGCCGAACGTTCGAATCCTGAGAGTTCCGTGCAGCGGCAGAGTGGACGTGCTTCATGTCTTGAAAGCCTTTCGTAATGGTGCAGACGGTGTTATTATAACAGGATGTCACATAGGTGACTGCCACTACATAGACGGTAACGTGAAAGCCAAAGACAGAGTCGACGTGATGAAAAAATCCCTGGGCGCCCTTGGCGTAGACCCCGAACGCTTGGAAATGGGTTTTGCTTCGTCGTCTGAGGGACAGAAATTTGCAACTATGATGACGGACTTTGTAGAGAAAACAAGGAAGCTTGGACCCAATCCTTTGAGAGCTAAGGGACGAGGCGACTAACTTGTACGAAATAGTAACAAAACGGGAACTGGCTCTCCACACCAACCTTTTTGAGTTTTCAGCTAAGGAAGTAGCCGCTAAAACCAGACCGGGACAATTCGTAATTCTAAGAGTACATGAGGAAGGAGAAAGGATTCCACTCACCATTGCCGGTGTAAACATTGAAAAGGGGACAATAACGGTAGTGTGCCACGAAGTTGGTAAAACAACGAAAAAACTTGGAAGCCTGAAGGAAGGAGACAACATCCTGGACTTGTTGGGTCCTTTGGGAAAACCCGCTGAAATCAAGAGATTTGGAACAGTGCTGTGCGTAGGCGGCGGAGTTATGGTGGCCCCCTTACACTTTCAGGCTGAAGCCTTTCATGAAGCAGGCAACAAGGTTATCGGGGTTGTTGGCGCTAGAACTGAAGGTCACCTGATTTTTGAGGATGAAATGCGAGAAGTGTGCGATGAGCTTTACGTGGCTACTGATGACGGAACCAAAGGCCACAAGGGGCTGGATTTCCTTGAAGATCTGCTTGAAGAAAGGAAAATTGATCGCGTGATAGTCACGGGTCCGATTGTGACGATGAGAACAGTTTCGGACTTCACTCGCCCTCATGGCATACGCACTGTTGTGAATTTGATTCCGATAATGGTTGATGGTATGGGTATGTGTGGAGCGTGCAGAGTAACTGTCGGCGGCAGAACAATGTTCGCTTGCGTTGACGGACCGGACTTTGACGGGCATCAAGTAGATTTTGAAGAGTTGATGGCTCGGATGAAGATGTTTACGGCGCAGGAGAAGCTTGCGTACGTTTTTCACGAGGAGGGAGGAAGAAGCCTGTGAACAAGCCGAAACCCAAAATTAAGAAAGAAGCCGTTCCCATGCCTAAACAGGACCCAAAAGAACGCATTCACAACTTCAATGAGGTGGCGCTGGGCTACACGGAGGAGCAGGTTGTGGCTGAGGCTGAGAGATGCCTGCAGTGCGCAAAGGCTCCATGCGTAGAGGGATGCCCTGTGGAGATAGACATCCCGTCGTTCATACAACTGGTTAGAGAACGTAGATTTGCTGAAGCGATGAGGAAGGTTAAGGAGAAGAATAGTCTTCCGGCTGTGTGCGGCAGGGTATGCCCGCAAGAGGCACAGTGCCAGGCGAATTGCACTATGGGAAAGGTGGGAGACCCAATTTCCGTTGGGAGGCTGGAGAGGTTTTTGGCTGACTGGGAGAGAGAACACGGCTATGAAGTTCCGCGTAAATCTGCTTCCACGGGCAAGAGAGTGGCAATTGTCGGTGCTGGTCCAGCGGGTTTAACGGCTGCAGCAGATCTGGCTAAACTTGGACACGAAGTCGTCATTTTCGAGGCTTTGCATAAACCTGGTGGTGTGCTCATTTATGGGATTCCAGAGTTTCGGTTGCCGAAGAAGATTGTTGAGGCCGAAGCTGAATACATAGAAAAGTTGGGCGTAACGATAAAGATGAACGCGATGGTTGGGAAACTTTACACCATAAAAGAGCTTCTTGAACAGTATGACGCGGTTTTCATAGGCACTGGTGCGGGGCTTCCGCGTTTCATGAGGATTCCCGGTGAAAACCTTTCTGGGGTTTACTCGGCTAACGAGTTTTTGATTCGTGTTAACTTGATGAAGGCTTATGATTTCCCGAGGTTTGACACGCCTATTATTGTTGGAGAAAAGGTCGCTGTTATCGGTGGCGGGAACACGGCTATGGACTCGGCTAGATGGTCCTTGAGGCTGGGCGCGAAGGAAGTGAGGATTGTTTATCGAAGGAGTCGGAAGGAGATGCCTACTAGGGCTGAGGAGGTTGAGAACGCCGAGGAAGAGGGCGTGGTGTTTGAGTTTTTGACGAATCCGAGGAAGTTCATTGGTAATGCGAGGGGCTGGGTTAAAGCGATGGAGTGCATAAGGATGCGTTTGGGAGAACCGGACGCAAGTGGGAGAAGAAGACCCATACCGATCGAAGGCTCAGAGTCCACTATGGACGTTGACACCGTTATAATGGCTATTGGTAGGACGCCGAACCCAATAATACAACAGACTACTGAAGGCTTACAGGTAACAAAATGGGGCACAATAGTAACCGATGAAAACGGAAAAACAAGTATTCAAGGAGTCTACGCAGGAGGAGACATAGTAACAGGCCAAGCAACAGTCATATCAGCCATGGGAGCAGGCAAAAAAGCCGCAAAAGCCATACACCAATACTTAATGAAAAGTGAGTGATCGAACAGAGCAACACAACATAGGATGATCTAAACTCATGATTTCATATAAGCGAGCCAAAATGAGTAATAAAGCTTTGTTTCGACGGCTGGATGGTGCAATTCTAAGGTTTCTCTTCGTAGGATCGGAGGATCGTATTCTCGGCGATGGCTTCTGCCCATTCAGCGATTCTCTTTATGCTTTCACGTATAGAACAAACTGAGCAGATTGTCATGGCGTTCATCTGAGGAGTTAAGAAAGACTGAGAGGCGATCTCTCGATCTGATTTTTCAATCTCTCCTCTTCGCTCCATTATCTCGTTACAACTGGCTATATCCTTCGAAAAGAACGAGTTTATCGCTTTATCATAGGAGTCCACAGCATCATTACCAAAGGCAAACATGAGGTTCAGCAAAGAATCTGGTATCCTCTGTTTTTCCCCGTCCATCAGCATCAAGTGTGTCGCAATGTTAGCTGCGTTATCCGCTACGTGCTCAATTCTATACACAAGCGTCTGATAGTCTAAGCAGTCAATGGGATCAAGATCAAGTTGATTCGCCAAAACCGGGTCAATCGCAGCGCTACGAAATAATCGAAGAAGAAAGAAACAAAAATGATCAACATCATCGTCAAGGGAGTAAACAGCCCTAGCCAGAGCCGCGTTTTGTTCCCTCAGTGAGTTACATGCATCTCGACACATGGAATTGGCGACCAAGTGCATCCTGTGGACGCTTGACACAACCGAAGCTCTCGACTCATCTATTAAGGTTGTTATCTGCATGTTCCTAGCGTCAGACTCCATGAGCCTCATGTAAAGAATCCCAGCTATACGACGAATCGCCTTTTGTTGCGGAATCGAAAATATCTTTCTCGAGGTCAGTCTAATGTTGGAATAGCCATTCAGGTAGCAAGCAATTATACTCCGGGCGACAGAATCTTCACTTTCGTTTGGATCGATGTAAAGAGTTATCTTTCTTTGCTCCTTTTTCCTTGTAAGTCCTGGGAAGACAACCAGAGAACGATCCCGCTGGATTTCTAAAGAGACAACGTCACCTTGTTTCACCTTGTTCAAGTTCACCCAATGTTTCGGCAGAGAAATCACAAGAGATGATCTGCCTAGAGACATAACTTTGCGCTGTTCCAAGAGTTTTCCCTCAATATATATTTGAATTCTATTCATATTAAAGCTTGTCCAAGGCATATATACACATTGAGTCTCAGAAAAATCCATGACAGATTTGCAAAGACTCCAAATGCAATCTGGGTTCAGCCGGTATGGAGTTCTGAGCGTGCAGATATATATAATATAGATTGTTCGTACGGACTTCTTATGTAAAATATATATTGCATTACGATCAAGTATATATTCAAGAGTACATAGAATATTTACAATGGCGCTTGTGCGTCAAACATGCGTTGCCTGTGCGCCATAGAAAAAGAATATTGTTCGAAATCTTGAGGTGATGAAAAGGATGAGAAAATTCGAAACTCCCTCTCTACTCAAGGAAAAAACTCATGTGATGGAAAAGACACAGGAGAATTTCGAAAGTGTAGCTTTCTATGAAACATTGTTTAACAATCTAATTAACCATGAGGGAACTCAAACCAAAGACCTGAAAAAAGGTGACATCTGTTTACATGTTGATGCTTGGCGTGAACCATATAGAGATGGTGTCAAGAAGAAGCCCGAAACTTTTATGGAAGTGATTATTGGGAAGGTGGAAAATCCAGAGCCTTTGACCCTTTCAGAAACCATATGTCTGAATACCTTTAATGATAGTGTAAGCTATTGTAATGGAAGTTTCACTTGGTCTAGAGGATCAATGGCCTCTCCTCGAGAGCTTATATTAATGGATGAAGAATTATTCCAAAAACTGAAAAAAGCATTGAATGTAGAAGGGTGGACAGAAGACATTTCGTACAAGAAAAGACACATCACTGCTTTCGTTCAGAACCTGGAGAATTACTTCGTGCGAAGACTTCCTGCTGCCGAGGATGCAAAGGAACAATTGTCTATCTTTTCAAAGAGTGAAAGGGATTTCGAGAGGGCAGGATTTTATGAACCTTTGGTTGGCGTTCTCATGAATCAGGATAAACTTGACGTGAAAGACCTGAAGAGAGGGGATGTCTATCTGTATTTTGATGTTTGGCGTGAACCGTATAGGGTTGGCGACGAGAAAAGGTCCGAAACATTTATGGAAGTAATTGTTGGTAAAGTGGAGAATCCGAGTCCGTTAACCTTTTCAGAAGCTTTCTCTTTAGACGCTTACCAAGACAAACTAACCTACTCCACTGGAAGACTAACGTGGTCAGGCGGATCAATGGTCTCTTTTCGTGAGCTTATACCAGCAGATCATGAACTACTTCAAAGACTGAAGATATTGTTGAAAACAAGGAAATGGAAAGACGAAGTTTCATACGATAAAAAGCACATTACAGCCTTCGTACGAAACTTAGAGAATTATTTTACCGGAAAATACCTTGGCAAGAACTACAGAGTAGTTCATAAAGATTTGCTGGTGAGAGGATCGAATGGACTAGACTCCATCATAAGCTTAGAAGTCGAAGCTCCAGAAATAGCGGCAGAAGCCGCTGCCGGACAATTTGTGGTCATAAGACTCCACGAAAGAGGAGAACGAATACCGCTCACCATAGCGGAGATAAAAAAAGACAAAGGCTTGATCAGAATAGTCTTTCAGGTCGTTGGAAAAACCACCGAAGAATTGGCAACAGTGAACAAAGGAGAATATATCCTAGACATGCTAGGACCCCTAGGAAACCCCATCAAGGTAGAAAAATATGACAAACCCGTAATTTGCATTGCGGGAGGATATGGCGTAGCCTCAATTTATGCAAAGGCCAAAGCTTTGAAGGAAAAAGGAAACTACATTGTCTCAATAATTGGCGCGAGAAACAAGGACATACTGATCTTGGAAGAAGAGATGAGAAATGTAAGCGACGAACTCTACGTGACCACAGACGACGGCTCCTACAAACTTGCGAAAGACGAATCAGAATGTTTCCACAAAACAAGAAGCAACGGCTCCAAAGCATACGGCGGTTTTGTAACCAGTGTCCTAGAAGCCCTGTTTGGCAAGTATAGGCTACTCACCAAGGACAACGAGAGAATAAAAGATCCTGAGAAAAAATTTCTAAATTATGGACCTCGCCAATTAGTTGGTCGACATCCTGTTGACAACATCGCAGAAATCATTGCTGTGGGCCCCATACCTATGATGTGGGCAGTCGTGAATGTAGTCGCAGGTAATGGCAGGTATACACCTGAAACAAATTACACGGAAGATCTAGTCAAGACTCTCGTAAGTCTAAACCCTATCATGGTTGACGGAACAGGGTTATGTGGTTGCTGCAGGGTAAGAATATACAATCCAAGAAAGAAGAAATATGAGACCAAGTTTGCCTGCGTTGATGGACCCGTATTCAACGGATTTCTAGTTGACTTTCAATCACTCTCGCGAAGAACAAGTCAGTATAAGCAAAAAGAGGAGAGATCTGCCGCATATCTGGAAGTCACTGGCTGGTAGGTCACGATGATGTCCAAAAGAGTTGAGATGCCGAGACAGAATCCGAATTCAAGAATAAAGAACTTCGATGAAGTTGCACTAGGCTACACGGCAGAACACGCTGTGGAAGAAGCTTCAAGATGCCTCGGGTGCAAGAAACCAAGATGTATAGAAGGATGTCCAGTCGGCGTAGAAATATCTGAGTTTGTTGAACATGTCAAGAATGGAAATTTCGAAGATGCTTACAACGTATTAACTGACTCCCTCCTCTTCCCACGCATCACAGGAAGAGTCTGTCCTCAGGAAACTCAATGCGAAAGATCTTGTGTAGCCGGGGTCAAGAAGGGATGTGATCCCCTAGCTATAGGTAATCTCGAAAGATTTGTAGGGGATTGGGCAGCGGAAAAAGGCATTGCTCCATCGTATGAAATAAGAGAAAACGGAAAATCTGTGGCAGTCATTGGATCAGGTCCAGCAGGAATAACAGCTGCGACAGACCTCAGAAAAAAAGGCTATCACGTTACAGTTTATGAGGCGTTGCATGTTCCTGGAGGAGTGTTGGTATATGGCATTCCCGAGTTCAGATTACCTAAATCTATAGTTCGCAATGAGATACACAAGCTGGAGAAAATTGGCGTAGAAATTAAGTATAACACATTGATCGGGACCACGAAATCATTTAACGATCTGAGGGAAGAAAACGATGCCATTTTCGTCGGGACAGGAGCGGGGTTACCTCGTTTCTTGGGGATACCAGGAGAAGAGTTAACCCGAGTTTATACTGCAAACGAATTCTTGGCCCGCATTAATTTGATGGGAGCAAATAAATTTCCACAATATGACACTCCTATCGAGGTCGGGAGCAAAGTCGCAGTTGTTGGAGCAGGCAACGTTGCCATGGATTCGGCAAGAGTAGCCTTAAGACAGGGCGCCAAGGTGGACTTGTTTTACCGAAGAACAAGAGAGTACATGCCTGCTAGAAAGGTTGAGGTAAATCATGCTCTAGCAGAAGGAGTCAATTTCAAGGAACTTAGAAATCCCACAAAGCTAATCGGTGTGAAAGGAATGCTTCATAGAGTAGAATATTCTTTGATGAAACTCAGCGACAAAATTGATCGTTCAGGAAGGAGAGTCCCTGTTGAAACAGCTAGAACAAAGTCCTCTTCGTATAGCACGTTTATCATAGCTATTGGCCAAAATCCTAATCCTCTCCTACCAAGAAAAGTGTCTTACCTAAAAACTGACAAAAAAGGATACATTATTGTTGATCCCGAAACCTTAAGGGTGAAGTCAGCAGAGAACTCTGTTGTATTCGCTGGTGGAGACATAATCGGGAATCAACACAAGGGAAGGGGAGGAACTGTAATAGATGCGATGGGTCATGGAAGGCTTGCCGCAAAAAACATTGATAAGCTACTGAGTGAACGTGAGTGGAAAAAGGAGAAAATCATTGCGAGTATTAGATGAATACGTGCACGTCGTTTTCGAGGTGATGAACCACTCCAATTGAGTGCAGTGAAATGTGGAATCAAGCGCCGTAGAGTTGCTTCATCCTTCGACGTATACGTGTGGCTAAGAAGGCCATCTCTTCTTCAGACATTCTCAGAACGCCTTTTCTGAAGACTGCGATTTACTGCTCTCTGTAAGGCACTCCAGGGGGTAAAGGAGCAACGTGCCAGTGCCGCGCGCGCGTCTCTTGGCTGGTGGGTGCCACCGTGGCCCCTTTCATCGGCGGAATAATCGCAGACCTGTTTGGCATACGCTTCTCCTTCTTCATAGCCTGCGCGCGCTCCTCCGTAGCCATAGCACTATCAGTCCTGCCACTGCTCCTGCCAAAAGAAACCAAAACCAAGGCATAAGAGCCACTCCAACTTTCTCAATCTCCAAGAAGAAAGAATTCGAGAAGCTCATAATCCACCAAAAACTGAGAAAACCATAGGGGGGTCTTTCCTATTGCGCTGAAAAACTGCGAATAACATTTTTTATCTTTGAACGTGAGACGACGCCGGCTTGTCTTGCATGCACTCAATGACACAGAGATTTAAACATATATACGAGTTTTGACAAGAAAGACATTCATGAACGTTGAATTGGAACCCGTTATCAGGTTGATTTTGGGTTTTGTACTTAGCGGAATTGTAGGTTTAGAAAGAGAAGTAAGCCTCAAGCCAGCGGGTTTAAGAACTCACGTTCTCGTCGGATTAGGCTCAACCCTCCTTACAGTTCTGTCAATTGACGCCTTCCCAGGAGCAGATCCTTCCCGAGTAGCTGCATCCATCATCGTTGGAATAGGCTTCCTCGGAGCCGGCACCATACTCAAAACTAAAGATAAAGTCATAGGACTAACCACAGCAGCAACCCTCTGGATCGTTGCCTCCATAGGCGTAGCCACCGGAGCAGGATTCTACATACTAGCAATTATTGCCACAATTCTTGCATTTCTCGTCCTAAAATTGGACATATTCGAGAGAGCACCTCGCTGACTCAGTGTTCTAACATGCGTTTGACTATGATTCACTTTCTCATTATGCACAACATAATTCCAACCTTAGTAGCGTGCACAGCCTATGAAGCCTGAAGAAGAATATTACTAGTTCGTCCCGCAATAGAGAAACAAGTGGAGGAAAAACAAATAGAGAAGAAAGGTGTAGAAGAGAATGAATTTGAGGCAGCAAAAGGATGATCAATTTATGGAGTGATCTTCCACCAGGTCCTGATCCTCCTCGCAGGGTCTATACTGTAGTGGAAGTCCCTAATGGGTGTATCAACAAGTACGAGTTCGATTGTAAGACTGGCATTTTCAAACTCGACCGTGTACTATATTCCGCCCTTCACTATCCAGGGGATTACGGTATCATCCCCAGAACATGGTCTATTGACGAAGACCCACTGGATATCTTAGTGTTAACCACAAAGCCCACTTTCCCCGGCTGCGTAATGACTGTCAAACCCATCGGTGTACTCACAACCGAAGACGAAAACGGGGACGACGACAAAATCCTAGGAGTTCCCATTGGAGATCCAAGATTTCAAGAAGTTGAAGATGTAACAAGTATCGCCAAGCATTTGAAGGCTGAAATTGCAGATTTCTTTCTAACTTACAAAAAGCTTGAACCAAAAAAATGGGTGAGAGTCAAAGGATGGAAAGACGCAAAGGCCGCGGAAAGAATAATACTATCAGCCATGGAACTCTACAAGGAAAAATTCGAGTAATCCGAAGTCTCAGTCACACTTTTAGTTTTTCTATTTCTCTTATTTTCTTACCGAATTGCGTTGCCAATAGCCTGTCTACATCGCCTATGGCTTCTTCAAGTTCAGTGTCAAAAGGTATCTCTCCCCAGAACCGAATGCCTCTGCCTTCAATTTGTTGCTGAATAAACCGAGATTCCTTCATCTTCATGTTTTCAATAACACCCATTATGGGAATTCCCAACTCTGAAAGCAAGTTTATCAGTTTTCTAACAGTTTCAAAGGCTAACCGAGAAGGCGTCGTAACTATGAGGAATTCTATTCTCTTGACCAGCCTGATAATGTCTAAGGTTGCGTCGCTTATTCCCGGAGGCATGTCCATTATCAAAAAATCCAAGTTGTTCCACCTTGTTATTGCAAGCAGTTCTATCAACGCATTTGAGACGTCTGCGCCTCTCAATGGCGAGGCGTACTCGCCTGAATAGTAGACTATTGACATGTATTTTAAACCATGAACCTGTGGTGGGATTATGCCCTTTTCTTCCTTCGGTTGCAAGCCTTCAACGCCCAAAATAACGTGTGTTGACGGACTTGTGAAGTCTAGGTCGAAAAGACCTACTTTATAACCTCTCTTCGCTAGTTTTAATGCCAATGTGGATGCGATTAAGCTTTTACCTACGCCTCCCTTACCGCTTGAAACGGCAATTATGTTATTTGCCCCCTTCAGTCTTTCCTCAATTATACCTATTCTCGGGTCAGCCATGCTATCTCAATCCCCTTACGCTTTCAAGCCATATTCCACGTCCCTTCAAAATTTCGAAGTCTGGACTGCCGCATTTTGGGCACTTAACGTATGTATGAGCAATTTCTGGAACGAAATGTATGGCTTCTGCGATTTCTTCGTTCATTTTCTCTTTTCTGAAAATCCATTTGTGTCCGCAGACTCTACATGTGAGTTCTGCCTTTATCGTTTTTATGTGGAATTTCACGTTTTTAAGTTTCGAAGTTTTGAGTTGTGACAGCGCGAATTCAAGTATATTCAGTTCTATTTGCTGCAGTTCACCAACCTTTATTTCCACTTCAATAACTTCTTTTAACCCTTCCTTCTCTGAAATCTGAGAAACCGTTGAAATTACGGCTTCAGCCAAAGCCCATTCGTGCATAATCAAAACCTAAGTCAAAGCCTATTTAAGAATGACGTTAAAGGGAAAGAGATTCAAGAAAGAACCCTTGTTATTATCCACAAGTGGTGAAAACAATTGAATGCCAAAAATGAATACATCACGATGTTGCACGGCGCCGGCGGAACAGTCATGCACAGTTTGATCAAAAAATACATTGTGAAACACTTTGTCGCTACAGCTAACGTTGAGGTGCCTCTGGAGGCATTGGATGATGCAGCCGTTGTTAACGACATTGTTTTAAAAAGTGATTCGCATGCTGTTAAACCGATTTTCTTTCCAGGCGGAGACATTGGATGCATAGCTGTGGCTGGTACAGTGAATGACATTGCAGTTTTAGGCGCTGAACCTTATGCTTTAGCTTGCGGTTTTATTTTGGAAGAAGGTTTACGCCTAGCTGATTTTGAACGCATTTTAGCTAGCATGCAGCAGACATGCCTTGAAGCTGAAGTGAGCATCATCACTGGCGACACAAAAGTTGTTGAGAAAGGAAGTTT
>Ga0209636_10001556_pt1 | contig 23266 bp, 16 predicted proteins | sample DeeMarSWOR152_54_FD_187464 | JGI IMG/M metagenome (GOLD analysis project Ga0209636, IMG submission 187464) | Marine sediment microbial communities from White Oak River estuary, North Carolina - WOR-1-52-54 (SPAdes) (version 2) | ecosystem: Environmental > Aquatic > Marine > Intertidal zone >...
TCCCTCGAACACATTGCTGGTTTCAAAAATATTGAGGTTCTGCCAACCTTACCTTCTCCTGAAATTTATTATTATCGAAATAAAATGGAGTTCTCCTTTGCCAATCTGCGCTGGTTGACGAATGGTGAAATCAAATCTGGAGAAAAGTTCGAAAGAGATTTTGCTCTCGGACTTCATGTAGCGAAATATTATGATAAAGTCCTGGATATTGATCGATGTTTACTGCTATCAGAGAGAAGTAATCAAGTTTTGATGCTGGTAAAGGATTTTGCCCGTCACAGTGATCTTCTTCCCTATACCACAAGTGATCATTCTGGTTTCTGGCGCTTTCTGGTAATTCGTGAATCGAAGCGGTTGGATCAAATGATGGTCAATCTGGTCACTGCGGATCATCCCGATGGAGGCAGTACAATTCATTCTCTGGCACATCTTTTAACACAACAATTTCCATTTATAACCACTCTCATTCATAATATCAATCACAAAAAAGCACAGGTTGCTTATGGTGATGAGGAGCATGTTATGTTTGGTGCTGGATTTATTGAAGAATTGCTGGGTTCGAAAAAATATAGAATCTCAGCCAATTCATTCTTTCAAACAAATTCCTTACAGGCAGAAAAGTTATACCAATTGATTCTTGATTGGGGTCAATTTCAAAAAGATCAGATTGTTTTTGATTTATATTCTGGTACCGGAGGAATTACAATCTATATTGCAGATCGAGTGAAAAAGGTTGTAGGATTTGAATTAAACCCGCAGGCAATTGGGGATGCTAAAAAAAATTGTCAAATTAACTCTATCGAAAATTGCCATTTCATTGAAGGAGATTTGAAAGATAATTTATCTAAGCCAGATAAAATCGTTGAACAATATGGCGAACCATCTATTATAATTATTGATCCACCAAGATCAGGTTTACATCCTAAACTGCCCTTAAAAATTATTCAATTAAAGCCAGACAAAATTATCTATGTCTCTTGCAATCCAGCTACGCTTGCCAGAGATTTAAGAACGCTCTGTAATGATCATTTTAAAATTATCTCAGTACAGCCCGTTGATATGTTTCCGCATACGACTCATTGTGAGGTAGTGGTTTTATTAGAATGCTGAAAAATAGAAAAGAATTTTGGTTTTTTATTATAAAGATGCTCGATACTTGATTCTGGATACTTGGTTAAATATCCAGTATCAAGAATCAAGCATCGTTATTTCAATAATGTTAAGATTGAAATTCAAAAATAGAATACAGAATTTATGATTTCATGACAATAAAATATTATCCCGCCACATTCACCGCCAATCTTTTTTCTTCTTTTTTCTCGAATACTAACTCAAAAGCATCACTCATCTTATCCAGAAAATGGAACGTCATTTCATCTCTGATTTGATCTGGAATTTCGACCAAATCTTTCTCATTCTTTTTCGGTAATAATACGGTTTTTATTCCAGCCCGGTGCGCAGCCAGTACTTTTTCTTTAATGCCACCAACTGGTAAAACAAGCCCTCGCAATGTGATTTCTCCAGTCAGAGCAATATCGCTTCTCACTCTTTGACCAGTAAGTAGTGACAGCAAAGCTGTATATAATGTGATACCTGCAGAAGGACCGTCCTTTGGAATCGCACCTGCTGGGATATGAATGTGGATATCATAGTTTTCATGAAAATTATCCTCGATTCCTAATTCGTCAGCTTTTGCCCGAATATAAGACATTGCCGCCTGGGCCGATTCTTTCATCACATCTCCCAGTTGTCCAGTGAGTTTTAGTCCGCCTTTACCTTTCATTTTTGATGCTTCGATAAATAATATATCACCACCAACCGGGGTCCATGCCAGCCCGATAGCGATTCCAGTTTCATTAATTCGCTCTGCTGTTTCAGGGAAAAATTTCTTCGGACCTAAATACTCATTTACTTCTTTTGGCGTTATTGTTTTGGTTTTCACTTTTGATATATCTTTTGCGAGGGCGACATCTTTTGCCACACCGCGACAAATTGCTGCTATCTGTCTTTCGAGATTTCGTACCCCTGCCTCACGTGTATAGGAGTTAATAATTAATTTTATAGCATTTTCAGTAAAAGTTATCAGCTTATCATTTAAACCATGCTCTTTTACTTGCTTTGGAATTAAAAAGTCAAAGGCAATATGCACCTTATCTTCTTCCACGTAGCTGGGAATTTCAATAATCTCCATTCGATCTTTCAATGCTGGCAATATCGGCTCTGACATATTGGCAGTGGCAATAAACATGACTTTAGAAAGGTCAAAAGCTACTTCCAGGTAATGGTCACTAAATGAAAAGTTTTGTTCAGGGTCTAAAACCTCTAACAGTGCTGAAGAAGGATCACCCCTAAAATCATGTCCCACTTTGTCAATTTCATCCAGCATAAAAACTGGATTATTAGAGTCTGCTTTTTTGATTCCCTGAATGATTCTGCCTGGCAGAGCACCAATATAGGTTCTCCGATGTCCCCGAATTTCGGCTTCGTCTCGAATGCCACCGAGAGACATGCGGATAAATTTTCGGCCAATCGCCTCTGCTATTGAACGACCTAACGATGTTTTACCAACTCCTGGAGGACCAACAAAACAGAGAATGGGACCTTTCATATCATCTTTTAATTTTCGAACCGCGAGATATTCGACAATTCTCTTTTTAACCTTTTCCAGATTATAATGATCATCATCTAGTTTTTGTTGGACTGTTTCAATATCTAAATTATCCTTCGTTGATTTACTCCAGGGGATTTCGATAAGCCAATCGAGATAGGTCCTCGCAACCGTATACTCGGCAGAAGATGGGTGCATTTGTGCCAGTCGCTCTACTTCTTTTTCAGCGACCTTTCTGGCTTCTTCAGGCATTTTTGCCTTCTTTATTTTTTGCTTTAATTCCTTAATTTCCGAAGTATCAGCATCCTCGCCCAATTCTTTTTGTATCGCTTTCATTTGCTCACGCAAGTACATTTCCCGTTGGGTTTTGCCAATCTTACTCTGGATATCCGATTGAATCTTCTCTCCCAATTCCAGAGTCTGTAGTTTTTTATTTATCATGATATTTGCCTTGTTAAGGCGCTCTGTGATGTCAATCGTACTGAGTATATCTTGCTTTTCTTCAATCGAAATATTCGAGAACGCTATTGTCATATCAGCAAATATGCCTGGTTCTTTAATATTTGAAACCATGACCAGTTGCTCATAAGTGATTTCATTGGATAGATCGACAACACGTTTGAAAATATTTTTTAAATTGGCTGATAGTGCGTCGATCTCGGGTCGATCTTTTTCATTTAAATTATCCCTTAATGGCTCGAAGATAGCTTTGAAATAGGGGGAATCTTGTGTGAATGTGATTAATTTGATCCTAAACGCACCCTGGATTAAAATGGTTTTACTACCATCTGGCATATCAATGGTTCTCATTATCCTCGCTGCAGTACCTATGTTGTAAAGCTCATCGGTTGTTGGATCCTCAATGTTCTGTTCTTTTTGGGTGAGAATAGCAATTAAATTATCATCTTTACCTATTTCTTCAATTAATTTCAAAGACTTATCCCGTGCAACTGTTATAGGTAGAAGTTGTTGAGGAAATAATACTTCATTACGCAAAGGGATTATCGGTAAAACACTGGGAATCCTTGTTGAAAATTCTTTTTTATATTCACTCATGATTAAATTCCTTTATGTTTGATTCGGTTCTTCTAAATGTACCCCATGTCGGACAACAATATTTATCATAATGATCTTAATTTCTTTCTCATCTATAATTAAGTTTTTACAAATATTTTTAAGGAGTTATAAAAACGCAAATTATATGCCATGATATTTATGGAAGAGCTAATTATTTAAAATACAAACTATTAACACTTCTCTTTATATATGATAATTCATAGTAGTTTTTCAACTTCTTTGCCATATTGAAAGATGTTTGACAAATTGACAATGTATATATGTCAGGTTGATAATTTTATCATGCTTGGAGATTTTTTTCAAAATAAAATCATTGATTAATCATAAATTTCTTGAATTTTAAAAAATATTAATATATATTTACTCAACAACAGGAGTAGCCTATTATGAAAACGAATCATATTTTCTACTTGTTCCCTCTTTTGGTGTTGGTAACCATTTGTGGTGTGGAAAAGGATTTTAATCAAGAAAAAAGGAGTGATGCATAATTTAATAACGGTCAATTTTCGTAAAACGGAAGCAGGTTGGAAGATAGCGAATTTTCACATGTCTACGAGTTACTAATCGATATTTAAAACTTGTAATTTTTTGTCTTGATCTATATTGATTTTTTTTGTACATTAAATGTTAATTTAAACCTACCTTGCACAGCCAATCGATAATTACTATATTTCCCATCAAACAATAGGAGGACAGATGGATAAAGCAAAATTTACACAAAACATACTTGAATTAGTTAGAAGAACCTCAGCTTTTCTCCCTCAAGACGTGGAACAGGTACTTGCAGTCAAAAAGAAATTAGAAGAGCCCGGTTCAAAGGCTGATTTTGCATTGGATCTGGTCATGCAAAATATTGGGTTGGCAAAACGTCGTTCTCTGCCTATTTGTCAGGATACTGGCTTGCTTAATTTTTATGTGAAGTGTCCTGTTGGTTTTGATCAGACTACTTTGCAACAGGCTATTGAAGATGCAGTTGTAGAAGCGACAAAAAAAGGTTACTTGCGTCAGAATTCAGTAGATAGTTTAACAGGAAAAAATACCGGAACAAATTTGGGTTTAGGCAGCCCAGTGTTTAAATTTGTCCAGACCGATGATAAGAACTTAGATATTCGTTTGATTCAAAAAGGCGGTGGTTGTGAAAATATGAGTGCCCAATATAAATTGCCAGCAGAGTTCAACGGTAAAAAATTCGGTCGTGATCTGGAAGGTGTTCGAGCTTGCATTCTCGATGCTGTATATCAGGCTCAGGGTAAAGGCTGTAGTCCTGGTTTTTTGGGAGCTTGTATAGGCGGCGATCGTGCCAGTAGCTATGATTGGGCAAAGTATCAGTTGTTGCGCGAAGTTGATGATGTTAATCCCATTTCCGAATTAGCTCAATTAGAAGAACGAATTAGGAAAGAAGCCAATGAACTGCAAATCGGTCCTATGGGATTTGGTGGAAAAATGACCATAGGGTGTTGTAAAATAGGCTTACGAAATCGGCTTCCAGCTTGTTTTTTCGTTTCCATAGCTTATATGTGCTGGGCTTACCGACGTCGTGGATTCGTATTAAATCAGAATGGTGACATCATTGAATGGCTCTATCAAACGCATGATGAATTTGACAAACCAGTCGAATTTCCCGAGACATTTGAAATTCCATCAGCCGGTGTCAAGGTTCTTAATACGCCGATCAGTGAGAAGGAAATTCGATCACTCAAAGTCGGGGATACGGTGATCATTAATGGGACGATTTTTACTGGACGTGATGCTGTCCATAAGTATCTGCACGATGGAGGCGAACTGGATCCGATCAAAAACGGTGTCATTTATCATTGTGGGCCGGTTATTTTGAAAGAGAAAGGCGAGTATAAAACAATGGCAGCGGGACCAACCACTTCCATACGTGAGGAACCTTATCAGGGTGATATCATTGGAAAGTTTGGTATTAAAGCCGTGATCGGAAAAGGCGGTATGGGGGCAAAGACCCTCGATGCCTGTCAGAAATATGGGGCGGTTTATCTACATGCAATCGGTGGAGCTGCACAAATATATGCTCAGTGTGTCAAAAAAATACCACATGTTTATCTCGAACAATTCGGCAGCCCCGAAGCTGTGTGGGAAATGCATGTACAAGGATTTCCGGCTGTGGTGACCATGGACTCTCACGGGAATTCTTTGCATAAGGAAGTTCAACAATTGTCTCAAGGTAAATTAAAACAAATGCTATAGTTGGTGAATAGTGAGTGGGTAATCAGGTTATTGGGTAACAAAGTAATTGGGTAACTGGCTGCTTTAATTTAAGAACCAAGTTTTTATGACAGAAATCAATTACCTAATTCCCACTCACTAATAATTAAAAATAGCGGAGAAATAACATGATCTAATCTGCACCAATTAAAACTATAAAATCATGGAAATCGGAGGGAAGGAATGTTACAAGTCGGGGACATCGCGCCTGATTTTGCATTGCCGAATCAGGATGAACAGATTGTCCATTTGTCTGATTTCAAAGGTAAAAAAGTAGTTCTCTATTTTTATCCTAAAGACGACACACCTGCCTGTACTAAAGAAGCTTGCTCCTTTAAGAATCGATTTAAAGAATTTCAGGATCATGATACAATTATCCTGGGAGTTAGCTGTGATTCTCCAAAATCACATAGAGATTTTATCGAAAAATTTGACCTGCCTTTCCAATTGTTAAGTGATTCAAACACAAAAGTTGCCAGCCAGTGGGGTGCTTATGGTGAAAAACGTGTTTATGGTCGAAAATATATGGGTATTTACCGGAAGACTTTTCTTATTGATGAAGAGGGAATAATTAAGTATATTTTTGAAAAAATATCGCCGTCAGTTCATGCAGGTGAAGTTTTGGGAAAATTAATCGGAAACACTTAGTGAATAACATTTTTCATTTTGTCCTTGCTTTTGTGATCCGATTCGTTTATCTTTATAACTAATTTTTAATTAGTATATCAGACATTCCTGTCTGGTCTTATCTTAAACCAAGCATTTATTGCTGTGAATTCCCTCAGACAAGATTGTTTGAGTGATGTCTAATTTCGTGTTATAAAAATGATTCGATTTTCCGTATCAACATAGACGAAGCCTGCTAATGAATGAAATTGAATCGCTGAACAAGAAGATCATCGATCTAACCAGTTTGATTGAAGTCAGTGCGATCATCAGTTCAACGCTTGATCTTGAAGAACTAATGAACCTGGTGATGGAAAAGGCGCAGACAGTGATGAATGCCGAAGCCAGTTCTGTGATGCTGCTCAATGAAGAAACTGGTATGCTGGAATGCGAAATCGCGCTGGGAAGTGTTCAGGAAAAAGTAAAAAATAATATCTATTTAAAGTTGGGACAGGGGATTGCTGGTTGGGTTGCGCAACATGGTGAGGCAATAATTGTTCCCGATGTGGATAGTGATAGTCGATTTTATTCCGAAATCGATCATTCAACTGGATTTAAGACCCGATCAATTTTAGCCGCTCCATTAAAAGTAAAGGACAAAGTCATCGGTGTTGCCGAGGTTATCAATCGCCGGGATGCCCAGCCGTTTACCGAAGATAATCTGGCGATCTTTACAACATTTTGTCGGCAGGTTGCACTGGCTATTGAAAATGCCAGAATGCACCGATACATGCTGGAACAACAGCGTCTTCAACAACAGTTAGAGTCAGCTCATAGCATCCAACAAAGCTTCATGCCGCAAACTTTTCCACACTCTGATGAAGATAAATTTCTATTATATGGAAAAAACATTCCTGCTACTTCAGTCGGTGGTGATCTGTTTGATTTTATTGAAATCGATTCTAATCGATTGGGCTTTGTCATAGGAGATGTCTCAGGGAAAGGAATCCCTGCGGCACTTTATATGGCAAGATTGATCAGTGATTTACGTTACTATTGTCATATTACCGAACGACCGGTTGATTTGATGCAAACGATCAATTCCGTTTTATTTGATCGCAGCCGCCAGGGGATGTTTGTGACACTGATCTATATGGTCCTCGATACAAAAAATGGTCAATTGACGATCACCAATGGAGGGCATTTACCACCACTATGGTATCAGAATCTAACAAACTCCTGCATGGTGGTTAATGATTCTTCAGCCATTCCGCTGGGGATTCTCCCAGACGTCAAATTTACAGAGCAGGTTATTCGCCTTCGACCAGGAGATCAAATACTTCTTTATACAGATGGAGTTACAGAAGCTAAAAATTTACAGGGGAAAATGTTCTCAATGAGACGCCTTGAAGATATTTTTGCTAATCCATGGCATCATCCTCAAGTTTTAATCGAAGAAATAGTGAAGCAAATTAGAAAGTTCAATCGAAATATCTCACAGCATGATGATATTACTCTAATGGCAATCAAGTGGCAGTGAGGTTAGCTCCTTGGGCATTAAGTAGAAAGTGGTTTTTATATAAAGGAATAATTGATGGCTGAAGTCATTGAAATCAGAATTCCATCGGAACCGAAATTTCTAAAAATTATTCGGGCAACAGTGGGTCATATTTGCGAAACGATGGCTTTTTCCTCTGAAGATTGCAATAATATTACGCTAGCAGTGGATGAAGCCTGTAGTAATATTATCAGACACGCTTATGGAGGTTCTTCAAATCAGCCGATCCATGTGCTGTGTATTCTTCATAAAGATCGCCTTGAAGTTTTATTGAGAGATTTTGGCAGAAAAGCAGATGAAAGCGAATTTAAATCGCGGGAGTTGGACGATGTCCGCCCCGGGGGGTTGGGAGTACACTTGATTAAAAGTGTTATGGATATTGTTAGTTACGATAACAGTTTTGAACAGGGAAATCAACTGCAATTGATTAAATACGTTCGAAAGAAATAGTAGGTGTAAAATTGGAACTGGAAGTTGACAGGAGAGTAAATTATTCGATTTTAAAAATAAAAGGTGATGTTGATCTCTACTCATCACCACAGGTACGAAAGCAGATCATTCCATTGGTTGATAAAAAGAATGCGAATCTATTGGTAGACTTTGCTGGTGTAACCTACATGGATAGTTCTGGGGTTGCAACCTTAGTCGAAGCCTTGCAATTAACGAATAAAAATGGAGGTAAACTAAGGCTTTTTAATTTAGCACAGCCAATTAAAGATGTATTTGAATTAAGTCGATTGGATAAAGTTTTTGATATTTGTGAAAATGAACAGCAAGTTCTTGAAGGAATTTAATGAGCTGCTAATAAGTATGAGTCTGCTCTAAAAACCGATTCCATCGCTAAATCATTGTAATTCGATCAAATAAAAACAATAAGTTATAAAAGCGATGGAATCGGTAACCAATCTTTTTAGAGTGAACTCAAGTATAAAAAGATGAAATGAGCCAAGCCATTACTAAATAAGAATTATATTAGTTTATTGAGGTCATCTTAATAGCAAAATTTTTTTGGTTCATGGCTAATTGAGTGATAAGACTCTTAATTTATGAGAATCATCAAACAAACATTGGGATCCACCGGGCGTACTTTCTTAGGTTATTTAATCCATGTATCACGAATGGTTTATTTAACAAAGGATGCCCTGTTTTGGATACTCGTTGCGTCCTGGAAGGGACGAGGAGGAGTTCGCTGGAAAAGCACCATCCATCAAATGGTGCTCATTGGATTTAATTCGATTCCAATTGTTGCAACCATTTGTTTTTTTGTCGGGTTAATCATGGCAATGCAGGCAGCGTATCAATTGGAGCGATTCGGAGCCTCGATTTATGTCGCAGACTTAGTCGGGGTATCAATGACAAGAGAATTGGGTCCGCTTTTAACGGCCATAATTGTCGCAGGCAGGAGCGGATCGGCAATTGCAGCAGAAATCGGAACCATGAAGGTGAATGAGGAGATCGATGCGCTCAAGACAATGGGATTTAATCCGATTCGATTTTTGGTCGTCCCCAGGCTACTCGCACTACTGATTGTACTGCCGTGCCTATCGTTAATTGCTGATCTGGTTGGTATTTTGGGCGGTTTTTTTCTGGCTGTATTTAATTTGAATATTTCTTTTATTCGCTATTTCCACCAGACTGCGGATGCTTTAGTGATGAAGGATATCATTACCGGACTCATTAAAACGTTTTTTTTCGCCACGATCATCGCGCAGGTTGGATCATATCAGGGATTCATTGTTGAAGGCGGTGCTGAAGGTGTCGGAAAATCAACGACGGCATCTGTTGTGACTTCGATTTTTTTAATTATTATTGCGGATTTAATTACGACAATGATTTTTTACTCTACACTGTAATAACGTTACATCCCACAGGTTTAAAATGTGTTGAATGGATTTTACTTGAATTTTTCATAAATTTCAACCACTAAGACACTAAGTAATTAATAATTAAAACCATTGAATGGAATCAAATTTAAAACAGAATTTTTAAATTAATATTCGGATTCCTAAATTTATTCTTTTTAAAATAAAAACTTTGTGTCTCGGTATCCCTTTGAGTCTTTGTGGTAATGAATAATTCTGGTTTAATGGGTATTTATCAAACCGTATATGCAGAACCAAGAACCAATAATCAAAATCCAGAATCTGGTAACTTATTACGGACCACGCAAAGTTTTAGATGGAGTAAACCTGGATATCATGCCAGGAGAGACGATGACGATTTTAGGGCGTTCCGGTTGTGGTAAAAGTACGCTGCTTCGTCATTTGATTGGTCTATCAAAATCCAGTTCTGGAAACATATCTGTCAAAGGACATGATATTACAACCTTATCAGAAGAAGAAATGCTGCCAATTAGGCGCAAGATTGGTATGCTATTTCAGGGGGCAGCATTGTTCAATTCGATGAACGTTGGTGATAACGTCGCACTACCGCTGAGAGAGCATACCGAACTGGAAGAATCAACAATTAAAATCATGACCAGAATGAAGCTCGATCAGGTGGGACTATCGGGATTTGAAGAATTTATGCCCGCACAATTATCGGGAGGAATGAAAAAACGTGCGGCACTGGCTCGTGCAATTGCCATGGATCCTGACATTCTCTTCTGCGATGAACCATCGGCAGGATTGGATCCGATTGTCGCTGTTGGCATTGATCAACTGATTTTAAAATTAAAAAAAGCTTTTCACATGACGATCGTAGTGGTCACCCATGAATTGGAGTCTGTGTTTTTAATCTCTGATCGAGTCGCATTATTGGACAACGGAAAAATTATCGCACTGGGAACTGTTGAGGAATTGAAACAATCTGCAAATGAAAAGGTACAACAGTTCTTTAATCGAATACCTGATCCGGAAAAAATTGATCGGGAGAGTTATTTGAATTCGTTGGTTGGTTAGTGGTGAGTGGTTGATCAGGTAATAAGGTAATTGGGTAACTGGGGTAATCAGGTAATTTGGTAGTTAGGTTGTCAGGTAATTGGTTAGTTAGTAGATGGTTGAGTTGAAAATTGTTTGAAAAAAAGTAGTTATTAATTGATAGCTTATAAAATAATAACATAGGACTCATTATTTAATTTGAGAACTAAGTTTCCAATATGAAAATCAACTCCTTATTTGCCAAATCCCCCATTACTTAAACGCCCAATTACCCAGTTACCTAATTAACCAATTACCTAATCACCTATTAACCCAACAAGAGATAAAAAAATAAATGGAATATCGCTCAAACGAAATAAAGGCCGGCTGCCTGGTAATCCTTGGTTTGGTTTTATTTATTGTATTTTTGATATTAATATCTGGTTTGGATTTGTTTAAATCAACCAAGATCTATTACGCCCGATTTAAACACACAAGTGGTGTTGAAGTCGGATCATTAGTTCGCTACGGAGGGATGGAGGTTGGACGGGTTACAAAGGTTCGGATCGCACCAGATGATAATTCATTAATTGAATTTGTAGTTGAAGTTAATGCTGATGTGCCAATAAAAAAAGACGCTGAGGTTATTATCACTTCAATTGGTATTATGGGAGAAGAATATATCGAAATTGCTACGGGTTCACCAGATGCAGAGTTGCTCCCGCCAGGAAGTTTGTTAAATTGCAGAGATGCAACACCGTTAATGATGTTAACCGATACAGTCGATGAGCTTACTAAAAAATTATCCCAAACCATTGATAATTTGAATCAATTATTAGGAAACGAAAATCAAAACCAGGTTCATCAAATTCTGGCAAACCTGAATCGTTTGTTGGAAGATAATCAACAGGCAATTTCAGCGATGATGACAAATTCGAATGAAATGATTGAAAACTTTAGTAATATGAGCAACCATCTGGATACACTGCTAATTGAAAATCAAGACAGCTTTTCTCGTTCAATCCAACATCTCGAAGCAACGCTGGCACAATCACAAGAACTCATTAAAACCATGCAGCAAACTATGAAGAATGTTGATCAAATGATTGTGAACCAGAACGGAAATTATGATGAGATTATGGAGAACCTGCGTCGAACAAGTCGAAATTTAGATGAATTCACTCGAACAATTAAAGAAAGACCCTGGAGTTTGATTCGGAAGTCAGCGCCGAAGGAAAGGATTGTTAGGGAAGAGTGAAAAGCTAATAGTCAATCACTGTTTTTAAGTTTTGGATAATAATGAATATCGAATATTGAACAAAGAATGTCGAAGGTTTTAATTCACTTCAACATTCAATATTCTTTGTTCGATATTCAAGATTCGGGTTGTTAACTTAATAACAGTGAATAGTCAATCGTGATGATAAAAGGAAATCGAAAATGACATTGAATCAAAAGTCATGTTTTGTTCTATTTGTTTCCTTAATATTTTTTCAATGTGGTGGAAGTATTCCAGACATGCATTATTATTTAATTGATTTTCCGATTTCAAAGAATAGTGATAAGAGTGAGCCTGTTCATCATATTGTTCTTGGCATCGAGCGATTCGAGGCAGCACCTTTATATAAAGAGGAGCGATTGGTTTATCGGGATTCTCAGTATGAAGGAAAGTATTATCATTATCACCGCTGGATTGTCAATCCCGAGGAGATGATTACGGAGAAAGTAATTGAACAATTAAGGGCTTCAAATCTATTTGAACAGGTTGTTTCTTTCCCTAAACATTCACAGGTAGATTTTATTTTACATGGAACAATCAAAGCGATTGAAGAATGGGATGAAGGTGATCAATGGTATGCCAGGGTACAGATTGCATTTGAATTGGTTTCTAAAATTAAAAGTCAAATTATATGGCAAAAGACTATTGAGAAAAAGAATATCGTTCCACATAAATCTCCCGCTGAGGTTGTAAAAGGAATTAACATGAGTGTTCAGCAGTGTATAATTGAAATTGAACAGGAATTAGCTGCTTTTTTCACCCGGCTATAATTTTTATTCTCCATATCAGCTTAACGCTAAGCGTAAACAAATCTACAACCCAGGTTTCTTCGAGAGACCAGGGTTGACACAATCCGCAGCCGTAAAAAGTTACAGTTTGTAAAAAAATTGCTTGACAAAGAGGATTTTTTTTTGTATTATTACACCATACTAATGGAAGGGCTTCCATCATTTGGGAGTAATTTAAATGAGCGTCACAATTTATGATGTCGCTAAAAAAGCTGGTGTCGGCATCGGCACGGTTTCCCGAGTCATCAACAACAGCCCCCAGATTTCCCCCAGCACACGAGAAAAAGTTTTAAAAGTCATAAAAGAGCTAAAATATCAACCTTCAGCTATGGCGCAAGGATTAGCTCGAAAACGAACAAATATAATAGCCTGTATTGTACCATTTTTCACAGGCTATTTTTATTTTGAACTCCTTAATGGCGTGCAGCAATCATTAAGTAATTATGGCTACGATTTAATACTTTATAGCGTTGACAAACTCGAAAAAAAAGAGGAGATTTTAAAGCGAACCATTAGGGAACGTAAAGTTGATGGCGTGCTATTGATCTCCATGCCTATCCCAAATAAACTTGTTTTTAAATTCAGGGAATCGAAATTGCCAATCGTACTGGTGGATAGTTATCATGATGCCTTAGATTCCATTATTATTGAAAATAAAGAAGGGGCATTTATCGCAACAGAATACTTGATCAATTTGGGGCATAAACGAATCGGGATGATCAATGGCTGTCTCAGCAGTGTACCAGCAATCAATCGTTTAGAGGGATTTAAAGCTGCATTAGACAAATATAAAATTGTATATAATGATGCTTTGGTTATCAATGTGGATTTAAATGGCGATCCTGAAGTCCTGCATAATGATGGTTTTAATAAGAAAGCTGGTTACAAAGCTATGAACGATTTATTAAAGCTCAATGAAAATCGTCCTACGGCAGTTTTTGTTTCCAGTGATATCCAAGCAACCGGTGCAATCAAAGCAATCCAGGAACATGACTTAAAAATCCCCAATGATATTACCATCGTCGGATTTGATGATATCGAGTTATCTGAATATTTGGGTCTCACAACAGTCCATCAGCCGATGTGTGAGATGGGCACACTGGCTGTGAATAGATTAATGGATAAAATCGCTGGAAAGGATTCGAATGGCTTTAAGACAGTTTTTGCTACAAAACTTGTGATAAGAGAAACCTGTGGAGCCTACAAAAAGGATACATAGCGCACTAAAGTACAAGTGACTAAAGTGATCTAAAGTTCTAAGGTAAAAGGTAAAATTTAAAAGTAAAAACTTTTGCAAACCGTCCGTCGGTCTTTTGAGCGGAAAAAAATGAAAATTTGGCTGGCAATGCAAGTGTAGCTTATTTATGCAAAACTTTTGCTATAAATATAAAATACCTTATTTTATTCTTCTTGCGGTAATCTTATGCCTTTGTTTTTCAAACTGTGAGAAAAAAAACGGCAGGACCGGCTCAGGCACGCTGGCGGTTATTGAAGAGAGAATCATCGATGAACAAAATTTCACAGAAAGATATAACGATTTTAGAAGAAAAACCGGGTCAGCGGATAACGGTCTGGCGCGGAGAAGCGTACTTAATAATATAATCGCCGAAGAATTGCTGATCCTTGAAGCACGAAAAAGAGGATACGATGATGATCCCATCGGTCGCAATGAACTTGAAAGAATTAAAGTGCAGGAATTATTGAACGCATACCACCAGCGGTTTATTGCAAACAATGTTAAGGTTACAGAGAAAGAGCTAAAAGAATTATTCATAAATTTGAATACCAAAATAAAAGCCAGCCATCTTTATGCTTCGACTCGTGAAAAAGCTGATTCACTCCATCAGTTGCTGCTCCAGGGCGGGCGTTTTGAAGAAATTGCTAAAACCAGCTTCAATGATCCGATGTTGCGCGACAACGGTGGATCACTGGGCTATTTCACCGTTGATGAAATGGATCCAGCTTTTGAAGAAGCAGCTTACTCATTAAAGATCGGAAAAATTTCACAGCCAGTACGTACGAACGATGGTTATAGTATCATTCGCGTTGACGATCGAAAAGGAAATCCCTTTGTGACAGAAAGTGAATTTGCAAAGCACCGACCGAAACTTGAAGCCTATTGGAAAAAAAGAAAAATCTACAAAGCCACCCAACAACATGCTGATTCCATTCGTAGCGAATTAAACATCACCTTTAATGATTCGGTCGTTTATGAACTCTATAAGATTTTGAAACAACGAAAAGATAACGGATTAACAGAAGAATTTGATATTTCAAAAAACATTTTTCCTCAATTAGAAAACGATGACATAGTATATTCAAAGCTGGGCGCCTGGAAAGTTAGAAAATTCCAGGAATTTGCCCAATTCACCTCTCAAGAACAGCGAGGTTGGATCAGGAATGAAGAAAATCTGAAAGATTATATCGCTGGTTTATTGGTTCGATCATTTATTATTTCCAAAGCTAAAAAATATAAATTACACAAAAGGTCAGATTACAACAAACGTGTTGCAGAAAATTTTGATATAGCGCTTTTGGAACGTGTCGAGAAGACCTTATTTGAAGAATTTGATATTCCAGAGGATACTTTACGACATTATTATGAAGAAGACCCAATGCTATTTGCAGAACCTCCAAAGGTTCAATTACGCGAGATTGCATTGCTCAATGAAGATAGAGTAAAATTTATAGCTGATCAACTTGAACAAGGTGTTTCCTTTGCTGAGCTTGCTAGAAAATATTCGGACAATAAAAGGAGTGCTGAAAATGGAGGAGATGTGGGGTATCTCACTCCGAATGACCTGGGAAAATGGGCAAAGCAAGTCCTATCGATGGAAGTGGGGAAATGGATTGGTCCATTAGAGATGAATTCATCTTACGTTTTTTTGAAATGTATTGACCGGATACCGACAAAAGCTAGAACGTTTGAACAGGCGAAACATGATGTGGAACAAACGGTGAGGGCGTTTTTATGGGATCGTGTTCGACAACAGAAAATTGAAGCGGTTCGAGCAACGGTAACGGTAAATTCTTTTCCTGAAAAACTAATGAAGCTTCACCTCAAACCAACGAGGGAATAGCTGCTTACAACGCAGTCTGAAAAAAAACCTTATTACCTAAACAGTTAAATTCTTGCCCAAAGAACAAAACTTTTTGGGTCACAGAAACAGAGCTGTCACAGAAGAAAACTTAAAAAAAATCTGTGTTAGTTCTAATTCTATGAACTATTTTTTATTTTTGGTCCTAGCTTGTTCAGGCTGGGGATTTACAGGATTCAATTTATTAAATTAGTTGTTCATTTGTTTTTTTATTCTTGGAATTTTATTCTATAACTGGAATAAACGAAAAAAAAGGTTTAACTAGCTAAAGGCATATTTGCTATGGAAAGAAAACACTTATACATTTTCGTTACAATTCTGATCACTATGCTTATTGCCTCAAACCTGTTTGCACAGAGCGGGGGTAAAATTATTGGAACCGTAATAGATGCTGAGACTCGAACTCCTCTACCAGGTGCTAATGTAATCATAGAAGGAACGACATTGGGCGCTGCAACCGATTTAGATGGGAAATTCATTATCATGAGGATTCCTCCTGGCAAATACAGTTTGAAAGTAATCTTTATCGGTTACCAGAAGACGACTTTACAAAATGTGGAAGTTTTGACTGACTTGACGACAACAGCGAATTTCGAGCTGAGGTCCGAAGTTCTCGCTGGAGAAGAGGTAACGATTGTTGCGGAAGCACCCGTTATCCGCAAAGATTTAACGTCAGTTGAAGCGAGAGTCCAGGCAGAGGAAATCGAAAAAATGCCGGTTCAGGAGTTAGGGGATTTATTAAATATTCAGGCAGGAATAACACGGGATGCTGGCGGAGGTATTCATATTCGCGGTGGTCGCTCAACAGAAGTCTCTTATCTTGTTAATGGCATTAGTATTACCGATGATTTTGCACGATCTCAAGCTTTAGTGGTAGAAAATGAATCAATACAAGAACTCCAGGTGATTAGCGGTACATTCAACGCTGAATACGGTAATGCGATGAGTGGTGTGATTAATATTGTTACCAAAACTGGGGGAGAGAAGTTTCAAGGTAATCTTGAAGTTTGGAGTGGAGATTATATAAGTGGTCGCGATAGTATTTTTTGGAACATTGATAACATTAATCCTGCCCATACTTATAATATTCAAGGTACTATGAGTGGTCCTATAATAAGAAACAAGTTATCATTTTTTGCTACCGGACGTCGCTGGTATAACGATGGCTGGTTGTATGGGCCAAATGCCTATTTGCCGCAGGGAAGAACACAGGTTATCAATGGTGATACGGTTAGTGTGAGAGGGGATAGCAGCGCGGTAGCGATGAATTTCAGAGACCGCTGGAGTGGACATGCTTCCCTGGAATGGCAAATCGCGACTCCGCTAAAGTTCAGAATTGACGCGCTTGGTAGTTTTGAACAAAGACGTTATTATAATCACTTCTTCAAATGGAATCCCAATGGAGACAAAGGTGATGAAGAGAAAGGATTGAGTGTTATTTCTAAATTAACTTACCTATTGGGGAAAACGACATTTAGCGAATTGACTTTCGCTTATAGATATAACGATCTTATTTCAAAACTGTATGATAATTATAAAGACCCTCGCTATGTACATTCTGATTCGTTAAACACCGCTTCACAACAATTCGCCAAAGCCGGTACAAATTTAGGCTGGTTTGAACGGAATAGCCTGAGTAGAATTGCCAAATGGGATTTAACCAGCCAGGTTACCAAACGACACCAGGTAAAAACCGGCCTTGAATTTCAATTCGATGAAGTATTCTATAACGATATTACGCTAATACCAAAAGTAGATGAAAATAATAAACAGGTTGAACCATTCGAACCTTTTATTGATGATATCACAGGTCTATATCATTCTAAGTATACTCGAAAACCATTCAAATTTGCTTCATTTATCCAGGATAAAATTGAATATGAAAGTCTAATAATCAATGTCGGTTTGAGATATGAATATTTTGACGCCAATGGAAAAATCCCAAAGGATCGTGAAGATCCAAATATATATAATCCTTGGAAGAATCATAATATCTACCGCGACACTAATGAAAATGGTGTTATTGATCTTGACGAACGAACCGAAGATAATGAATTAACTATTGCAGAAAGAGAGCGTTTCTGGTATAAAGAGGCAACTGTAAAGACTCAGCTTAGCCCTCGGCTTGGAGTTGCTTATCCAATAACCGAACGGGGTGTTATCCACTTTTCTTATGGTATTTTCCAACAGGTCCCCGAGTATAATCGATTCTATACTGGAGACCAGTTAAAAATTCCAAAATCAGGAGGACCCTATGGACCTTATGGAAATCCGGATCTAAAACCCCAACGTACAACACAGTACGAACTGGGTCTGCAACAACAATTTACCGAAGACCTTGCGATTAATGTTACAGGCTTTTATAATGATAAAAGAAATTGGATTTCCACGGGCTCACAAATTCCCACTGTTGGTGGTGTAACTTATATAATATATAACAACCGTGATCTTGCTAATGTTAAAGGGATTACCTTATCAGTTGATAAAAAGTTAGCTAATAACTACGCTTTTACTGTGGATTATACCTTCCAGATCGTTGAAGGAACAAATTCTGATCCAGACCAGGAGTACTATTCGCAACAGGGTGGCGCTGAACCGACCAAGATATTAACTCCCCTGGATTGGGACCAAAGACATTCTTTGAATGCAAATCTATTCGTCGGTGGAAATAGCTGGGGAGGAAGTTTAATTTCACGTTTTTCTACTGGTCAGCCCTATACCCCGGTCTCAATAACAGCGACCAGGACTGGGCAAAGTATTTTGGCGGGATTGCCAGATAATAGTAGAAATAAACCAAACCTTTTTACCGTAGATCTCAACGCATATAAAAATTTTGAATATAAAAATTTTAACATTCAGATTTTTATGAAAATTTTTAATCTTTTTGATGCTAAAAATCCAGTTTTTGTATATGGTGATACCGGTAAACCAGATTATACACTAACGCTATTAGCCCAAGCAACGATGGCAGATGATACCTGGTTTGATAATCCCGGGTTTTATTCAGAACCGCGTCGAATTCAAATTGGAACTCGAATAAGTTTTAATTAACTATATCGGATTTTCAAAGATTTGGTATATGGTATAAAAATTTCCCCCTATACCTTATACCCTATACCCTTTGATATCATTATTAAATTTGTGAAACCATGTTCTTAAGTTAGGTAGACTATTATGAATTCAGCAAAGAACCTTTGCTCAATGATGAGAGCAGCTAAATATCTTATTGTTACTATTATATTATTTTCTTTCACTTTTGCAGAAGCCCAGGTAAACAACCATGTTCCATCCGATAATCGCGCCGATCCTAATTACAGGCGCCGCTCCAATCTTGATGGAAATAATGTGCGGGTAACCGTACACAATTTTGGTGTGAATGGAAATGAAGGAAGTGAACCCGGTCAATGGGGCTTTGAATGGCCAAAAAACACCAATCGGACTTACATCTGGTTTGTATCGATCTGGTTAGGTGGTGAAGTCGTCAGCGAGAATGGAGATAAAATTAGTATTGCTGAAGTGTCGACTTCTCGCAGCAGTCCCGCTGGTGACCCATGGAGCCTGCAACCGGTGCCGGGATTTCTAAATCCTGATCATCCCAAAAAAGAAATCGCACGCAGTGATGACCCAAAATCCTGGCCGAGAGCTGCTGATGGTGGCTGGCGTGATAAGCAGGATGATCCGAATGACCCAGGGTGGATCGGCTCCTGGAATGGTTTTTTTGGCAAAAATGTGTTCAATGCGGACCTGGAGATGTTCTATCGCTGTTCTGATGATTTATACAATCGGTACAATTATATACCCGATGTAACGGATAAAAATCGTGGTGGATTAGGTTTGCTGACGGATGTAAGAGCACTAGCCTGGACCCAAATTCTTATCAATGATGTGACCTTTTTTATAAACGATATTAAAAATGATGGCACCAAACGAGTTGGTAAGACGGTGTTTAGCATCTGGGTCGCCGATCTTGTTGGTGGGGATTCCAATGACGATGAGCCGTATGTTGATCTTCAAACCAATATTGCTTTTATAACCGATCACGACCGGGTAGGTACCGATCCCTGGGCAGGGGGCGTTGTTGGTTTGGGAGCGATCAAATATATTGAAACGCCCGGCAATCAATTCGATGGCCTCGATAACGACGGTGATGCTGATCTCAATCCAGAAATATTAGCCAGCATAACTGGTAATGTTGACGAACGGGTTCCATTGTTTACAGCGAGCGACTTTGGACCCAAAAGGTTGAACCCAGGTGACAAGATTGTTTTGATTGATTCGCTTACTTTTGAACGACGAGTGATAGAATATCCTGCTGGTGGAGGTACTGTTAAAACTTTAGGTCGACTCGTAGAATTGCCTCCAGGGGGAATTACGGTCGAAGAGGATACCCTCTTTAATTCAGTGGATGATGATCTTGATGGATTGATTGATGAAATATTAACATTACATTTAGAAAGATTTGATGATATTACTCAAACAGTTAAACCCGTAAGACATATTAATTATTTATCCTTTGCTGTTGGCGATACGATTAAAAGAGGATTCATTGTTGCTGGTAAATCGGCTATACAAAATTATGAAAATGTTGCTCCAATGATTGATGAGTCTCGCGATGATGGTTTTGATAATGACCGCGATTGGAATGTATTTCAGGATGATGTTGGTCTTGACGGGGCAGAAGAAACTGGTGATCAAGGCGAAGGCGATGCTAAACCCTCCAGCGGTTTTGGCACCGATCGACCCGGCGAGCCCAATATCGATAAAACCGATGTTAGCGAAACAGATCTCATCGGTATTACGGGCGCACTGCAATATCCGGCTTTCAGCATTAACTTTTCCACGATTAAAGATCAAGCGTTAATGTTCCGGTATATGCGTCCCGGCTATTTCAGCCTGCCACGCCGGACCGGAGAATACGATCTAAACGTCTCTTCTGGATATTTCCCGCTCAATCCCGGTGAAAGACAACGGATGGCTGTTTCGGTAGCAATGGCTGGCGATGGTGTAACCAAGATGGATGATATTGAGAGCGCTATCAGAAAACAAAAACAGGCACAAATTGCCTATGAATCGGATTATCGATTTGCCCAGGCTCCCCGGCAGGTAACCGTTACCGCTGTGCCAGGAAATGGAAAAGTAACACTTTATTGGGATGATGTTGCTGAACAATCCGTAGATAACTTTATCAAACGGCTTGACCTTCCCAATGCGGAAGAAATGTCCCGCGATTTTGAAGGATATCGAATTTACCGATCAACTGACGCAGCAATGCGAGATCCATTGGTCATTACCGATGGCTCTGGTAGCCCGTTAATTCGAAAACCAATTGCGCAATTCGATTTAAAGGATGATATAAAAGGATACCATCCCATCGATATTTATGGTGTAAAATTTTGGCTGGGAAATGATACCGGTTTACAACATAGTTATGTCGATTCCGGCTTGACAAATGGGCAGCGCTATTTCTATGCGGTTACCGCTTATGATTATGGTTGGGATGAGGCTGAAATTGCGCCGACTGAAACTCCCATCCGAATCGATGTGGATGCACAGGGTAATATAACCACCGGGACCAATGTTGTGGTTGTTCGTCCGCGGGCGCCGGTAGCTGGTTATCTACCATCAGAGGTAGAAAGTTTTGATCACGTCAAAGGGACGTCTACTGGAGAATTTAACATCGAAATAATTGATCCTCGCTGGGTTAAAGAAGGCAACGAATATGAAATTACCTTCGAAGATACTTTGATCATCGGCAAAGTTTTGGATGTATTAACGACTAAAAACTTCACCTTAACGAACATCACTTCGAATAAGATTTTTATTGATAAAAGTACCAAGTTAGCAGCAGAAGACGAACAACCAATCGTCGAAGGTTTTCGCCTAACGCTTTATAATGAGGAAAAAGTTAAGGTAGATCCTGAAAAGGCCAAATGGTCCAATCCAGATATTTTTGAATTTCAATTTAGCCCGGTTCAATTCCTTACCATAAAAGGCGTCCAGAATCCCGCAGATTATCAGGTGATCTTTGGCGATGTTGGCATGTCAACATCGAAAGATACTGCAATTAGTTTTTATAAGCTGCCTCCAAAAGATGTAAATTTTAAAATTTTGAATTTGTCTGAAGGTGGAAAATCGGTTGAATTTGCCTTTGCGGAAATTAACGGCACGGATGGAAGATTTTCAATTGATAGCACCGACGCCAATCTTACTGACGTCATTATGTTTTTGGAGCCCAATGATAAAGGGAAACTCGTATACACCTGGCAGCTTATTTTGAATCTCAAGCCACCGGATGGACGTAATCCTAGGTCCGGAGACACTTTAAATCTTTATTTGCGAAAACCGTTTCTCTCCAGAGATTTATATCGGTTTAAAATGAAAACAGAAAATATTTCAAAAGAATTGGCGAAAGATCAGCTCAGTCAAATTCGCGTGGTTCCCAATCCGTATATTGCTGCTGAATCCTGGGAGCCTTTCCATTTTTACTCCAGTGGGCGTGGCCCTCGTGAGATCCATTTTATCAACTTACCACCTAAGTGTACTATTCGTATTTTTAATGTTTCTGGTGAGCTAATTGATAAAATAGAACATGATAGTGGTCTATTTAGTCCAACGGAAATCACTGGATTAGAACGCCTTACCGATGGATCAGATAGCGGTTTCAATAATGGAACCGTTATTTGGGATTTGCTGAGCAAAGATAATTTGGAAATATCTTATGGCATTTATCTTTACCATGTCTCTGCGCCGGGTATCGGCGAAAAAACTGGTACTTTTGCAATTATAAAATAATTAGTATCAATAAAAAAGAGTGTTAAAAAAAAATGAAGAAACTATTACCGACTCAGAACCAGAAAGAATTTATCGCTTTTCTGCTTGTTATTTTATTACTAATGACTTATGCTGATGGCTATACCCAGGAAGTAAAAAAAGTTGGAACATCATCAGCAGCCTTTCTCAAAATTCCGGTTGGTGCCAGAGGATCGTCGATGGGAGGCGCCTTCGTCTCCATTGCCGATGATCCCAGTGCGCTGTATTGGAATCCCGGTGGATTGTCGAGAAATGAGAAATATGCATTAATGGTTGATCATTCACCCTGGTTACCGGGTTTAAGTTTTAATTTTTTTGGGGTTATAATTCCATTGCAATCATTCGGTACGGCGGG
>Ga0209636_10001557_pt1 | contig 23242 bp, 27 predicted proteins | sample DeeMarSWOR152_54_FD_187464 | JGI IMG/M metagenome (GOLD analysis project Ga0209636, IMG submission 187464) | Marine sediment microbial communities from White Oak River estuary, North Carolina - WOR-1-52-54 (SPAdes) (version 2) | ecosystem: Environmental > Aquatic > Marine > Intertidal zone >...
GAAATGCGGATTTATCGATTTCTGCGACAAACGTCCCAACCAAACTACGTGAAAGTAATCTCGGAGTTGCCATCCTTCCAAGGCGTCTCAATTTCTGCGAACGGCTCAATCTTTGCTATAAGTTACACAGAAGCCAATCGCCTTATCATGTTTAACCTAGAACTACCTCCCTACGGATACGGTCCTGGAAGTGTCCTGAATGTTTCTCTACCTAGTCCTAGAGTTTCCTTGTCGATGTCAGCCGATGGGAAACACATCATTGTTGGAACCTTGGAAGGGCTTTTCACATATGAATACGTCAACCGTCAACTGGAGCTGAAGAATCATTACACGGTGAATAAACCTTTCATCAATGACGTAGCGTCATCAATAGACGGTCGCTACCTAGTTGCGGCAGTAACCGTGCGACCCAGAGACAACAAAAACTCGATGATATGTTTCTTCGACAACTTCAAAGAACCGAAAGCCGATGTAGCTAACCCTTGGCTTCAGCCTGCTCTAATAATAACAGCAGCAGTCATTCTAGCCACGGCAACATTCATTCTCCATAAGAAACGGAAAAAACGATCAGATCATTCTAGCCAAAGCCGGAAAACTTCATTAATGAAATAGGCTGCGATTCGCCTTTTCTATGAATTCTAGCTATCCAGCTTCAAATCTCGACCTCTACTCTTTTAATAGGGTTTTGAACACTATCTGTATACTTGTGAGAGGATGCCCTTATCAAAACTAACGCCTTTCAAACGGGTTATGGCAGCCATCGAGTTCAAAGAGCCAGACTACGTTCCGGTGGTGCCAATGATAACCTACACCACGGCACAACTTACGGGCATCCAGTTTCCTGAGGCACTACACAGTGCTGAGAAGATGGCAAAAGCCCTCATTGCTGGGTTCAAGTCTGTCGGCTACGACGGAATATACGTTGGTTGGGAATCTTCCTTCAACTTGATGGCTGAAGCCATGGGATGCAAACTTCAAATCCAACCAGACAGCATTGCTTTCGTTAGGGATCAACTGATAAACGAACCCAGCGATCTAGACAAGATTAAGGTCGCGGACCCCGAAAAAGATGGACGGTTACCCCTACACTTGAAGGCAACTGAATTGGTTAGAGAAAAAGTTGGGAGAGACGCACCGATTTTGAAATATGTGCCTGGGCCACTGACCCTTGCAAGTATTTTGCACAGTCCAGAACAGCTTCTAATAAAACTTGTTAGAGACCCCTCCTTTGTGTGCGACATCTTAAAACCAGCATCAGAATCCTCAAAGCTGTATGGAGAAGCTACAGTTGAGCATGGAGCAGACATTGCGGTTGTAGCAGACCCTATAGCCTCCTGCAGTGTTATCTCTCCGAAGATGTTTGATCAATTTGCCTTCTCGCCTATAAAAGACGTTTTCAAATCCATTAGCGACGCAGGGGGAATTCCATCATTACATATTTGCGGCAATACCATACCTATCCTTGACCGGATGGTGGATACTGGCGCGCGAATAATTGAACTCGACTATAAGGTGGATCTTGCAATTGCCAAGGACATGGTCGGTGAGAGGGTTTGCCTCCAAGGAAATGTTGATCCAGTCAGCATCCTTTTAAACGGAAAGCCTTCCGATGTTGAAAGAAAAGCTAAAGAGTGCATTGAGAAGGCTGCTAAAGGAGGAGGTTTCATACTGAGCTCTGGTGATGAAGTTCCTTTAAACACCCCTTTAGAAAATGTCAAAGCCATGGTCTTGGCCGCAAAACAGTATGGGCAATATCCCCGTTTGGTCTAGACCCCATTTTTGCGCCTTAATATTCTTAATCCTAAGCTGAGAGGATGAGGCAAAATTCATAACCTATAAACATGACACCCAGCTAGGTTAGTCGAGGTATTCTTCAATGTTGAAAGTTGAAGACATCATGGTTGAAGACGTGATAACCGTGGAAGCAGATTCAACCGTGATGAGAGCTGTCAAGCTTATGAACAAGCATGAGATAGGGTGCCTAATTGTAACAAAGAGTGAGAAGCCCATCGGAATCGTCACGGAAAGAGATCTGCTGAAAAGAGTCTTAGCCACGTCAAAAGAGCCGGAAAAAATTAGAATCTGGGAGATAATGTCAGCACCTCTCATGTTTGTCGATCCCAACATGGATATCGAAGATACTGTAAAGTTTATGCTCAAAATGAAAATCAAAAAACTGCCCATAGTCAAAAGAGGGAGACTTCTCGGACTCGTAACACTAACAGACCTCGTGCGCTTCCAGCCCGAAGTGGTAAGTATCCTAAAAAAGCTCTCTGCGCTGGAGCTTCCTTCTCATCCGAAACGACTGAGAAAAGTTATTGATTACTACGTGGTTTGAAAAGGTTAAGTCTCAACACAAACTATGACTTTTCTTTGGTCGACGGCCCACAATCATCGAAAAGGTTTAGTTGCATTAAACCTTTAACATTTTCAGGGGCCGGTAGTTCAGCCTGGTATGAATGCCTGACTTGCAAGCAATGAACCAAGAGCTCAGGAGGACGCGGGTTCAAATCCCGCCCGGTCCACCAGCCTTTCGTTTTGTTTTCTCTTGCGAAAGTTTCATTCGCTAAAGGCAAGATTAATGAGTTAGTCAATGGAGAAATATCTGGTTCAATAATCAGAGGGACAACAATGGAAGATGACATCGCCGTGATAGGTGCAGGGGTTATCGGTGGGGCCATAGTAAAAAGCCTGTTCAAAAGTGAATATAAAGGCAAGATCGTTGCTACTAGAAGGCAAGTGGATAAACTGAAAGAACTGGAAGAACTAGGGGCGGTTACAACCCAAAACAATAGAAAAGCCGCCGAGCAATCCAACATCGTCTTTGTATGCGTTAAACCAAACGACTTTGGAAACGTCCTCAAGGAAATAAGAAATGAAATCAAAGGAAAACTTGTCGTTTCTACCGCCGCGCCAATTACACTAGAATTTTGCAAGAGAATAGCCCCCGAAGCCAGATTTGTCAGAACAATGCCCAACGTAGCTCTTTTAGTGCAGGAGGCTTTCACCGCCTATTGCTGCGACAGCAACGTAACCCCAAAAGAGAAACAGAAAGTCGAGAAAATACTTAACTCCATGGGAATATGTCAGGAAGTAGAAGAAAAGTACATGGACGCAATAACCGCTCTAAGCGGAAGCGGTCCAGCGTATCTATCTGTGATAATAGAGTCCATGATGTACGCGGGATTAAAAGTGGGTTTGCCCAGAGATCTAGCGTTATACAGTTCAGCCCAGACGGTTCTAGGAACAGGGAAGCTCATTCTTCATTTCTTGGAAACGAAAGAACACTTGGCTAAAATAAAAGACATGGTTACGACACCTGGCGGAATTACCATTGAAGGAATATACGAACTGGAAGGAAGCGAAATACGAACCGCACTGATGAGAGCGGTTGAGAGAGCGACTGAAAAGGCCTCGAATATTCGACGCGCCTGGGGAAATAACAATTTTTAGAGGGGTCTGTCCGTCGTAAGGTCTTCATTCCAAAAGGTCAGTCTGGGACGGCTACATCATCCCCCACGAAGAAAAAGATGCCCCAGCAAATAAACTTTGCACTGCCAGCTCATGATCTCTTGCTTCTATGACCAACCCTTTCACGAAGCGATCTTAAGGTTCCGGAAACTCCCACAACATCAATGGCAACAGGTTTTCCGTTGATCTCAGTCACTGAAGCAACCGAGGCTCTAACCATCTCGAGAGTTTTGTGGGAGCAACGCAGGATACCCCAACCTTTCTCTGAGCTGTACTCGATGAAAGTTATTGCGGTTTGGCTAGCACCATACTCCCCAAAGAGCTTGAGGACAGCATTCCATACAGCGTCTGCCACATCGCTTTTGTTAAATGACTGTTTGGCTAAAACCCTTAAAGCAAGGTATCTTCTTCTCACACGGCCGTACAGCCTGTTTTCCTCCTCACGAGACGAATGCCAGGAGCTACGAAATCTGGACTAAGCTTCTCTCTGTTTCGCTTCACGATTGCTAGGGGAACTTCTGAAAGGGCACGCAAGGCCAGTGGCGCAGTCATGTCAAAAAGCGAAGCAAGTGCGGCATAGTCATAGGGTCCTTTCATGAACTGCACGTTGGTTGCTCCACTCGAAATCGCAACGGATACACCAAACTTTTTCGCAATCGCCACTTCTTTTCGAAGAGTGGAGAGAAGGCGAATTCTTGAGAAGTCCTTTGACGAAAGAAGCGGAGCCATGTCCACCTCTAGAGACGACAACGATTTAGATGCAAGCTCAGCCTCTGCGCGGTCGAACGATTGTCCACGAAAAATCGCATTTGGAAAGGAGAGGAGGTCCACTCGTCTGTCCTTGGCTGCGTGTCTCGCGATAACCTTTGAGGTGCACACTACTGAGATAACTTCAAATTTTCGTCTGAAATGACGAAGTTGATGGAGTAGTTGACCAGGGGTTTTCGAGGTGAGGTCTAACCTAGTGACAAGGTCTATCCCGACATTTGTGCAGATGCTTTGAAGTTGGCGAACCTTGTCTCTTGTGACATTTAGTGGAAAAGATATTCCAACCAGGCGGTAGCCCAACGCAGAGGATCTGCAAACCATTTTCCTTGCTTGTTCCGAATCGTCGACTGAAGGCTGCATGTGCAGGTCAACGAAACTTTTCATGGCAACATCTCAAGTTCTCGGCAGATTTCAATTATGTCCTCAAGTCTTCGTATCCTAAATCTCATGCGAATGCGAACGGGATCAGAAGTGCAGAGTTTGAACTCTTCTTGAAATGCTGCTTGCTTGTCCAATCTGATGTATAGGCTCCCCTTTTCCAAGTGTGAATTGATGTTTCTCTGCAGGGTCTCCTTATTCAGCTCACTGAGACCTGAAGACAGAGTTTCAACTATAGCGTTCACTATTTCTTTCTTTTTAACCCTTGTTTCAAAGAGGGTGATGGGGTTGCCGTAGTGTCCCTTCAAGTTTCTCCTTTTGAAGATTATTTCATCAACGTGGCTGGCTGGGAGAAGATGGCGTACCGCCTCAATAACCTTGTCGGGGTCTTCAGTTGCATGGGCGAAGGCCCGTATGTCAACGTACGTTATGGGGGTCTGACATAAAGGCTTGCCACCCAATCGTTTCACGCTTCTTCCTGTCTAAGGCTTCTTAGCGGTGCGTGGCTGACGGGTTCTTCTAGCTAAGCTTCGCAGATGTCGTTTAAGCATTGACACGTTTTCTTTATGCTTCGTCTTTCTTCGTGGATCGATCGGTATGCCGAACTTGAGCGCCCGTTTAGGGTCAACTCCCGCTTCTCTCAGCTCACCTCTGCTGAAGCCTCTGCCTTTCCTAGGTTCCCCACCCTTTTTTCGAACTGTCGACTTAACTTTCATCATCGCTCAACTGGATTTATGAGCTGCTCGGCATAAAATACTAGCGTTAATCTGTAGCAAGAAAAGCCTCTTGCTGCTATTTTTCTCTTCGTTTGCGAACTGCTCTGCGACTTGGTCGGACCTTTTCGGCTCCCCGCCCCTTGTGACGAAGCCCTCGAACTTCTTTGCCGGCGCTGGTTAGCCCACGGAAAACTCGGCCTTGGTTAGCCTTCTCGCAGATCCACTTGATGTCTTTGTCAGACTGAACGACTGGATGGTTTGGGTCCACCATGATGACCTCAAACCATTTGAAGCGACCGTCCTCCCAAACCCAGTAAGAATTCAAAATCTCTAGGTTCGGAAATTTTCTCGCCGCCCTCTCTTCAGCAATCAACTTCGAACTCTTCGCAAGCTTGAGCTTGGCGACGCCCATTCGCTTGGGTCTTCGACCAGCTTTGGGTCGAGTTCTTTTGAAGCCTCCACGCCGAATGCGAACCCTCGTGACAACAAAACCTTGCTTGGCTTTGTATCCGAGCTTTCTCGCTCGGTCGATACGTGTGGGTCTCTCAATTCTGAAGACTGTAGGTTGCCTTCGCCACTCTATAAGTCTCCGCCACATCAGCCCCTTCACAAAGGAAGCTTCCGGCCTTTTCCAAGCCCTAGAAATATACTTGTAGGCCATTTGCTAAATTTCCTCCGACTTGCGGTTCAACCTCTTGGTTACATCCCATGCGGTTTGCATGATTAGTGGCAGAATTAATGCTGATCCCCCTTTTTTATGATTCGGTTTTAAGAGTGCTCTTAACGTTCTCGTCTGCCTTCATTTGTCTGTAAGAGCTGCTTTTTTGACGAGGAGATATCCACTGTGGTCCTCCCAAATTCTCTCCGTTTGAAGCAGTTGTATTCTCCTCCTGAAGAATGGCGCATCGAGAACCATAGTTTCGTATTCTCCTCCTTCGCCTACCAGAGACACCTTATATCTTTCATTGAGTTCAACAAGATCTTTCAGAGTTGTTAGGTCGATTTTTCTTCCAAGCCAACTCTGATCGAAGCCGAGGGCGTAAACGCCAACAATAACAGTGTCAAAGCGAAGTTCAATAATCTCCTTCATAATTTTTAGTGGATTCTTCTGCCAGAGGGGCACAATGGACTGCATGTTCAGCTCTTGGCATATTCTGTCAATTCTTTTCTTCTGATATTGCGAAGATACCGCTCCTGAGATCACTCCTTCGATATCGAGAGTTGCGAGCAAGCGCTTGAGGTCTTCCAGTTCTGTTTCTTTGATCCCAGAGGTTTCAGCCTTAACCCAAGGGAACTCAGCTGCTTCGGCGAATATGTCGGCAACACGGATGTTGGGATAATGGAACATCCAGCTGTCTTCTCGTTGCGGGAGCATGGTCACCAGATATCTCACCTCGTAACCCAGTTTTAGTGCATAATGCAGAGCTAAGGCAGAATCTTTCCCGCCGGTGACCAAAGCCCCAACACGCATGTTCACTACACAACCAACCAAGTACTGCTAACGCTTGTTTACCATATTAATCATAAGCATTTCTGCATCTGTTTTTCTCTACAACCTTGTCTTTGGCCTTAGATCTTAGCAATTGTTTCATCTGTCCGAAGCATGAAAGATAAAATTGCGTAGCCAAAGCTTATTTTGGCTATTACAATTGAGTTTGTACTCAGATGATGATTATGCGAGCTTGGGAAGCGGCTAAGAATGCGTTGGAATGTGTTTTAGAGGTTATTCCTGGAGAACGAGTTGTCATATTTTGTGATGATGAGAAAGCTGAGGTGGGTAGGGCTTTTGCTGATGGAGCCTTAGCCTCTGGGCTTTGGACGAGGCTTGTGACTCTGGAAACCAGCGGAGAGTTCAGAAAAGAAATTCCTAGGCATCTTCTTGAGTTTTTGACCGATAAGAAGCCTAACTTGTACATCAACCTTTTGCGTGGAATCAGTGAGGAGACACCGTTTAGGATTAGCCTTGTCCACATGGAGACCAGGGATAAGCTGTCTCGTTTGGGGCACTGTCCCGGAGTCACTCTGGAGATGCTTACCACTGGGGCATTAGCCTTGACTCCAGAGGAGCATAGAAGGATGCAGAATTTTGCTCAAAGTCTAATTAGGAAGCTAAGTCAAACCATCACTGTTGAAGTTACGTCCCCTTCTGGCACCAAGCTTTTGTTTAGCACGGATGGAAGACCATTCTTTACCGACACTATTATTGACTGGAAAGAGATGAAGTGGATGAACTTACCAACCGGGGAGGTCATAGTTGCACCTGTTGAAGACTCTTTGGAAGGCACATTGATGTGCGACATGGCGATTGGTGGAATTGGACCTTTGGAAAATCTAATGGAGTTCACAATAAGGAAAGGCGTCGTCGAAGAAACTCGTTCGGAAAATAAAGAGATTTTGGGGCAGATCCACAACATTTTGGAGACAGATGAATGGGCAAAGGTTGTGGGTGAGTTTGCATTTGGGATAAACCCTAAAGCAAGATTTGTTCAAGAATTTCTGGAAGCAGAGAAAATGCTTGGAACAATCCATGTTGCCTTTGGAAACAACACCGACATGCCCGGCGGAAGGAATTCGTCGAAAAACCACCAGGATTTTCTCATCTCGAAGCCAACGGTAAAGGTAACAAAGAAAAGCGGAGAAACAACAACCGTCTTAAAAAATGGAGAGTTCCAAATTTAGTAGTGTCGTCCTAAAGGGACTGTTTAGCGGTCTCTCCCTTAGCTACGTGCAGAATCTTGCAGATTCCATCAGAGTGGACTTCATTCAGGCATGAAACTGTTTACTTCTCACTTTTTCACTGACTCGCTTCCTCAACGAGGCCTCGCGCTTTCCTTCTCCATTCATTAAAGCCTTGGGATGAAACTGGATAATTTCTATAGAGGGCCTTCACATTCTTCAGCAGACTAGCTGCGCGACGCAGTTCCTTGAGAAGAGAGAGTTTTCTCAGCCCTCTGAAGATTCGGAGGGTAGTTTCAGTTATGTTAAGGCGCAAGTCCTCGCCCATGCTTGTCTGCAGTATATCCTCTTGGGTTATCAGTCGATACTTCATGACGTAGTTTATGAGTTTGTCGCCTAGTTTTTGTAGGAGCAGGCGTAACATGTCAAGACCAGCTTGTTTGGCTCCGTATGACTGCATGTATCTGGCATTGTATAGCCACAGTCCTTCCCTGCTCATGTTCCCTTTTTCCATGGCTTCAACTATGGTTTTTCCCGCGAGGGCTCCACCCATCATTGATGGACCTATTCCACCGCCGTGGATGGGGTTAACTTGACAAGCTGCGTCTCCAATGATTATAACACCGTTTCCAGTCATGCAATCGATTGGTCTTCGCGCTGGGTCGTACCATGTTCCGCTGCTTACGATTTTCGAGCCGCTAAATAGAGGTTTAGATAAAACATGACGATAGAGCTGGTTTTTTGGGTTAGGAAAACCTTCACACATGGCCACTCCTAATCCCACGTTCACACTTTTTCCTCTCTTAGGAAAGATCCAACAATAGCCTCCTGGTGCCACCTTTTGACTCAGATAAATTTCACAAAATTCTCTGTCAGGAACCGGTTCTTTCAGCTCGCGGATTTCGCGATAACAGAGTTCTACATCTTTTTTGTCAACGTCTGTGTCAACTCCTATCTCAGGAGGAAGCTTTTTGCGTATGACAGCTGAAAAACCACTGGCATCCACTACAACTTGACTATGCAACGCAGCCTTATTTCCTGTGTTCAGGTCTCTTGTTAAGACTCCAGCTACGAAACCGTTCTTTATGATGGGCTCTAGCACTTGTGTTGCTTCTAGCAAGGTAGAGCCAGTGTCGATGGCCGTCTTCAACAGTCTCTGTCCAAAGAGGTGGCGATTGACGGCAAACGCGGAGAGCCCTTTGCTCTCTATATGAAAGACACTTTCTGTGCTAGGCGAGTAAATTTTCGCTCCTCGGATCGTTTGCTCCAGTTCGTCGCCTGAAGGGTAGGCTAGGTTCAAACTGTCAAAGTGATGCTTTCCCACAGCGTCTCCGCAAATTTTCTCGCCTATGTTGTCACTGTTTTTTCTGTCGAGCATGGCAACCTTAATGCCTGTGTCGGCAAGTGTCTTCGCAGCCAAGCAACCCGCTGTCCCAGCACCCACCACAACTGCGTCAAATTTCTCCAAGCATGAAACTCTCCGGAAGCCGTTGCGTAATTATTTGAATAGAGAAGCACTCATAACGTTTACGATGCCTCATAACAACATTAACATGTTGGTTTTCTCTCAGACTTGTCGCGCGCACAATTTCAATCAGGCCTAGATACTATTAGAATTAGACCCAACCCTATCAGGGCAGATCCGACTGCAAGGAATATGAACGGATGTATCAAGCTTTTGAGGTTCGTGGAGGTTACGTAAAAAATGATTGCGCCTATGATTATGATTAGAAGGCCGAAAAACTTTTCTGCGATGGTTAACCCCACAGGTTGCTCAGCCATCTCTATTCTCCGCCTTAACCCTTCACTTATGCTTCTTTAAACGTTACTTTTGATTTATCAAGGTAACGTTATATAGTTATGCTGCCTCCTCAAGTTTTGCTGGCAAATACTTGTCCACGATGTAAGATAGTCCGTATCGACTGAATGCCTCCTGCTCCGCCTTCCGTCTGATCTTCAAAAACTGTTTGACCTCTCTCTGCCACAGCTCTCCATCATATCGCGGATCCTTCTGCAACTCATAGAGACGCTTGATGTCCACATCGGTCAACGCTTCACTGGGCAACTTGTAATCCACTATGTCGGTGGCCCAGACACCTGACCACGTAGCGTCGGGCGTTGTTAAATCTCGCAGATGGGCAGCGTTCGCCGAGCCTGAGATGATAACCATGGCGATGTGCATTCCCCAAGGATCGCCGTCCGTAAATATGTAGACTGGAAGGTTGAGTTCCCTATTCAATCTATGGATGAAGTGTCGAGTGGCTCGTGGTGCCTGCCCAGCCGTGAGCACTAAGAGAGAGTTAAATTTTTTGTGAACTTGCTCCTCGATGAAACGCGTGAACAACCCGCCTTTTTCAATGGCTATAAGCTTGTCTGCAGTCGTTTTGACGAGCTCAGCGGAGGTGAGCGCTGGGCCTATCATGACTCCGTCTGGATGAGACATCAGGTTGTATCGTTTGCCTTCGTATCCTGGAACCGTGTACTCAATGGTTAGGTCGCCGAAGACAGCTGAACGTTCTTCGGGAAACACGTGGAAGTCCTCTCTTGAGTACTTTGCCACAGTTTCAAGGTCAGTTATTATGCTGTTGGATTCCGGCTGGTCTTTGAAGGGTACGTCGTAGGCTTGTGCCGAGTAGTACACGTCACGAAGAGTAGAGGTCTTGCGGTGGCGTACGAGTTCATGGGCGAAATAAGCTGTCCACACCAGTTGAGTGAAGGGTCGGATGTGACGGATGTTTCGGGCGCTTCTGCGCACGGCTTTCTTGCCTAGAATATACTGCCGAAACTCTGGGCTGTAGAAAATGTTGTCTATGGATCGGCTTGGCATCTTGATCCATGGGAAGTCTCCTTTTTCCATCTGACCGTAGAGGGTCGATCCGAAGTCGATTAGGTTCGCCAAAACTTCTTTTTTTCTCTCAGCTGCTGAGCTTTTGGTTTTTTTCTTCTTCAAATTTCCTTACACTCCATAGCAATTTTCTAATATCTGGCTCCTTTTCTTTGCCAGAAAGTTCTGTTGAGAACTTGGCGATCTTTGGCAAATATCTTGAAAAAGTGGCTAACCGTCTTCTTTCTTTTTCTCTATATTCTTGTTTGGACAGAAAGCGTTGTAGCTGACGGGCCACTTGGCGGACTCCATTCAAAACTTCGTTTTTCACTTCAGGCCTGTCCGCGATGAATTCTTTGCCCACAGTTTTGTAGGGGACCTTTGTGCTGCATAAATGAACCAGAATGGCGACTGGCATGTCGGGTTTGACTTTATACTTTCGCCAATTAATGGATTTCACGATCCTCCATGAGACATCACTGGCTTCATCATACAGCAACGGAATTCTGTTGGCAAATCGATATAGCACGATGTCGTCTTTCTTTGGCACTTTGCCGCCGTATGCTATTGCTGTCTCTACGACAAAGGGGTGTCCAGAGTAGGTGGATGGCTTGCGTTGGCAAACTGCTATGAACTCTGGCATCAGCTCTTTCAGGATACCAGCCTTCAACAAGTCGTCTCCTAAAGGTGACAGACAGCTCGCATCTGGGGCACGAAAGCCATCAAATTTCTTCATCATCCGTACAAGTTTCACAATTTCATCAGGTTCTAACTTTCGCGGATTCTTCTTTTCATCTATCTTGGCGAATTTCAGAAACTTGTGAGAAATCCTTTCACCGATTCTGTGGAAATGTGTTTTCATGAAGTCTATCATGTTGCGGCACTTGGTGATTTGTATTAGGCGTCGAACGGTTTCCACGTCAACTCCATGGGGATGAGGAAGTGTTTCTTTTGGTGAACGTGGCATCTTGGACGTGGATCGATTGAATTTGTAGAGGCGCCCTTTTGGGTCGACGAAAGTGAGGTTTGCGTAGGGGGTCACCACTGCTGTTTGTTTCAAGTATTCCAGTATCTTGGGCATGGCTCTGGAGAAGTCTCCCTCCAGATGAAACTCCACCATGGTTCCACGCCACCTGTCTTTGTTCACTTGAATTTTGCGATCTAAAATAATTGGTCGGTTTCTCTGAATGTCTATTATCATCTTATACCTGTAGATTCTTGAGGTCCCTGTGCTGGAGGCGATCCTTACCGGTTTGTGCGTGGTGATTTGCCCGTAGAGGATGGCCATGGTTCCTCCGAGCCCAAAGGTGCCTCGAGCCTGCTTTAGCTTGTACTTCGAACCGAACAGTACCTGTCCGAACGCTGAAGGTATGTGACGGGCAGGGATTCCGGATCCATTGTCTTCTACTCTTAACCTGTAGACTTCCGCCTCTTCTGAGCTTTCTTCACCATCGTGAGACAATCGAACATAGATATTGGAAGGAACTCGGGACTGGTCGGAGGCGTCGAGAGAGTTTTCGACGAGTTCCCGCACAGAGGAAAAAATGGCTCTAGCTGGATTTGTGAAGCCAGCTATGTCTCGGTTGCGATAGAAAAAGTCTGCGGGGCTGATCTGCTCAAATGTCACCATGACTACCGCCTTCCCTGCGGTGTATAATAACGAAAACGTCTCGTTTTTCTTTTTCCGTCATTTTTTGGGCATATTCAGCGGAGAATTCGTTGAAATGTGCCAACATGATAGACACGGGTTAACAAGTTCGTTTTCAATTTTATATGACTTCTAGTTCAAAATTGAGTCTATTAACGCAAAGCGAATTCTGCGGAGAAGCCTCTACAGGGGTTCTCTGGGTTTCCAGAGTTCCATCTGCTTTTTCTTCAATTCTCTTCTTTTCTTGTGGAGAAAACGATATGCTGTTCTGTGCTGGCTTCCTTTAATGAGCATTCGGATCGCTTCTCTCGCCACTTCAGCTTGATCCATGTCTCCGATAATCGAAATTGTATGTCCGTGCACGGAAACGTTGGCATCAGTGAGTTCCTCTATTATTCTTCTAGTTTTGCCTTCCTTCCCGATGATTCTACCTTTAAGTCGTTTTATGTCTGACTGCGACCTCCCTACGATATCTCGCAGGTCAATGATTACTAGAATGGCATCGTCATCATGGAGGAGTCTGAAGGCGCGTTCGGGTGAGAATCCTCTTCCTATGGCGGTGATCACCTCCTTCGCTCTGAACAGGGTGGAGGGATCTGTTGCTGTGGTGCTTAGGGTTATTGTGACGTTTCCGGTTTGGCTGTCTATTTGAAGCTGCACTGAAAGTTTTTTCTCAACTTTTTCTTTTACGAGCCCATTTGGGCCTATGAGGGCTCCGACACGTTCTTTCGGAACCTTTACGAATGTACTAGGTTTTGCCATCTGTAACTCTCCTCTGCATATCTTCTACTGATAAAATGTCTGCGCCCAATCTTCTGAAGTAACTATGTAGGTTTTCGATGTCTCTTCGAAGGAACTGATCTGCCATAGGATGTTCAAGGGTCACGGCCTGCGAAACGTCGAAGATTACAGGTTTATTCTTCCAAATCATGATGTTATATTCACTGAGATCTGCGTGTACCAGTCTAGCCTTTTTATACAGCTTTTTAACGTGGGCCAATAGAAGTCGATAGACTCGTTCGGGGTTTTTGATCGCTGTTTCTTTCATGAGCGGTGCGCTGACTCCGTTTTCTCCGATGAATTCCATTACGAGAACGTTTTTGTTGACTGCTATGGGTTCTGGAACTTTAACTCCTGCTTCGTGTGCACGCTTAAGGTTTTTGAATTCCTTTTGAGCCCAAGCGTAAATGAGGGACCGTGTGCCTCCCCGCACATGAGCAAATCTTGGGTCACCTCTAATGTAGGGTAACATGCCTCTCTTAAACTCGGCTGACGCTGTTAGATAGATTTTGATTGCGAGTTCTCTTCCATCCCGGTTTTTTCCCGAGTAAATCCTAGCTTCCTTCCCAGCCTTTACCACGCCGGAAATCTCGTCGATGATTCCTTTGTTCATAAAGTCATAGATGGTCATTAGCGTGGAGCGATCGAAAACCTCTTCCATCACGGCTCGTTCAGTTGATAAGTCTTTAATTAACATCTTGTCCCTTTTTTCCACTATGCGAATTTTATGCTCCAATCGCTTCCTTTTCTCGTCTTCACGCAGGCGTCTATCGTTACCCATGAGTTTGTCCTACACGCAAGGTGTTTGAACGCCTTTAAAAGCGGTTCTATACAGAAATCAAATGGTTTATGCCGTTAAGCTGCGTGCACACTCGCCAAGAAAAGGACACTTCTTGGAGGGCATCTCCACGCTGCGCGCAGACTAGGAAGCTAGAATATTCTTTTTAGAATAAATATTTCAGAAAACAATTAATATTAGAATCAAGTTCGCTACATAAACACACAATCATCTAGGAGGATGAATGAAACTCAACCAAAAGACTGCTAGAAAGAAAAACAAACGAACGATATCTGAACTTAACAAGAAAATCAAAAACGGCGACATCCAAGTCTTAACTGTTGAACAAATGAAAAAACTAGTAGAAGAAAGCGGTCCGGAAATTGCATACAGAGAAATAGACGTAGTCACAACGGGAACCTTTGGAGCCATGTGCTCATCAGGAGCCATCATAAATCTGGGACACTCAGACCCTCCAATAAACATCACCAAAGCGTGGATAAATGATGTTGAGGCGTGTCACCCAGGTGCAGCTGTGGACCTATACCTAGGCGCGACTACTATGTCAGAGACAAACCCCTTCGAATACGGCGGAGGCCACGTGATAGAAGACATGATTCAAGGAAAAGAAGTAGAACTGAGAGCCAAAGCATATGGAACAGACTGCTACCCCAGAACAAAACTTGAAACAACACTAACAAAACATGACCTGAATCAATTCTACTTATTAAACTTCAGAAACTGTTACCAACGCTACAACTGCGCTACAAATAGCCGCAATGAAACCCTCTACACCTACATGGGAAAACTACTCCCCAACTTCAAAAACGCGACTTTCTCAGGATCGGGATCCCTGAACCCATTAATGAACGACCCCGACTACGAAACCATCGGCATTGGAACGCGAATCTTCCTCGGAGGTACTCACGGCTATGTGATAGGCGAAGGAACTCAACACGATCCTAGAAACCGCTTCGGCACCCTCATGGTTAGGGGAAACTGCAAAAGCATGAACCCGGACTTCATTCAAGGCGCAGCCTTCACAAAGTACGGCACAACGCTCTACGTTGGCATAGGCATACCAATTCCTATACTACATGAAGGAATATCCAAAAAAGTCGCTATAACCGATGAGGAAATCCTCACAGACATAGTTGACTACGGCGTCCCCAGAAGGACGCGACCAAAACTCGGGAAAGTAAGCTACAAAGAACTCAAATCCGGAAGCATAACAATCAAGGACAGAAAAGTCAGAGTCAGTCCGCTCTCAAGTTTCAAAAAAGCACGAACAATTGCGGAAACACTAAAAACATGGATAGAGAACGCCACTTTCTACCTATCCGCTCCAGTGGAGCGCCTTCCAACCGACACCATATTCAAACCGATGAAACAAACAAAACAAATCGCCTTCGTTGAAAACCTAATACATCCAGCCATCACCTGCAAGGAAGAAGAAAAAATAGAGGTCGTTGCCCAGCGGATCATAAATCGTTCAATAAACCACATAGTTGTAGTCGACGACCAAGAAAAACTAAGAGGCATAGTGACTTCGTGGGACATCACCAAAGCAGTAGCCGAAGGAAAAGAAAAGCTAGTAGATATAATCATAAAAAAAGTAGTGACAACCACACCGGACGAGCCATTAGAAGCAGCATCTAGAAAAATGGCACAACATAACATATCCGCTCTTCCAGTGATTAACCCGCACAAAAAGGTTCTTGGAATAATTACCTCGGAAGACATAGCTAACCTAGTTGGGAGGAAAAAACTTGGTTAGACTCCTGCTCAGGTTCTCTGAGAAAGAGGTTGGCAAGCCTATAACCGCAGAAGTAATTCTTGAACAAGGAGTTCCAGTAAACGTACTAAGTGCGCATATCAATCAGTTGGGAGGAGAAATACTCGCGGAGATACCTTCTGCTCACCTCGACAAGATCGTTAAGGCTTTCCGTGACCGAGGAGTAGTTGTCGTCGTCCGCAAGCTGATCGAAGTTGACAGCGAAGAGTGCTTTCATTGCGGCGCATGTCTCTCCCTCTGCCCAGTGAATACAATCACCTTGAACGAAGACTTCTCGATAGTCTTTGACGAAGGAAAATGTATCGGTGCCACTTGCGGCTTATGTGCTGACGCTTGCCCGGCGAGAGCCATAAGCCTGACGAGATAGCAGCTTGGAATACGGAACCGAAGCCAAATGCAACATGAACGAGTTTTTCACTACAAAGAGACAAGGTGTACCCTAAAGTCGGATAGCGAAGCCGCTATTGAAATCGCGATATCGTCGATCATACGTCACAGACATCTTTTGGAAAGGTACATTCGAGACCATCCAAAGTTCCTTCACTCTCTCAAACCTGTCAACGTGAATGGAGGCCCCCTAATCGTTAAGTTAATGGCGGACGCGGCTGAGCAAGCAGGTGTTGGGCCTATGGCTGCCGTTGCGGGAGCATTAGCGGATCTCGCTGTTCAAGACATGGTTTCAAGCGGAGCTAAGGTAGCTATTGTTGAAAACGGAGGAGAAATCTTCGCCCTATCTAACACATCAATAAACGTCGCCCTCGCAGCCGGCGACTCACCACTCTCAAAACGCATCGGTTTTAGATTAGAAGAGTTCCCGATAGGTATTGCCACAAGCTCGGGCTTGTATAGCCATGCTCTAAGCTTCGGTGAGGCAGAGGCAGCCACGATTTTTGCGGTGAACGCTGGAGTAGCTGACGCTGCGGCTACAGCTGTTGGAAACCTCGTGAGAGGTGAAGACTGGCACGAAGCAATCGAGTGCGGAATCGCCAAAGCTATCTCCATAAAAGAAGTTAGAGGAGTACTAATCCTGTACAGAGGACTCGTTGGAAAGGCTGGACAGATTCCCAAAATAGTGAAGATAGGTACCACGTGAAAAAGTCGTAAAAGTTCTCTAAACTTGTAGGGTCAAATATCCTTTTCTTCTCAGCCACTCAACTTGATTCCTTTTGTAACGCCATATGACATCGCCCCGTTTGTCAGACTGAAAATCCCACGGAGAAACCAAAACAATGTCTCCCTGCCTTATCCACACTCTACGCTTCATCTTACCTCGAATCCGACAGAGGCGCTCATGACCATCTTGGCACTTAACCAGAACTCTGTCGAAGCCCAACAATCGCATAGCTACACCCAACACATCATTCGCTGTCGGGAGCACCATGTCCGCGATTTCTTCTTCGCTTAGGATCTTCTTTTTGCCCAAGATTGTGCCCCGAGGATGCCTTGCTTTACTGAGAGAGGTAAGGATCCTTAAAAAAGTATGGCCGCTCAACAAACTACTGGTGTGGTAAAACAGCACTGCCCATGATACGGGGTTTTTGCCGGCGCTTAGCGCAGGTTCAACTTGTAAGTCGATCATAGTACTTGTTGAAAAACTCAGAAAAGCCTAATGAGAGTAGCCGAGGCTCTTAACAAACTTCTTGAGGATTCTGTGGGTTAATCCCCAAACGACGCTATTCCCGACAAGATATGCAGGAAACTCTCCGAAATCAAACTTTACTGTACTTTCATTTTGGATCAGCTCTTCTAACGAAATCCAAACGAACCATTTCAACTCTTCATTCAATCTGATTAAGGGTTCATGTTCAAGAAGGACGACGAAGGGAAGAATCTTCATTTCAGGTCTCAGCGTTGATCTCATAGGTTTCATCAATCCGAGAAAGCGACAGCGATAAAGGAGATTTATGTTGGTTTCCTCCAGGGTTTCTCTAACAACAGTCTGCTTCAGATTTTGGTCTTCGGCATCACGTTTTCCTCCGGGAAGCGACATCTGACCCGACCAAGGATCAGAAGGGTTCTCTACTCTTTTTACAAGAAAGACCTTAAGAACCTGGTCTGTAGGTTTCAATAGCAAAGCAACTGCAGCGTCGGCCTCTTCCTCTTTAAAGACGGGCTTCAACACTTTCGATAAAGATTTTACTCTATTACCATAACTCAACTTTGACAACTCAGATTGGCATGCCTATTATGGAAAAGGAAACGATTGTTTTACTATGAAAGCTTATCGCATGTATAGAATCGCCAGTAGCTCTGCGTGCGCCATACAAGAACAGCGAAAAGAGAAAGTTTGTTCTCTTTTCTCATGTACGTCTGAGTTTTCTTTCTTTCTTCCGAGCTTGCTTCAATCGTCTCTTCAATTTTTCTATTCTTTCTTTCTCTGCTTCTAGTTTGAGTTGCTTCACTAAGCTTGTGTAAAGTTCTTTTTCCATTATGTAGAGTTTATCATATGCGCTCACAATTTTCTTAGGGCCTATCTTCTTGGCAACAGTGTCTATTCGCTCCTTCATCTTGCCCTTTGTTTTTTGTTTGCTGTAGATTAATTGAACTAAGTCAACAGTGTCTTTCTTGGATAGTGAGGAGATAAGCTTCTTTGTCTTCTCGTCCTTGCGAATGTCTTTATGGACAATTTCTACAGCGTCAATTATTGGAACGGGTATCTCAAACCATGTGCCAGCAACTTCAGGAAGACTTGGACCTTTTTTTTCTCCAAGAACTGGCGCTTCAACCTCAGAGTGGATTAGGAACATCAGCCTTTTGTTTGTAAGATATAGGTTTGCCATAGAGTAGGCAACTGGAACTTCTGTTGTTTCAAGTCCACGCCACTTCTTCACCTGAGCGCCCTTCAAAAATATTGTTGGCGTCGTATTTTTTGTCTGAAAAACCACGTCCTCATCTGAGTCAAGCTCTTTGAAAAGACCAGCTATTTTTCTCATGGTTATCCCTATTTGTTTTCATTTTTAAGTCATTCTTAAGATTTGCTAAGTCTAGATTCAGAGTTCTAATCAACGATTCGATTTTTCGCTAGGATTGCATGGTTTTTGCAATATTGACTAACGGATGATTAACAAATCCCAAAGTCTTCTTTTTCCCATGCTCGTTTGCCCTAGAGTTTCACTATCTGAGCATGAGGCACTCCTGAAATCTCTAGAATCGCTTCAGGATGAACCATTCCCTTCTCTAGGGCTTTTTCTACGATGCATTTCCCAACCATGTTTACCACAGTGGAGTGCTTCATAAGGTCTATAGCCTCGTCCACACTCACTTTTGTTCCCTTGTAGAAGTCTTCTCGAACCTCAAAAACGATCTTACCTTCCCGTAGAACCTTTCCCAATAGTTCAGCGTCACAGGTTGCAAGGAGAACGTAGTGGCCCCATTTTCGCATGTTCACATAGACTTCCAATGTTCAGCACTTTTACGTAGATCTTACCGATGATCGCGCTCCACACGCCTCACATATTAAGAATGATAGACGCCTCTCTTTTACAATTTTTGTGTCAGGACGCCTACAAACAGGACACAGAACATATGCATCAACATATCTCTTGATCAACCTGTCAAGGGTGTCGCGACGAAACTTTCCCTGAAAGATCGCTCGCGTCCCATCTAATGTTCCAGCCGTCGCCATCTCCTTTGAGAAGAACTTCAAGACGTGGCGCGGATCCCGATTAAGCGCATCACAGATTTCCTTGTGGTTATGTAGTATTGTTCGCATTCCAATTGTGGAGCCACGAGGCCGAGGAATTTCAAATCGTTTATGCTCAAATACTTCGGGGGGAAGCTGGGCACGTGCGCGTTTCAACATTTCTTTGTAGTCCATGTTCATAGCAGATATCTCACTCAGCGTTCTATCAATCTGATTCTAGGCAGTTTAATCGTTTAAATGTTTCATAGGCAACCTACAATTTATTAGGATGAGTGAATCTCTATGTCTTTCAGCGCCTCAGCAAAAGAGATTTGTGATGAGTTGATGGACTTGACAGACCGAGAAGACAAGGTGCGAGCCGAGGTGGAGAAGCTAATTGACCCTGAAACAGGGTTAACTTTCGGCGCGATGAAAATAGTCACCGACGTGAAAGAACAGGAGCCTGGAGTTGTGAAGATAGATTTTGTGCCGACAAGTCCATTTTGTCCCATAGCGTTCAAATTTGCCACAGATATAAAAAAATCCGCTATGAAAGTCAAAGGAATCAAGAAGGCTCTCGTGTATTGCCACGGTCACACTATGGAAGAGACAATCAACAGGTCAATCAACCGTGAGGAAAACACAACATGAAGGTGACCGTGAAGTTTTTCACGACTCTGCGAGAAATAACAGGGAAGAGAGAAGAGGAAATCAAATCCGCAAAAAACCTCACTGTCAAAGGACTCCTAGAAGAACTTTCAAAACGATACGGTGGCCGCTTCATCAACTACGTTTACGATGAGACTGGGAATACGAGAAGCTATCTCCAGTTTCTAGTGAACGGTAAGAGCGTAACAACGATGCAAGGTTTCAAAACCAGGTTGAAAGAGGGAGACAGGGTTGCAATCATCCCTCCTGTAGGCGGAGGCTAAAAAAGACTCACCTGACAAATTAGCCAATACTTCCTTTTCGCTGCGCGTACACAACTCAAGTGAATGTTATTTTCCTTTGTATCGTTTGGCCACAATCATGGTTGTTGTTAAGAAGATGTTAGGCAATGCTCTGAGTTTGTCTGACAAGAACTTTTCTAACTCTGATATCTCCTCAACCTGCACCTTTACGATGGCGTCGTATTCTCCGTATACCATATCTACCTGCTTGGTTTCTTCGAAGCTGGAAACCTTCTTTAACACTTCTCTCTCTGAGCCTGACTGTATTGTGATTAACACATAAGCAAGAACCATTTTCTATTCACCTTTTCAAAACGTGTCTGTTTGAGAGAACTTAAGATTTTCTATGAATGCTGGAGCCAAGGATGAGAGAGTGTTTGAATTCCACCATCCCGAAATCGAGCGCATTAGGACCTTGAATGGACAATACTCTTCTAGGTTCGCAGAGTCTACGTTCTATTCTTAGTCGAGCAGAACTCCTTGTTTCACGGTATTTATTATACGGTTGAGCCTAGCCGCATTGTTGAGGAGTCCTGCAAATCTGTAAGAGCTTTTCATTGTTCTCAAAATTTCTGTTAGCAACAGTTTGGGGCGTAGATAAAACGCTCGGAAATAATCATAAATCATATCCCGGATCTCTTCAAAAGGCACCGATTGAGGCGAGACTTTTGGAACATAGGCTCCGGTTTCCCAAAGCTGATCTTCGTCGATGAATCCTTTGGTCACCAAGTCGCTCCAGAGATCAGTTCCCGTGAAGGCTCCAAGAATGTTCAGTTGGGGAACGTCAATGTCGAGTTCATGCACAAACTTAAGGGTGTTCTGGATTTCTCTTCTGGTCTCGTCTGGAGCTCCTAGTATGAAAGAGCCCACAATAACGTCGATGCCTGCTTTTCTCGCTTTTTCAACCGCACTTCTAGAATCGTTTGGAGTTATCCCTTTCTTGTAGTAGTTTAGAATTCTCTGGTTGGCGCTTTCCATGCCGAAGTACAAGATTTTGCATCCCGTCTTCACCATTTGCCTAAATACATCGTATCTACAGTTGTCCACTCTCGAATCGCAGAACCACTCGATGTCAATTCCCTCTTTTTTCACCCTTTGGCAGAATTCTGCTACTCTTTTCTGGTTCAACGTGAAGTTGTCGTCTACAAAGAGAAACTGTTCGTAGCCTTCGCTCAACAGAGACTCCAGTTCCGCCATGATGTTCTCAACCGATCTGGGCCTCCAGATCCCTTGAGCAAACTTTCTACATCCGCAAAAGGTACACCTGAATGGGCAACCACGCGACGAAACTATCGTGGAGAACTTCTTGGTGGCAACCTTCACCCCGTAGATAGTTGAGCTGTATTGAGCATCTATCAGGTCGCGATCTGGAAAGGGAAGAGTGTCAACATCTTTTATTAATGGTCGATCTGGCGAAGACACAGCAATTCCGTTTTTCCTGAACGTTATCCCTGCAACCTTTCGTAGTGCACCGCCCTTTTCCAAGCACTTTCCCAACTCAAGGCAGGTGTACTCCCCCTCCCCTCGGACGATCATGTCTACGAAAGGATACTTGTTAAGAATCCTTTCAGCGTTGAAGGTTGCATGGTAATTTCCGAACACTGTTGTAAGGTTCGGATTCTCCATCTTTACCTGTCTTGCAATCCTAACCGCCTCTTCCATTGAGCTATTCAGAACCGAAAAGCCCAGAATGTCTGGGTTTTCTTTTTTCACCCAGTTTACAGTCTGTTTCGTGGAGAAAACTTTGACCGCCTGATCGAGTATGGACACCTCTATTCCTTCGCCTATCAAAACTCCTGCACAGTAAAGGATGCCTAACGGTGGCCACGCGGTCACAACCATATCCGGCGTGTCCGGAGCTGGACTAGGATTTATGAATGAAAATTTCATTTCACACGCAACTACAATCTTTTATGAAAGCGTCAGCGGAAAGTTTCTCCAGCTGTTTCAGAGCGTACTGACGGATTTGAAGGGGTTTAGGGAGCTTAGCAACGATCTTTCCCTTCTTCAAGAGGGGCTTCAGCATAGGTTGAGTTTTGCCTCCACATTTTGGACAGTTTGGCTGAGAAGAACTGAAAGGCAGCACATTGTCAGCCATACATTGCGGGCACCGCCAGACCTGCTTCTTGCCACCGAGCTTGCCCCGTTTGGCCACTAGTTTTCCCTCCAGTTCTATGATATCCAATGCAAAGTCGATGGTGGGAGCGTTGCTGACCGATGTTCCAACACCAAAAGCGTCTGCCCCAGCTTCACTCAGAATCTTAATCGACTCTTCGTTAAGGCCTCCGGAGACGAATATCTTGACTTGCTGATAGCCTCTTACATCTAGCTCCCATCGAACCTCTTGAATAATTTGACGAAAGTCTCCTTTCCTTGAGCTCGGCGTATCGAGTCGCACTCCATTCAAGCGTTTCTTCAGAGCTTCCACGGCCATTATCGACTCAATTTTCTCGTCGAAGTAGGTGTCCACGAGGGCTACCCTTGGAACCTCTGGCGGCATAACCTCGTCGAAAGCCTTCCAGGCTTCCACTTGGTCACCAAACGCGATGATCAATGCGTGAGGCATTGTTCCCGTTGGCTTGGCGCCCACCGCTCTAGCTCCTGAAAGGCTGGAAACTCCGTCTAAGCCGCCTATGTAAGCGGCTCGATCCAGCATTGGAGATAAGGCGGGGTGCATTCGACGAATTCCAAAAGCTACAGCAAGTTTTTGGCCTGCGGCTCTTTTCACCCTCGCGGCTCTTGTTGCCACCCCTGACGCTTGACAGATGAGGCCCAGCATAGGCGTTTCGAAGATGCAAAATTCTCCGTAGGGGCCTTCGATAAACATGATTGGTTC
>Ga0209636_10001559_pt1 | contig 23240 bp, 21 predicted proteins | sample DeeMarSWOR152_54_FD_187464 | JGI IMG/M metagenome (GOLD analysis project Ga0209636, IMG submission 187464) | Marine sediment microbial communities from White Oak River estuary, North Carolina - WOR-1-52-54 (SPAdes) (version 2) | ecosystem: Environmental > Aquatic > Marine > Intertidal zone >...
ATAGTATAACTATTGTCAAGTACCCTTATGTTATGTATAGAAAAGTCCGGCTTACGTGTCTGAGATGTGTTATTGATATCGTCCAAAGCTCAATACGTTCAAGAAATTACTTAGGCATCTTTCAGAAGCCATTCAGTACCGGATGATGGACAAATATTTTTGAGAAAATTCCGCTTGACATATAAAAAATATTATATATAATAATATTCGAATATATATCTAAAAATATCATGAATATATTTGAGCAAGGAGTATAATAAAATGACAGAAATCAAAGAGGTCAGCGAGAATACATTTCAGTCCGAAGTGTTAGAATCTGATCGTCCGGTTCTGGTAGATTTTTGGGCTCCCTGGTGTGGCCCTTGCCAGATCATGGCACCTGTTTTACACGCTGTCGCGATGAAATTGGGGGACAATTTGAAGGTGGTAAAACTTAACACAGATGAAAACACTCTGACAGCCCAGAGATATCAGATTTTGGCCATCCCTTCGCTTTTGGTTTTCAATAAAGGAGAAGTCGTAGAAAGGATTGTCGGATTCAAGCCTCAGGATCAATTGGAAGATCATCTGAAGAGCATCCTATCTTCCTCCTAGAAGAAACGATGCCGTATGTTATCAAACAGAGGTGTCCAAAGGATCATCCCTGTCCATGTGTTCGAATCTGTCCTGTTGAGGCCGTGAGTCAAGAAGGTCATGACGCTCCCGAAATCGACAGAACGAAATATATTGAGTGCGGGGCTTGTTCCGATTACTGTCCTTTTCAAGCAATAACAGAGTTCCCGAACGAAAAGAACAATAGATCAACTTCTTTATCCTGAGTCTCGTTGGATCATCCTGAATTCCTAACGTATATCATTCTTTCTTTTTCTGAATGATTTGATAAAATGTATAAACGTAGAGAAACTCGGATGAGAAGTTGGCATTTCGCTTTACTCTTTCACAGCCGATTACAGCCGCAGTGCCTCCCGGCGATATCAGACTCTTTAAAAGAGCCTTGGAAATTGCCCATTCTTTCATCCCCATCAATGATCAAGAAAAGAGACAGCTCATCAAGCTTGCCAGAAGTCTCGAGCCTTTGTTTCCTCTTCGGTCATGACCGCAAAATCATATAAGGAGTAAGGAGAAACGCATGCAAAAATTGAAATCGGTGGGTCTATCCAGGAGAAAATTTATCGCGACCGCCTCAGGTCTGATGATTGGAAACGCTTTTTTTCCATTATCCTCACCTTTGAGATTAGACAGCCAGGTCGCGCAAAAAGCTAAGGGAGATCTTTCAGCTGAAGATTTGGAATGGATTAAAAAATCCTCTATGGCCAAAGAACTGAATAAATATTTTGGCCAAGGATACAGTTGTGCGGAATCTGTTGTTGTAGTCTCACTGCGATATCTGGATAAGCCTGAAGAATTAGTCTGGGCGGCAGCCGGTTTTGGAGGAGGGCTGTATCACAAGGATCTTTGTGGATTTCTAACAGGTGGGATCATGGGTATTGGTTTTGCCTCAAGCCTGTTGGATAAACCCAGAAGGGAAGCCAAAGAATTCTGCGGCGATTTAGTCAAGGAGTATTGGAAATGGTGGGAATCACGCTTCCCGCTCCATTGCAGTGAGATCAGAACAAAGGGGACAGGTTCTGATGTTTGTTTGAACATGGGGCTGTTGTCTGCAGCAAAGGTCGAAGAATTGGTAAAGGTGGTTAAAAACAAAACTTAACAGGGATCTGCGGACCTTCCCAAAATTTTTCCTTCTTGAACAACAATTTGACCATTCTTGATAACGTGCTTTATCGGATTGACACCTAAATGGTAGACCAAAGAGGGATAGTTAGGAGCGTCGAAGAGAATCAGATCCATTTTTTTCTCGAGCTCCAAACTTCCTACCTGATCAGATCTTCCCAGAGCATAGGAGGCATTGACGGTTGCCGCGTTTATGGCTTCTTCGATTCCCATTTTTAAGGTGAAAACAGCGAGCTGCAGTATAAAATACATAGACTCGGTCATGGAACTCCCAGGATTGAAATCTGTGGCCACGGCCACTATGGCTCCTTCCTCGATGAGTTTGCGGGCCGGTGCCTTTTTCTCTTGCATCAAGAAAAACGACACACCCGGCAGCAGTGTGGCGACGGTTTCACTCTGGACGATTTTTTTTATCCCCTCCTCTGTGATAGCGGTCAAATGGTCCACAGAGGTGGCCCCTTCTTCGGCAGCGAGCTGGGAGCCTCCAAGAGGTTCAAACTCATCGGCATGGATCTTGATTTTTAGGCCACAAGCCTTTGCTGCCCGCACCAGATCTCTGGTCTCATCTACGGAATAGACTCCTTCCTCGCAAAAGACATCGAAGAATTCCGCCAGGTTGTTTTTTTTGACTTCTGGTAAGATTTTCTGAATGATCAGGTTGATGTATTCGTTTTTTCTCCCTTTGTATTCCTTGGGAACTTCATGGGCACCCATAAATGTCGAAACGATATCGATAGGATGGATTCTGTCCGCTTCCTTCAGAACACGAAGCTGCTTCAATTCGTCATCCAGATTCAGACCATATCCACTCTTAGCTTCTGTAGTTGTTGTCCCATGAAGGAGCATACTATCGAGACGGGAGAGACAGAGGCTGAGGAGTTCTTGTTCAGATGCTTTTCGCGTGGCGTTTACTGTTGTCTGGATACCCAGACCCTTTTGTGCCAGCTGCTGGTAGGTGTGTCCCTTCAGTCTAAGAACGAACTCATGTTCTCTGGTTCCTGCAAAGGGAAGATGGGTGTGAGAATCCACGAATCCAGGAATTCCTACCAGGCCTTTTCCATCGATGCAAACGCCTGCGTCCAGCATTTGAATTTCATGGGAGAAATCCTCTTCGTCTCCGATAAAGACGATTTTCCCCTTAAGGGAAGCGATACAAGCGTTCTCCAAAAGCCCGACATCCTGGAGAGCATCTCTTCTCTTCGAGGTCGAGCTTCTGCAGGTTAGTAATTGGCTGCAGTTGAGTACGGCAAGATCAGCTTGGTTCATGAGGATGTTTTTTCAAAGAGCTCTGTTTGTTACGCCGGATAAAAGATGGTGTCTCAAAGGGCTCCCATTGTTTTTCCCAGGCAGGCCTTTGCCAGAGGGTCTCCCCCCCTTTAGGTTCAAAGATATACGGTGGCGTTTGCTGGGGAATTTCAAAGGGAGGAGGAGTTTTCGATCGAGGCTGAGCAAAGTCCCCAGGGGAGATGGTTTCCTCTTGCGATTGATCAAATCCTGTTGCGATCACGGTCACCTTAACCAATTCTTTCATACTCTCGTCTATGACTGTTCCGAATATGATGTTGGCATCTGGATGTGCCAGGCTGTGGATAAGTTCAGAAGCTTTGGAGACTTCCAGGAGGGTGATGTCCTTGCCTCCTGTGATGTTGATGAGCACGCCATGGGCCCCTTCTATGGAAGTGTCTACGAGAAGGGGGCTGGATATCGCCTTATGGGCAGCGTCGACAGCTCGGTTTTCTCCTGAAGCGATGCCTGTTCCCATGAAAGCCATCCCCATGCCTTTCATGATTGATTTGACATCGGCAAAATCCAAATTGATCAATCCTGGCTTTGTGATGAGGTCAGAAATGCCTTGGACCGCCTGGCGCAGAATATCATCAGCCATCTTGAATGCATCCTGGATCGAAGTGTCTAGATTTACGGTTTCCAGAAGTCTTTCGTTGGGTATAGAGATGACTGTGTCTACAGCACCCTTGAGTTCGCTGAGTCCTTCCTGGGCTTGCTTGGCGCGGATTCTCCCTTCAAAATCGAAAGGAAGAGTCACAATGGCAATGGCTAAAATATCCAGCTCCGAGGCGAGATTTGCCAGGATCGGGGTCGCTCCTGTTCCTGTGCCTCCTCCCAGTCCAGTGGTTAAAAAGACCATGTCAGCGCCTTCGATGATCTCAAGCAACCTTTCCGTATCCTCCATTGCAGCTTCCTTACCAATGTCCGGCCTTCCTCCAGACCCAAGTCCTTTGGTCAGCTGACTTCCAATCTGCATTTTCATGCCTGCTGCGTTGTTGGAGAGCGCTTGAAGGTCTGTGTTGACAGCGATGAATTCTACGCCTTCGATCCCTGCCTCGATCATCCGGTTGATGGCGTTTCCTCCTCCACCGCCGATGCCGATGACTTTGATGTTTGCACCAAAACGCTCTTCCACCAAGTGAAATTTGAGTTTGCCTTTCATTAAATCGCTCATTTTGCCTCCTATGCCTCTTTTAGCCAATCTTTAAATTTTGACCAGAAGCCTTTTTTTCGGTCTCTTGGCAGACCTTTTTCCTTGTAAAGTCGATATCCATATTGGATGAGGCCCACTGTGGTCGCATAATCTGGAGTGCTGACACGATCCACTAGGCCTCCAACTCCACTGGGATCTCCTCTCCGGACAGGAAGGTCGAATATCTCCTCGGCTACTTCTTCCAGTCCGTCCAATAAAGCTGTTCCCCCAGTGAGAACGACTCCAGAGTTGAGAGATTTTTCATAGCCCATTCTTTTGATGTCGTTATCCACAAGGCGAAAGATTTCCTCTGCCCGTGGATGAATGATATCAGCCAACAACTGTCTGGAAAGCACGCGGGGTTTTTTCCCTCTGCCTACGGTAGGAACTTCGATGGTTTCTTGTTCCTCAACCAGAGGGTGCGCGACACACCCATACTTTTTCTTGATCTTCTCTGCCTCAGGTATAGGTGTGCGCAATCCCACAGCAATATCATTTGTGAAGTTGTCACCTCCGATCGGAATGACGGAGGTGTACCAGAGACTTCCTCGTTCGAAGATCGCGACTTCTGTCGTTCCTCCACCGATGTCAATCAGCCCGACACCCAGCTCCTTTTCATCATGGGTGAGGACTGAAGAACTGGTTGCGATCTGGTTGAGTACGACCTGCTCGATCTCTATCCCAGCACGAGTGACACAGGTTCTCAAGTTTTGCACCGATGTTGTGGCCCCAGTCACGATGTGGACATTGACTTCGAGCTTGATACCGTTCATTCCGAGGGGATCCTTGATCCCGTCCTGCTCATCGACAACAAACTCTTGTGGGATGATATGAATGATTTCTCTGTCAGGTGGAATGGAGACTGCTTTGGACTGGTCGATGACCCGCTTGATGTCTTCCTTTCCTATCTCTCTGTTTTTCCCTGACACAGCTATGACTCCCCTGCTGTTGAAACTTTTTATATGGGCTCCTGAAATACCGATAAATGCAGCATCAATTTCCACTCCAGCCATAAGCTCTGCTTCTTCTTGAGCTTTTTTGATGGCGTCGACGGTCGTGTCCAGATTGACAACCACTCCCTTTCTCAAGCCTCTGGATTCGGCTGTGCCAATTCCAATGATTTCGACTTTCTTCTCATCAGTGATTTCACCGATAATAACAGCAACCTTTTTTGTGCCGATATCCAATCCAACAACATAGCTGTTTTTTGGCATCAGAAACCCTCCTTCCCTGAGTCGATTGTGTTCTCTGCCTTTTGATTCGTCAGAGGTCGCAGAATTAGGCGATCTTGACACCGGAAATCTATGTATTCTAGCGGCCCATATTTTTCGAACAAAACTGTGTTTTTATGGAATAAATACATTTTTTCATGAAACTGATCATTCCCAAGTTTTAACCAGGTTCCAGAATCATGCATTCGGAGGGATACATTTTCATATTCAGTGAGATCAATCACTGCAATTTTTTCCCGATCTTGTGCTTCCAGAGTCTTCAAACATTCCCAGGCCAAAGCAAGCTTCTGATCAAAATCTCTCTGGAAGAGGCCCTTATCGATCAAGAGGGGGAGGTCAGGTCTTGACTCGGATGGTATCTGTTCAAGCAGGACTCCGTCTTTATCGATCATATAGAGATGATCCTTTTGCAGCAGAGCAGTTGGGATTCTTTCTTTGATTTCGATTTTCATGGAACAAGGAAAGATTTTCCTGATGTGGATGCTTTCGATCCATCGGTGAGAAGCCAACTGCTCCTGGAGTTGTCCGATGTTCAGCAGAATGATGTTTCCCAGATATTTGCCAGCAAAATATTGTCCGATATCCCTCTGAATCTCGTGTTTAGAACAAACGATTTCAACGTCTTTGATGTTGAGCCTTTCCCAAGATATCAGGAAGAGGTAGAGCCGGCTGAGTCCATAGAAAAATCCGACAAGAAGGACAAAGACAAAAAGGATATGTTTGATCTTGAGTTTCCATTTCCCTTGTATTTTTTTGGTTGTTATTTTTCCCCTTTTTCGTTGGAATGAGGCCTGCCGGGAAAGGAGAGAACCACTTTTGTATTTTGTCGATGCATGGATATTGACAGCCAAGGCTATGTTCTCCTTTCCAAGCGGTCGATGATCTGGGGGATAATCCTGTTGATGTTCCCTGCACCCAGAACCAATATCATATCCTCGGGAAGAGCGATCTTCGCTATCAGAGCAGGGATTTTTTTCATATCCTTTACAAAATAGACTTTCTTGTGGCCGAATTCTTGGATTGTTTTGTAAAGAGCTTGGCCGGTAACACCTTTGATCTGATGTTCTCCTGCAGGGTAGAGCTCGGTGAGGATGAGAATATCTGCTTGTTGGAAAGAATTGGCGAACTCATGCATCAGATGGAAAAGGCGGGAGTAGCGGTGAGGCTGGAAGACTGCGATGATTCGACAGTCCCACCCTTTCTTTGCTGCCTCAAGGGTCGCCCTGATTTCCGTCGGGTGGTGGGCGTAGTCTTCTATGATCAAGATGCTGTCCACTCCTTTTTTCAGCTCGAATCTGCGGCCGATACCTGTGTAATTTTCCAGAGCCTGCAGGATCGTGGATACGGAGATTCCTAAGTCGAGTCCTACAGCCACAGAGGCCATGGCATTCTGTATGTTGTGAAATCCCGGAACATTGAGTCTCATTTTTCCCAGCACTTCTCCCTTCCAGTAGAGAGTGGATGTGCTGGTGAATTTTTCAAACTGATGATCCCGAGAGAACACATCTGCCTGCTTGCAAAAACCATAAGTGATGATCCGCCGTTCCAACATCGGAATCAGGCTTCTTAGATTCAGATCATCCAGGCAAAGAATAACCGGGCAGTAGAAGGGAACCTTGTTCGCAAAATGAACAAAAGTCTTTTTGATTTCATCCACGGTTTTGTACTGGTCCAGATGTTCCTCATCCAGGTTGGTCAGTACAGCGATAAAGGGTGAGAGATACAGGAATGAGCGATCACTTTCATCCGCTTCGGCCACGATAAAATCCCCCTCACCCAGCTTGGCATGGGCTCCAATCGTGTTGAGCCGTCCTCCCACGATGATTGTTGGATCAAGCTTTGCCTGCTCAAGAACTTGGGCAATCATAGAGGTCGTCGATGTCTTGCCGTGGGAGCCGGCAACAGCCACTCCGTTTTTTAGCCTCATCAGTTCTGCGAGCATCTCTGCCCTTGGAATGACAGGTATTTTGAGACGCCTTGCCTCTTCGACTTCCACGTTGTCCTTCTGAATAGCCGAAGAAATGACCACCACATCGGCACCTCTCACCTTTTCTGCAGCATGTTCGATGGAGATGTTTGCCCCTAGGCGAGCGAGACGCTCCGTGGATTCGTTCTCTTGGATATCTGTTCCAGAGACTGCGTATCCAAGATTTAAAAGAACTTCTGCGATACCGCTCATCCCCGTTCCGCCGATTCCAATCAGGTGGATGTTTTTCAGCTTAATGTATGCTGGCTTGGCCACAGATAATCCTCCTAGCATCCTCTTTCCATCAATTCAATACAAAGGTCTGCAATTTTATCCGCCACCTTATCTGTTTTGAGCGAAGCAAGATTTTTTTCCATTCTGTCGATTTTTTCCTTCTCCTCCAAAAAATCCAGAATTTTTTTTGAAAATGCTTCCGGATTGAATTTATTTTCGGTGATGACTTCAGCTCCGCTGACTCTCTCCAATTCCCGAGCATTCAACACCTGATGGTCATCTGCTGCTTGGGAAAAAGGGATCAGCACGGATGCCTTTTGTGAAGCGATAAGCTCTGCGATAGTTGAGGCCCCGGCACGGCTTATGATCAAATCCGATTTTTGAAAGTAGCCGGCAATATCATCAAAATAAGGAGCAACCACTGCCTTTTCGAAACTTTGATGGGAATAATTTTCTCTCACCCAGTCAAGATCCTTCTCCCCGGTCTGATGAAAGATTTTGAGGCGTTCTTTCTCTTTTTTTAAAAAAGGAAGAGTTTTCATCATGCACGTATTGAGAAAATGTGATCCTTGGCTTCCACCGAAGAGCAACAGTGTGAGGGTGTTGTTTCTTTGTTTTGGTGGAAGCGCGTAGAATTCTTCTCTTACAGGATTTCCGATAAAGATCCCTTTTTCTCCGAAATAACGGACCGACTGGGGAAATGAAACAACGGCTTTCCGCACCCAATGCCGGAGAATCCTGTTGGTGAGACCTGGTTGTAAATTTTGTTCCATAATCAGGGTGGGAATTCTTAACCAGGAGGCGAGAAGAACAATCGGCCCAGAGCTGTATCCTCCTACGCCTATGACAAGATGGGGCTTGATTCGAATCAGAATGACCAGCGATTTGATAAAGGAGAAGGGAAGGAGAAAGAAGGATTTGATCATTTTTATTCCTTTTCCTTTGATTCCCTCGATGTTTAAAGGAATGAATTTTGCCTGATAACGGGTCATAATCCGTTGCTCCAAGCTGCGCGTGGTTCCAACGAAGGTCAGTTCACACTCCGGCTCTCTCTCTTTCAATTTCTGACTCACAGCGATGGCGGGATGGATGTGTCCTGCCGTTCCACCTCCGCTGATGATAATCTGTTTCTTTCTCATTCTTTTCTGTTCGACTCTCCTTTTCTTTGGGAGATGTGAAGCAGAATCCCGATACCAATGAGCGTGCAGATAAGAGAAGATCTGCCGTAGCTGATCAGAGGAAGAGGGAAGCCTGTGGGCGGTCCCAATCCGAGCACAATAGTTATATTTAGCATGGCCTGAAAGAAAATGGCCGACGTCAGTCCAGCAGCTGCCATTTGACAGAACAAATTGGGAGCTCTCCAGGAGATCACCAAACCTCTCCACAGAATGACGCAAAATAAGAGTAGAATGGCAAGAGTTCCCACAAGGCCGAGTTCTTCTCCCAGGATCGCATAAATGTAATCTGTATGAGCGCAGGGGAGAAAGAACAGCTTTTGAGAGCTCTGTCCTATGTTGACTCCGAAAAGCCCCCCAGACCCAACAGCCAATTTGGACTGAATCACCTGAAAACCTCTTCCCTGAGGATCCTGGGTAGGAGATAGGAAAGCAGCAATCCTGTCAATTCTGTAACTGGCTTTGAGAAGATAAAAGGCAAAAAGACCTAAAGAACCCATCCCCAGAAAGAGAAAATGTTTGAGTTTCACACCGGCTATGAACAGCATCATCATCGCGATCAGAAACAGGAGAAGTGCTGTTCCATAGTCAGGTTCTTTGATGATCATCAGGATGAACAGCAAAAGAGTGGATAAAGGGAGGACCAGAGTCCGAGGCTCGTGCAGTTTCTCTTTTTTTCGGTCGAGATAGGAGGCAAAGAAGAGAAGCAGGCTGATTTTAGCCAGCTCTGAGGGCTGAAACCGTAATCCCATGAACTGAATCCAGCGATTGGTTTTGACCACCGCAGGCATAACCAAACTCAGAGCCAGCAATAAGAGGGTCAGAATGATCAGTCCGTATATGAATGTTTGGCTCTGGTAAAATGGTCTTTTCACGCTGATGATTCCAATAACAAAAAGAAGGCCGACTCCAGCTCCTATAATTTGTTGGATAAAAAAATGAAAGGGCTGGCCATACTTTTCACTCGAAAGCACACCTGACGAGCTGAAAACCATTATGAGACCCAGAGATATAAGGGCAAGAGTCGCGATGAAGAGAGGTTTATCAAAACCGTACCTTCTAAAAATCTCCATTCTTTAACCCTTCCTTTGATTCATCCTGTTCTTCAATGCCCATACTTCTGTCTTGAAAGCTTTGCCCCTCTCTTCGAAATTTTGAAACATATCAAAGCTCGTGCAAGCCGGTGCGAGAAGCACGACTCCCTGAGGCTGAGCAGCCGAATAAGCGAGACGCACAGCCTCTCTGAGGTCAGAGGCTTTCATCATCGTGACTGTCCCATCCAGAGATTTTTCGATTTTTTCCTTAGCCTCTCCTATAAGGATGACAGATTTCACCCGATGCTTGATAGGAACTTTCAAGAGGGAAAAGTCTCCGCCTTTATCCCTTCCTCCCAAAATAAGGATAATGGGCTTATCAAAGCTCTTTAAGGATTTGAGAGTCGCGTCGACGTTTGTGGCTTTGGAGTCGTTGTAAAATTCCACGTTTCCGAGAGCCAGGACTTTTTCCAACCGGTGCTCTAAGCCTTTGAAACTTTTGATGGATTCTTTGATGGTTGCAGTCGGAATTCCAAAAACATGTCCAACAAGGGCAGATGCCATGATGTTTTCTCTGTTGTGAGGACCTAAAAGCGGAACTTCCCAGGTCTGCATGAGTTGATTCCGTTTTTTGTCAGCGATGATGATCCAGTCATTCTGAACCCAACAGCCGCGAGAGAGTGCTCTTTCCTGGCTGAAGGCGCACACTCGGAATTCGCCCAGGTTTCTCAAAGCCCACACCAGGGAGTCGTCTCTGTTCAGAATAGCTGTGTCATTTTTCCTCTGTTTGAGCAAAAGGTTTTTTTTAGATTCATAATAATCGTTAAAATCGATATGCCAGTCGAGGTGGTCGGGAGAAACATTGAGAAAAACAGAAACTGCAGCTCGGAAGGTGTCTATATATTTCAACTGGAAACTGGAAAGCTCTGTTACGTAGATATCTTCGGGATGGCTCTGGTCTACGAATTGGATCAGAGGAAAGCCGATGTTACCAGCCAGATAACTTCGAAATCCTCCTTCTGTCATGATTTTATGCGTGAGCGTGGCGGTAGTCGATTTTCCATTTGTTCCTGTTATTCCCACGATCTTGCCTTTTAGAAACCTGGTGGCCAGTTCTATTTCTGATAGGATAGGGACTCCTTTTTTTTTGGCCTCATCAAGCTCCTGAAGGTAAGGAACACCAGGGCTTGGGATAATCAAGCTAGACTCGAGGAAAGAATGGAGTCGATGGCCTCCGGACTCGATTTCCACTCCTTTTTCTTGCCAAAAATGAATGTTTTTGCCTAGTTCTTCAGCAGTTTTCTGCTCGCTGATTTTAACTCGAGCCCCCCTTTGGAGAAGGAATGTGCAGACAGCTTCACCCGTTCTCCCGAAACCAACGATAAGGACTCTCTTTCCTTTTAAGTTCATATTACCTCAACTTCAAAGTGGTCAAACTGAAGAGGGCAAATATGATGCCCAGGATCCAGAACCGTACCACAATTTTCTGTTCCGACCAGCCCATGAGCTCGAAGTGATGATGGAGAGGTGCCATTTTGAATATTCTTTTTCCTCCACTCAGCCGAAAGTAAAAGATTTGAAGCAGGACAGACAAGGCTTCCAGAATAAAAACACCAGCCACCATGAAAAGGAGAAATTCCTGTTTGATCATGATAGCTATAGCGCCTATCGTTCCCCCCAGAGACAGTGCGCCCACATCTCCCATAAAGACCTGGGCAGGATGACAGTTAAACCAGAGGAAGCCCAGACAGGCTCCTGACATGGCTCCTACAAATATGGTGAGCTCAGCTGCCTGGGGGACCCTGAGGATGTTCAAATATTCGGACCAATCCGCTCGACCAGCAAAATAACTCAGGGCTGAGAAGGCGCTGACACTGATGAGTGTCAATCCGATCGCTAGTCCATCCAGTCCATCGGCCAGATTGACTGAATTGGACGAGCTGACAAGAATCAGCATAATCCACGGGAGATAAAACCATCCTAGATAGGGAACCCATCTCTTGAAAAATGGAAAACTCAGATGAAGATCAAACTCTCCCAGAAACCCGAGATAGATGAGCACTCCCCCGATCAAGCCAGCAAGAACGATCTGAAAAGCGAATTTATGACGGATAATCAACCCTCTCGATTTGTGTTTTTTTATCTTGAGGTAGTCATCCCAAAAACCGAGTGCGCCAAAAAGAATCATTGTGGCCATGGCTAACAGGACATAGATGTTGCTCAAGTCTGCCCAAAGAAGGCTGGGGATGAGCGTGGATCCGATGATCAAAATACCTCCCATGGAAGGTGTGCCTTTCTTGTTCAAATGGCTTTCCGGACCATAAGGGCTGATTTCTTCTCCGATTTGGTATTTTTTCAGCATCTTGATAATCCAGGGCCCGAGGAGAAAAGAAATGAGCAGGGCGGTGATACCAGCAAGAGCCGTTCGAACTGTGATGTATCCAAATGGATTGAATAAGATGGAATATTCCTTAAGTGGTTCCAGGAGCCAATACAGCATATCAGAATCCTTTTTTCTTCAACTTTTTAACGATTTTCTCGGTTTTCATACCCCTTGATCCTTTAACCAAGACCAGATCTCCCGCCTTCAGGAGAGGGATGATGTGATCAGCTGTTTCTTCTGAGTCGCTGAAAGAAAAAATGCAATCTTTTCTCATTCCGGATTTGAGTGCTCCCTCAGCCATGTGGCGGCTGAGATGCCCGACTGTAACCAAGATGTCCCAATTGTGAGCCTTCACCTGTTCCCCGGCTCGGATATGATACCTGACTTTCTGTTTCCCCATCTCTAGCATATCTCCCAACACTGCCACTTTTCTTTTTGCAGGCAGTCCAGATAGATCCTTTAAAGAAGATTCCAGAGCAATCGGATTCGAATTGTAGCTGTCATCGATCAGAGTGATGTCATTCTCGAGTTGGTATATTTTTCCACGCATTTCAAAGGATCTAAGGGTTTGCACCTGCTGGAGGAGATCCTGCGGTGGGGTGGAGAATGCTTGAGCCACTCCAACAGCGGCGAGAAAATTGTACAAAAAGCTTGTGTAAAAATAAGGAAAGTGAATTCTTTCTATTTTATTTTTGTACAGAAGATCAAAAGAAAACCCTTGGATGCCCATTCTTTGAATGTTGGTGGCCCGAATTTCACAGCTCTCGGAAAGGCCAAAAAAGAGTTTCGCTCCTTTCCAGCTCTTGCTGATTTTTTTAATCCATGGGTCATCGCCGTTGAGGATGGCTATTCCTCCAGGCTTGAGGCCATCTAAAATTTCTTTTTTTGCCTCGGCGACCTGCTCGATATTATTTAAGAATTCCAAGTGAACAGGATGGATGTTGGTGATGACAGCAATATCAGGAGGGGCAATTTGGGTGAGTCGAGAAATCTCTCCAGGAGCGCTCATCCCCATCTCCAGCACTGCGATCGTATGGGTGTCTCTGAGCCTGAGAATGGAGAGAGGAAGACCAATATGATTGTTGAAGTTTCCTTCTGACTTAAGGACTTTGAAGCTCTTGGAAAGAAGGGATGCAGCAAATTCCTTGGTGGTTGTTTTTCCTATACTTCCGGTGATGCCCACGATCCGAGCCTTGTGACTCGAAAGAACCTTTTGAGCGAGTTTTTGGAGAGCTAACAATGTATCGGTGACCATGATCAAAGCCACATCGGAATTGGGGGGTGTGATTTTCTGGGAGATCACTGCCCCGGCTGCGCCCTTTTGAACGGCATCGGATACGTAAACATGTCCGTTTCTTTGGGCAATCAGCGCAAAAAAGAGTTCTCCCTGTTGCGTTCGACGTGAGTCGATATTAAATGTGTGAAACAAAGTGGACAACGAGCCCTGGAGGATTTCCCCTCCTGTTTTCTGTGCGATCTCATTCAAATAGAGTTCAACCAATCTGGCCCGTCCTTGTTTTTCTTTCCAGCAATTCTCGAATAATCCCGATGTCATTGAAAGGGATAGCTCGATCACCTATGATTTGATAATTCTCATGCCCCTTTCCTGCCACAAGAACATAATCACCGGGTGCAGCAATGGCGAGCGCATGTTCGATGGCTTTTCTTCGATCAACCTCGACTTCATATTGTTTGTATCCTGAATTTTTCATGCCCTCCTCGATGTCTGAGATGATGGTCCGGGGGTCCTCAGAGCGTGGGTTATCAGAGGTGATGATGGTGTGGTCAGCGAGACTTGCAGCAACTTTTCCCATCCTGGGTCTTTTGGATTTATCCCGGTCTCCACCTGCTCCGAAAACAAGAATGACTCTCTGGGGAGCAAGCTCTTTGGCGGTTTCCAATAAATTGCGTAGAGCATCATCGTTGTGCGCATAATCCACGAAGATATGGAGTCCAAGGGAATTGCTGATTCTTTCGAACCGGCCTGGGACTTTTCGAAGTGAAGAAATTCCCCCGGAAATGTCGATCTCAGGGACATTGAGAATCAAAGCGACAGCTACTGCTGCCAATAAATTGTATATATTCGGCCGTCCTAGCAGAGAAGAGGAAATGTCCATTTTACCCTTTGGATATCGAAGCACCATCCTGATTCCATTTTCTGACGCGGAATATTCTTCGGCCCTTATCATGGCCCTGGGATTGAGACCATAAGTGATTGTATTGGTATGAAGCTCCTCAGTCAGTTTTTTTCCCCATTGGTCATCTGTGTTGATCACAGCCATTCGATTTTGCCGGTTTATGAGAAAAAGCTTTTTTTTGGCTTCAAAATACTTCTCGATGGTGCGATGGTAATCAAGATGTTCACCACTCAGATTTGTGAAGACGACCACGTCGAAAAGGATTCCGATGACTCTATCCAGTTCTAGAGAATGAGAAGAAACTTCCATCAGGCAATGCGAAGCGTTCTGTTCGACCATGACTTTCATCATTCTCTGCAGGTCCGGTGCCTCAGGAGTTGTTCTCTCAGCTGTCATGTTCAGGCCAGGACCCCGGTAGGAAACGGTTCCAATAACTCCTGGTGACAGATTGGAATTTTTGAGAATGCTTTCTAATATATAGGTGATAGTGGTTTTACCTTTGGTTCCTGTGATCCCCACAACTTTCAAATGGCGGGAGGGATGCGAATAAAAATTTGCGGAGCACAAGGCCAGAGATTTTCTGGCTTCTTTGACCTCAATCCAACTGAGATCCAATCCAGAGGGAACAGGTCTTTCGGAAAGAATGGCTGCAGCTCCTCGTTCAATGGCGTCTGGTACAAAATCATATCCGTCCTTTTTTTCACCTTTCAAGGCAGCAAAGAGATAATCCTGGCCAACGGCTTGAGAGGAGTAAGCGATTCCCTGGACTTCAGCCTCTTTGTTTCCGCTGAACTTCACGGTGGGGACACCATCCAATAGATCCCTGATCTTCATTCTCCCCTCTTCCTCCAGGTTTTTGATGCGATCAAGGTTGCTGAACTCTGTTCGTCAGGGGGGACCCCGAGGTATAAGAGGATTTTTTTTGCGATGGCCCTAAAAAGCGGGGCCGCAACTTGGCCCCCATAATAATGTCCTTTAGGGTCATCAATGACTGCTATGATGGAAAAGAGGGGTTTTTCTTTGGCGACAAATCCGATAAAGGAAGCGGTGTGAGAAGAAAGAAGATATCTTTTCTCGATGGGATCGAATTTTTGGGCTGTTCCTGTTTTTCCTATGACAGTATAACCTGGAATCTGTGCCTCTACTCCTGTCCCTTCCAGGACCACGTGAAGGAGAATCTGCTTCACTTTTGCTGCTGTCTCCTCAGAGATGACTCTTTTGGGGGGCAGGGCCTGTGTTTTTGTTTCCATGCCATGGATTTTTTTCAAAATTTTTGGGGGAATGCTTCTCCCGTTGTTGGCGATGGTATTGAGAGTCTGAAGCATCTGAAGAGGAGTCACAGAGATTTCGTAACCGATGGAATGGGATGCGACGGAAATTTTTGTCCATTTCTCCAGCGGATTAAGCAGGCCGATTTCCTCGGCTGGAAGATCGATTCCTGTTTTCTGGCCAAAACCGAAATTCTTTATGGCACGGAAAAGATTTTCTTCACCGATACGCTGGCCCACGTTGATCGTGCCGATGTTGGATGAGTGAATGAAGACTTGAGGGAAAGAAAGGATGCCCAATTTTTGATGATCCCGAAAGACATTCCCTGCCCACACGAGGTAGCCTTTGCTGCAGTCAAAAGTTTCGTCAAAACGGATGCTGTTGTTTTCGATGGCAGCGGAGACCGTGACGATCTTGAACGTGGAGCCAGGATCATAGGTGTGATGGATCGCTTTGTTCCGGTCGACTTTGGTAAAAGACTTTGGAAGATGATTGAGGTCATAGGTAGGGTGGTTGGCACAGGCAAGAATCTCGCCAGTTGAGGGCATAGAGACAATGACTGTTCCCCATTGGGCCTGATGCTGCTCCACAGTCTTCTCTAACTCACTTTCGCATATGTACTGGATGATCTCATCAATGGTGAGAACAAGGTCTTTTCCGTCGACAGGCGTTTTCAAGGTCTCGAACCTGTATCTGCGTCTTTTTGCATCCCTTAGGATCAGGCCTTCACCTTTCTTTCCTTGGAGAACCGCATTGTACTTGTACTCAATCCCACTGACACCTTTTTCATCAATATCCACTCTGCCTAGGACATGAGCCGCCCGTTTCCCTTGAGGATAGGATCTTTTATTTTCTTCCATCAAATAGATCCCATCGAGATCCATCTCTTTGATTCGATTTGCCTTTGTTTCATCGATTTTTCTGATGATCCAGATAAAAGAGGCATCTTTTTCAATCTGTGTTTTTATAGATTTCACTCTCATCGAACTCAAGGCCAAAGCTTTTCTGAGTCTTTCGATGGTTGTCCAATGTTGAGATCGAGATTCTCCTTGCATGGGCTGATAGAAGATAGAATACTTGGGAGTGCTGCGGGCGAGGATCGTCCCGTTGCGATCAAAAATGGTTCCCCTTTTAGGTTCGATGGTGCTTTTGTTTTGGTTTTGATGGCTGGCTTCTTGTTTGAGCCGAGTATGATCGATCACTTGAAATTGTATGAGCCGGAGCACAAGAATACCCGACCAGATCAACGAGAAAAAACACAGAATGATGGTTCGTTTTTTGACCTTTTTTTGGTGGTAACTCCTCATCGGTTTCATATTTTAATGTTTCGAATCAATATCCTCATAAAAAATCTGATTCTCTTCGGGTTCAGATAGCTTTAACTTTTCTTTGGCCATTTGTTCCACTCGATCAAGAGACAGAAGAGTTGATTTTATGGTTTCGAGTTTCTCCACTTCCTTTTTAAGTTGCACAACCTTGAGTTCAAGTTCTGCGGTATCGTATCCAAGACTGACTGATTCTGTTTGATGCCAGACGTAAAGACTGAGAATAAAAAGAACGAGCAGAAAGCACACGATGCTCAGGACGACTTGTTTTTTTTTGAATTTTTTTCTGACCATCAGATCCTCTGGGCTGCTCTCAATTTTGCCGATCGCGCGCGTGAATTCATATGGATTTCCCTCTCTGAGGGGATGACAGGTTTTTTGGTTAAAATCCTGAGAAGAGCATGGTTATCCCTTGCCGAGGCAAGGCGGGCGAAAGTCCTTTTTATGATTCGATCCTCGAGAGAATGAAAAGAAATGACGACTATCCTGGCATCCTTGGATATTTTGCCTGTGATCGTTTCGATAAAGTTCGCCAGTCCATTGAGTTCCTGATTGACCTCGATGCGGAGTGCCTGGAAGACCTTAGCTGCTGGATGGATTTTCCCCTTTTGTGGCCTCCATCGGCAGATGTCCTCCACTATCCGTCGGAGTTCGGTCGTCCTTTTGATTTTTTTGGCTTTTCTTCTGGATACGATTTCTCGGGCGAGCCGCCTTGCCTGTTTAAGCTCCCCATATTTCTGGAACACCTCTGCGAGTTTGCGCTCTGAATATTTATCGATGATTTTTGAAGCAGTGAATTTTTTTCGTCGATCCATGCGCATATCCAATGGGCCTTCTTGATTAAAACTAAAGCCCCTTTCTGGCATATCTAATTGAAAAGACGAAATGCCAAGGTCGAGAAGAAGTCCCCTCACATTTGAAAAATCAATCTGAAGGTCAGGAAAATATCTAAAGTCAGAATGATAAAGCTCTACCCTCTCTTTGAAAGGGCTGAGTACATCTCTGGCCTTTAAAAGAGATTCTTCATCTATGTCGAGGCCAATAACCTGAGCATCAGGATTTCTCTTCAGGATTTCTACAGAGTGCCCCCCCAGTCCAATCGTGCAATCGACATATATTCCTTTTATTTCGACATCCAGATAGTCCATAACCTCTTCCAAAAGGACAGGAACATGGGAGCTTCCGATCATTTATTCCTATTTTGGGACATGAGCTCCGCAATGCTTTCAAAATCATCATCAGTCAGAGGCTTTTCTCCTAGCATTTTATCAAGCTGAGCCTTGTTCCATACTTCCAAATGATTGGAAAGTCCGATAACTTCCACTTCTTCCTCGAGCTCCGCTTTTTCTCTTAAAGTTTGATTGATCAGGATCCGCCCTTTGGAGTCGATTTGGCATTTGGTCCCTTTGGAATTGACCCGGATCAACAGTCGTCTGATGGAGGGTTTGAAATGGTAGGCCCCTTCGCCTGCGATCCCTGTCAGACTATTCCAGACGGGAAGGGGATAAATCTGAACAGCTTCGTCTGTTAAGGAGGTGATGAAGAGCTCCCTCCCGTGTTCCTCTTCGATAGCTGAGCGGAATTTTTCTGGTATCTTAATTCGACTGCTTTTATCGAATCGTGCTGTATAACTGCCTATTAACGAATTTCCCATTATGTCCCGTTTTGTCCCATTTTTTTAAAATATATGTATTATATAATCCTATGTCAAGAAAAAAATATAAAAATCCGCTACTTATTTTTTTTGTTTTCTATATGTTGTGGAGGGACTGCAGTTAAATACTAAATAGGGTAGAGAGATCAGCACTATGGACGGACTTTTCTGCTTATTCGGGCTACTTATTCTGCGTGTATGATTTCAGAAGTTTTTTCGCTAGACTGTAGTCATTTTCATGGACAAGAATTTTGATTTCTCCCAATCCGTCCATGGAAAAAGGATGGACAGACTGGACGACAAGCCCTCTGAGGAGACAAGAAATTCCATGGCTTTGAAGAAAACTTTTGATGACCTCAGCCTCAGCAGATCCCCAGGCTTTGTATAGCTCCTTGAATTCAGACGCGGGGTCTTTAGGGAGCTTTTTGTCTTTTTTGTCCTCCATTAACTTGAAACCGCAGAGTATTAGTCGTGTTCTTTTTCTTCGAGCTCTGTGATTTTTCCCTCTGTGAAAAGATATGTTTTCAGCTCTTCGGCCATGGCTTCGTCGTTGCGTCTTATCCACTCGAGAATCATGGCTGCATGTTCCTTTTCCTCGTCTCTGTTATGAGCCAGAATGTCTCTCAGTTCATCATTTTCTGTGGCATCGACTCGTTGTTGATACCAGTCCACCGCTTCGAGCTCTTCGATGAGAGAGTTCAATGCCCGGTGCAACTCCCTGGTCTTATTGGAGAGTTTGTCCATCGGTTCATGGTAAGCACCACCACCCATGTTTTCCTCCTTTTCGTTTGAGTTCTTTCTTTCTTTTGATTTTTTATTGAAATAATCCTCCAGGATTTTTTTATGGTCAAAGGCCAACGGAAAATTCAGTTCCTCTCTCGAAAACACCCCAATTTCTTGTGCATCATCTTTCGCTACGGGGTTGCCTTCAGCTTGGGCGATGAAAACAGTTGAGATGGTGTGCTGCCTGGGATCTCGATCGGGATCAGAATAGGTGTGCATTTGGCATTTTATCTGGATGTCTAGGGATGTTTCTTCCTTGGCCTCCCGAATGGCCGCTTGTTCCAAGGTTTCTCCGTAATCCACGAATCCTCCTGGAAGAGCCCATCCGTAAGGAGGATTTTTACGCTTGATAAGGAGAATTCCCTGCCTTCCGTCCTTGTCCAGCACTTCGATGATGATATCGACTGTGGGGACAGGATTCCTGTCTTTTCTCATAGTCTCTTGGTTATTTTGTGCTAAGCCTTTCCGCCAAGCCTCATCATCACATGAGGATCGAAAGATTGTGGATTCTTATCAAACGAGTTTGAATTTTTTCTCCAGCTTATTGAGCTTTTCGACGATGCCTCCATATTCCAATTCGCTGTAAGGCAGCATGGCCGCACCAGAGAATCCCTGACGCCGAATAGCTGTGGCTTTCTCAGAGATCTGCATCCTCACATAATCCCAGTAGGGATGATCAAAAACGTCAGCAGGTTCGGTCAACTTGCCATCATTTACACAAAAAGCTGCTCCGGTCACAACAGGAGGACCGTCGAAGTAGGAGATTGTGGAGTGCAATTTGCAGGGCATGAGGGGACCGTTGTGACTGCCGCGCATGAATCCAGCCACAAAATGGCCGATCTGGAAGGGAGCGAGCACTTCACCCGTTGCAGGGAACTCACCCTGGACCCTCACCAGAGCTACAGGATCATCCTTCCCCGTATATTTTCCAGCGATGTTGTGAAGACGTGTTGTCGATATGGAGAGGGACTGGTTGCCAGTGTTTCGGGAATAGATGCTTTCGATGACGTACCGCTCGTTGTCTCGAAGAAGAGCAGCGATATCGTAGAGTTCCTCTGGAGAATTGAGCTCAATAATCTTATCCTGCTCAGTGTATTCCACATCAATGATGTGGAACTTGAAGCCATCGCTCATTTTAGGGCTTAAAATGAGGCCAGCGCAGTACATGGGGTCACAAAAGGCAAGATAAAAAGGCAGATTATAGGCGCCGGGATCGGTCTTGTCTGCAGCGAAAAAGACAAAAGGCTCATTTGGCCGTTCTTCGAATTCCATTTCTGCCACGGCTGGTCCCATGCCTTTTATGTTTCCACTGAAAGCATCCTTCAACAGGTCTTGACCTGCACCGTAAAGACCTTGTTTTTTGGCCACCTCTGTCCCTGACGTGAACGCATCCCAGGCTAGCTTATGCACCTGTTCATCGTTAACGCCTTTCTCATGAGTACACAATATTGCAATATCATCACCGGTATAGCCAATGTAGGAGTCAATGATAAAATCTTTGCCGCTTTCTCGAACGTGATTTTCGACTTCCTTGACAATAGCCTGGCTGGGAGTGATATGACCACCGATGCTACCGATGTCTGCTTTTAGAACACTGAGTGTAATTTTCATTAAAGCCTCCATGAATGAAATGAGTCAATTATTCTAATTGTTTTATCAGCCGCATGTCAACCAGAAAGGATAGTTGTCCGATATTGAGGACGTTTTTTTGAAAAAAATTCGGATTTCTCCCTGTTTTTGTTGGCACGAAGGTTGCACTGATGTATAATGAATGATAAGGAAAGGAGAAAAGATAATGAAAAAGCTTCTATTGATACTTTCTCTGGCAATTGTCATAGCGGTGTTTTTCCTGGGCTGTACAACCATTGATAAACATTATATAGGAAAGCGTATCGAGACAGAGCCTGCTGAACATCCCGACAGCTATTACATGGATCCGTATGATGATCCAGGCTATTATTATAGTCCCTACTACTCATCGTATTACGATCCGTTCTTTTGGGTCGGTTTCAGCTTTTGGAATCCATATTGGCATTACGGATATCTCAACAGTTGGTACTATGGTTACTATAATCCCTACTACTATGGCTACTACTCTCCCTACTATTGGGGCTACTACTCTCCTTATTGGGGAAGCAATTATTATCCTTCAGGTAGGTATTACAGATCATATATTACCAAGAGACAGTTGAGCGGCAGAAGAACTTATAGCTCGTCTCCCGCCATCAGAAGAGGCACTACAGTGAGAAAGGGCTACACACCGAGCATAAGATCTCGATCAAGTGTTTCTTCCACACGGTCTTCGGGAATCCGCACCAGGACATCATCCTCATCATCCAGATCATCTGTAAGAAGAAAGAAGTAAAAATACTTGTGCCTTGGCCGTTGATGAGAACGGCCAAGGCAGAGAAAATCTAAATGAGGAGGGGGGTCATGAAAAAAGCAATCGTACTCATGGCAGTGAGCCTGCTTTTTTCTGCAGGAGCATGGGCAGATTCTCATTACCAGTACATCTATTGGGACACAGAGATTTATTTTGGACACGTGATTTACCCAGAGGCCAAGCATGACGGAAAGGATGCAGTTGTCCTAAGAGAGGGACAGGTTCGGCCTGAAGTTGCTGATTTGAATCTTCCTATTGCTCCAGGAGACCTTATTCAGACCACTGAGCGAAGATGTGAGATTCAGTTCGATACAGGAACGATCATCCGGCTCGACCGCAATACAGAGCTCAAAATCGAAACCATCCTGGCCCAGAGCCTCAGTTCCAAAGACAAACTCACGAACTTCATTTTGTCCAAAGGGCAAATCTATGTCATGTACAAACGGTACATCCGAAAGGAAATCTTTCAGATCATAACCCCGAATGCTGCTGTAAAGATGAATCACGAATCCGTGGCCATGATCAAGGCCAAGCCTGATAAAAGCACAGACATCCATGTAAACTCCGGTAAAGTCTATGCCCTTTTTGGACCGGATGAAGACCACATAGGCAAGGAAAAGATAAAGAAGGGACAGGCCGTGACGGTTACACCAGACCACCGGACGTCTGTTCCTTCGTATGTGGAGATCGAAGATTTTGAAGCATGGAATGAAGAGATAAACAGAGAATTCCTCGACCTCCACAAGGGAAAAGCTATGATTCCCTTGCCCATACAAAAAATGCCTCTGGCAATCTATCATTTCGCACAAAAGTTCTCGAATATCCACGGCGAATGGATTTGGGATAGTTTCTTCGGATATGTCTGGAGGCCTTTTTTAAACGACCAACGCTATCCATGGGGAAGCTGGAATCCTTATTATACTGGAAGATGGACAAGTGTTGACAGCCAGCTTTTCTGGGTTCCTTCTGAACCATGGGGATGGGTTCCTTATCATCTGGGCATCTGGATGTGGGATGCAGAAAAAGGCTGGCTGTGGCTTCCGGGTTCCCTTTTCGCACCAGCCTGGGTCGACTGGGCGTTTTATTTCGGACATTTCGGTTGGCGCCCCTGGATGGTTGAAGATTGGCTGTGGTATAAATATTCAGGATTTGATGGATCTTTCTTCCCCTTTTCCGCCTCGTTGTATTATGGACAAAGCGGTTATAAACCGGAACAGGAAGGTAAAGACAGGAATGTTCTTGGGGTGATTCGGAAAGACCAATTGAGCCGAAACGAATCCTCTCCCTATCCCCTTCCGAAAGAGTTGGAAAAGGCATTCAAGAAGATCGTTACCGCTTTGGAGAACGGGGATGAAAGAGTTCTACCTCGTCTCCAAAAGGTTCCAGAACAGGTGATGTTGGTAAATGGACAAGACCTCAACAGCTCAAAAGTGCAGGAAAAGATAATGAGGCTT
>Ga0209636_10001560_pt1 | contig 23237 bp, 25 predicted proteins | sample DeeMarSWOR152_54_FD_187464 | JGI IMG/M metagenome (GOLD analysis project Ga0209636, IMG submission 187464) | Marine sediment microbial communities from White Oak River estuary, North Carolina - WOR-1-52-54 (SPAdes) (version 2) | ecosystem: Environmental > Aquatic > Marine > Intertidal zone >...
AGACCTAGCAGAATCATTTAGTTTTTACACTCAAATTTTACAGTTTAAACCAGTTGCCAAATGGTCTAAAGGTGTTTATTTGCTCGCTGGAGATTTATGGATTTGTTTATTTTTGGATCAAGATATTCGTGCATCTATACTTCCAGAATATACTCATATAGCTTTTACAATTCCAGAAAAAGACTTTAACACCATGAGTGAATGTATAAAAAAATCAGACGCAAATATTTGGCAAGAGAATCGAACAGAAGGCGCTTCATTGTATTTTGTTGATCCAAATGGACATAAACTGGAGATCCATGCGTCTGATCTTGAAACGAGACTAAAAATATTTAAAGAAAATCCTTGGGATGATTTGGAATTTTTTGTTTAAAAAATCGTGACCAGAGACCCCAGGGGTCGGATTTCAATATCCTACCATTGGAAGCAATGAGTGTACGCTCGTTTGTGGAGGGACTAAAAGGCAGGTGCCATAGTCTGAATCAAGGAAAAATGAAATTATTTGAAATGTATCTCGAGAAGATGCTCAAATTTTCAATCCCGCAAGGAGAAGAGTTAGTGGCAGAGGAGGTATCATGTATTTAAAAAATGTTTGTATGCTATCAATATGTGTTTGCATTTTATTATGTTGTGCAACAAGAGTTTCAGAATATGCTCGGAAAGAGGGAAATGCGACAAAGATCGAGCAAGTTGAGAACGGACTTTTGCCACCGGTGTTGATTAGAGGTGAAAAGCCTTATACATTGCCAGAACGCATGATATATTACAAGGTGCCGGGACTGAGCATTGCGGTGATTAAAGATTTTAAGATCGAATGGGTCAAGCATTATGGAGTCATGGATGGAGAAACTCAGGAACGTGTCACAGATGAAACAATGTTTGGTGTAGGATCTCTGAGTAAGGCTGTGGCGGCAATGGCTGTCTTAAAAAAGGTTGAAGAAGGAAAAATAGAGTTGAATGGCAATGTAAATGATCAATTAATAACCTGGAAAATACCGGAAAATGAATTCACCAGAAAAACACCTATTACGGTTAAGCACCTCTTAAATCACTGTGGTGGCCTAAATGTAAGCCCTTCGCCAGGTTACACCGCAGATAATATGCCAACATTGATACAGGTTCTGAATGGTGAGAAACCTGCAATAACAGAACCGGCTCACGTTGATAAGGAACCCGGGACAGTATATCAATATTCTAATCATGGTTATGCCATTTTACAGCAATTGCTTATCGATGTTGAACATAAACCTTTCCCGGAGATCGTTAAAGAGGCGGTCTTCGAACCCTTGGGAATGAAGCAGAGTACATTTGAACAACCGCTATCGCAACAATGGCTGCCGTTTGCTGCATCGGGGCATATGTCTGATGGCACACCCATCACAGGCAAACGGCTCTATTTACCACGCATGGCAGCCGGAGGGCTTTGGACTACCACAAATGATTTGGCAAAGTTCATAATCGAAGTACAGCTTTCTTTTCACGGTAAGTCGAACAAAGTGCTGTCTGCAGAGACGATGGATGAGATGTTCACACCCTTTGTCTCTGAAAATTACGGATTAGGCATTGGTGTGTCAAAGATGAACGGCGAGATTTACTTGCGACACTTCGGTGACATTATTGGTTTTTTCGCTGGATTTGTGTGGCATAAAACCGACGGCTACGGAGCGGTGGTAGTGTCGAATTCAAATAATGGTTTCGAGCTCGAACGGGAGATATTAAGAGGTATTGCCAGAGTAAACGGATGGCAAGGCTACTTGCCCGAGGAATTTGAGACAGTAGAGATAGAACCTGATTTACTCGGACAGTACACAGGACGCTACTTGGCTGGTTCTGATAACGTACTCACAGTTTTTGTAGAAGATGGCACCTTATATATGATAACAACTAGTACGGGAAAGATGAAATTGTTTCCCATTGCGCAGGATAAATGCGTCATCAAAGAAAGAGAAGGAGGGTTAACATTTGTTCAGGACGCCTCTGGAGCAGTGGTTGAGGCGATTCATCAATTTACATACCCCCTTGATCAATTTGCCAGCAGGGAATTTAGATCAAAAAAACTGATTGATGATTATAAGGTGCCTCTTGAATTACTGATGGAAGGTAAGATAGAGGATGCTATTGCTGGTTATCATAAGATAAAAAAAGACAACCCGGATGACTACTATGTTTCTGAAATGCGACTAAACACGTTGGGTTATAATCTTTTACACCAGGAGAAATATAGAGAAGCGATTGCAGTATTTAGGGTGAATGTTGAACTCTATCCAGAATCCTGGAACGTATACGACAGCCAAGCAGAAGCATATATGTTAAATGGTGATACAGAACTTGCCATTGAGAATTATGAGAAGTCATTAGAGTTAAATCCCTCAAATGCAGGGGCTATTGAAAAATTGAAAAAGTTAAGAGAGGAATAGGAAGAGGTCAGGTTTTCTTTGAGATGCGGAAATATGGAGATAAGGCGACATGGAGAAATAAAAAAGGAGCAATAATATGATCATAGGAATTAACCATATAACACTTTCAGTAAAAGATGTAGCAGAATCATTTAGTTTTTACACTCAAATTTTATGTTTCAAACCAGTTGCCAAATGGTCTAAAGGTGCATATTTGCTCGCTGGAGATTTATGGATTTGTTTATTTTTGGATCAAAATATTCGTAAATCTATACTTCCAGAGTATACTCATATAGCTTTTACAATTCCAGAAAAAGACTTTAACACCATGAGTGAACGTATAAAAAACTCAGGTGCAGATATTTGGCAAGAGAACCGAACTGAAGGCGATTCATTGTATTTTGTTGATCCAAATGGGCATAAGCTGGAGATCCATGCTTCTGATCTCGAAACTAGACTAAAAATGTTTAAAGAAAATTCATGGGATGGTTTGGAATTTTTTATTTAAAAATCGGAGTTCATATGGGGTCAGGCATCTCGATAAACTCATCTCGACAAACTCGATGCAGGCATCTCGATTGACTCGATACAGGCGATACTTTCAGCTTGAAATTCTTGCGATTTATCTCTGTGTAGGGTACCTGTGAAAAAATTGCATTATAAACCCGTAACCACAAATGAGTGGCAAGACCTCCAAAGACTGTTCAGTAAGGGTCATGAATTTAGCGGTTGCTGGTGCATGTACTGGCGCATCAAGCGATCAGAATTCCAAAAGCAATATGGCAAGAAGAACAAAATGGCTTTAGAGAAAATCATTCAGTCTGGTCAGGTCCCAGGCATCCTCGCCTATCTTGGAAACGAACCCATAGGTTGGAGCTCAATTGCACCTCGCACTACATTCCCTGTACTCGATCGTTCGCCTACCCTGAAGAGAGTTGATGATAAACCGGTTTGGTCAATTGTCTGTTTATTTATAGCTAAAGAATATCGTCATTTGGGATATTCAAAGGCATTAATCCAAGCTGGTTGTGCTTATGCCAGAGCACAAGGTGCTAAAATAGTTGAAGCCTATCCACTCAAATCCAAAAAAACCAAGGTCCAATCATACAATAGTTATATGGGTTTTCATAAAACCTTCAAGGAATTGGGTTTTAAAGATACAGTGAGCCGTTCTCAAATTCGCCCAATCATGCGTTTGTTCTTGTAGGAGGGCATGTGGGGTTATATGGTGGTGATGGGAATGATATGTGGGGTCAAATATGCCTTCGTGAGAAACTATGGCATACACAGTCTCGACATTCTACATTACCCACATGGCAATTGGGGGTTCCGATCTGTGGTCGACTCCGTTCTCGTAGGAACGAAAGTTCCTGCGGAAGAATTTTCGCTCTACCCACGGAACTATTGGATGTACAATAGGGCAGAAGAAGGCATGAAGGGTAAAATAGCTTTCTTTGTTTCTTGAGAGAGTGAAAAAGCTAATATGAAATGAGGTTTGAAGGTTTATGATTATGAAAGAAGTTAAATCAGTCAGAATGTTTGATAACAGCTGAGGAAACCACAGTGTCGTATCTATGGGCAATTAGGTTAGTACTTATTGTAGGCTTATTCATCTATTTAGTACTTTCACGAACAATGCTTCGAGAAAGGAAAAGGTACAGCACGATACTCGAAAACAGTTTTCTTAACTTCATATTTGTTGTTGTCTATAATGCTCTCTGTTATCTTTCAGTTGGCATTCGTTCTGACCCTAGTGTTATAAAGAAACCTTCTCTATTTGAGGTTTCCTTTGTGACAAACTGGTACTCCATCTTAGGACAAGTCCTGTTTGTTGGCAGTGCTCTTTTGCTGATATACACCGTTACTAAACGGAAAGTAATCGGTGCTCAAGACACTGGCGGCAGATTACTCTCCTCAGGTATCTACTCGTTTACCAGACATCCTATATACTTAGGGATTGTACTCATTTCACTCGGTATCGCCATTGTGCGCACGAATTTTGATGGTATGATTGTATTCCCCGTTGTATTTTTGGCGAACTTCATCCAGGCCAAACTTGAGGAAATATATGATGTAGGAGTGAGGTTCAAAGAAGAGTATCGACAGTATAAAAGACGAACGCGTATGTTCGCTCCTCTGTGGTTTTGGATAGTGATAGTAATACTTCTTATCGCGCCATTAATAATAGCCTTCACGAAAGGATGAATGCAAAATGGGAAGAGATGGGGTCAAACCTTCTTTGAGACAAGGAGATACGGAGACAAGGAGATGGGGAGATGTCCAACATACGGGCGTTAAATCATCTCAATACTTCGATATCGAGCGTTAGTGGGGTAAAATCTTGACACTATTCAATATACCGCCATTTGTATTTTTCAGATTACAAAATGAAGCAAAAACGGTATAAAAAAAGGAAATTCTCTGCACCAGGTATTATTTGGGCAACGCCTCTCTATGAATTTTTGAGGCAATGTAATACCACTCGACTTAAAAAAACAATTTTGGATTGTGGCGCAGGTTCTCACGCTGACCGGCCTCCTCCACTGTTTTTATTCTACCAATATGGGTATAAAACCTATGGCATTGAAATTGAGGAGACGGCACTTGCTAATGCGAATAGGTTCTGTAAAAAGAACAATATACCGTTAAACATTATTCGAGGAGATATGCGCAGGATTCCTTTTATGGATGAAGTGTTCAGCTTTGTCTATTCTTATAATGCCATTATGTTTATGACTAAAGCGGATATTGCAGTTGCCATGAGTGAAATACGAAGAGTGTTGAAGCCACATGGACTTTGCTACGTAAATTTTCAATCTGTGGACGATCCTGATAGACAACCCTTTCGTAGAACTTCGTTTGCCAGTCGCCTGTTGAAGAGTAAGCGGTTTTCGCACCACAAAGACAATGAAGCAGATATATATTTCAGAAATTTTGAAATCCTTCGCAAGGAGAAAAGGCTGATCGAAAAACTATGGTATGGTAGAAAAATAATACAGGCATATATCGATTACATTGCGAAGAAAAAGTAAAAGAAATAATGGGGTCAAGTTTTGCGATCACGCATTTTATGAAAGCCCTTAGCCACATTCTCTGTGATGTGGTGATCTAAGAGAAATGATTACCTCTATTTCTTACGAAAAATCATGTTTTCTCGTTTTCTCGAGAAAACGAGAAAACAATTGATAAAATTAACCTGCTAGAAAAAAAATGAAGTAGTTACTCGGCAACTCTCCTTTTGGAGTCTCAACTGTCAACACAACTCGGGACTAGTTCAATATCTATCAGATGATTATTGGTAGAGGATAATCAACCGAAGCGCACGGTCAATAAAATAGTGTCTAATTCCCATGTCTGCTCCACTCGTCATCCTAATAGTGGCTAATGCATCTTGATATCTTCGTATTTTTCTTGTAGCTCCTTTTACTTTAATAATGTGAACTTACTCGTCATCTTGAGGCCGTCCTCCTCCATGCGAGAGAAATATATTCCCGATGGTACTTCATTGCCGGTACTGTCCTTACCATCCCATTCTAAAATGTATGTCCCGGCTAACTGTGATTTATTGACCAATGCCCTCACTAATTTGCCACATACATCATAGACACTCAGACTTACCCGGCCAGACCTGACCAATGAATACCGAACTCTAACTGCTGAACACGCTGGATTGGGATATACTTCTAACTTCGGACCTCTGACCTCTGATTTCAGCTCTTCTTCCACTCCTACTGCCACATATTTAATCGTAGCGTAGTCGTAAGAAGTTCCTGACCCATAACTACGTCCTGTCACATACACATACTCGGCATCCACGGCAATCGCATGTGCCACATCATTATAATTGCCTGGGCCGTCATATCTTGCCACCCATTCCTACGCAAAGTCAGGTATAGCCAGCAGTATAGCCAACGCAAAAACACATACTCTGCTCATCTTTTCCTCCTTTTTTTAGAGTTCAAAAGCTTGCTTTTTTACTGCTCACCCCTGATACAAATTCAGGATCAGGGCTTTGTTCTCTCTGTATCCGGGCTTTGGGATGTGGGTATAATGTAGCATGCCAGGTTCTTCTTTTTAGGCCCTCTTTAATAAAATCAGTCCCTGAAATTAATTTTTCGCCCGCCTCTTGATCTGTGCTGCTCTTATCTTATTTAATTTCTCTTCATTTGTCAATTATTAAGACAATGGGGTCACCTATAACTCCACATCGGTTATTGACAATAAATAAGTTTTGCCGCATAATACGAAGATTTCATCTTACAGAGATGGCTAAAAACATTAATGCGGGACGCATCGAACTAAGGAGGCAGCTGAATGCCTCTGATGTAACGAGTCTCGTTGTAGGTTCGATCATTGGAGCAGACATATACATTGCTGCTGCTATGGGCGCGAAGCTTGTTGGACCTCTATCGCTTGTAATCTGGTTAGCTGCTGGCGCAATGGCAATCATAATAGCCTTGTCATTTGCTTACAGTGCTACAATACTTCCAAAGGTAGGTGGTCCCTATGCCTACGTCAAAGATGTAGCAGGAGAACCTTACGGTTTCATAGTAGGATGGGCTCTTTTGTTGGCAGAATGGTTCTCATTGGTCGTGTTTCCGGTTGCTTTTTCTACATATCTTCTCTCTTTTTTTCCACATCTAGGACAACATGCGCACATTTTTTTCAAGTTTATTTTCATAACCATTATACTAGTGACTAATATATTTGGCATCAAATCGGCAGGTAAATTTAACGACCTTTTGACTATCGGTAAGTTGAGCCCGCTCGTGCTCCTCATTATCGCAGGAATAGTATTCATCACGTTACGACCCGCAAGTGCCTTTTCGAATTTCCAGCCGTTTTTCAGAGGAAACATTAACAATATCGGCCAGGCATTGGTGCTCATCTTTTGGGCGTATGCCGGTTTCGAGCTATCAACATTACCTGCCGATGAGATTCGAGAGCCCGCAAAGACAATTCCTAGAGCAATAGTAATGGGGATGCTTATCGTTATCATATTTTATGTTATTACTAACCTTGTGATTGTCAGCGTGGTTGATGAGGGAAGTCTTGCCGCCTCATCAGCACCACTAATTACTACAGCGGCACGAGTATTTAGAAACCCACCCTTCCTGTTGCAACTTGGAATAGCAATAGTTGGCATCGGTGCACTCATCTCCATAGTAGGTGCTGATGAATCTGGCACTATTGGAACATCAAGATTGGCTTATGCAATGTCAATTGATGGCCTGTTGCCGCATCAGCTGAGTAAATTGCATCGTTCTTTCAATACACCGTATGTTAGCTTAATACTGATTTGTGCTACGGCTTTGGTAGCAAGTGTGGTTGGTACGCTTAGAAGCCTAATTAACTCATCGGTATTTCTTCTATCATTTACATACTTTGCCACATGTGCTACAACATTGTTTTTAGAGAGGAAGTATGAACAGAGGGCAAGAACATTGCGAGGGAAGACATTTATTCCCGTTGCTGGTGTTGTGCTTTCAGTGCTCCTTATGACGCAAGTAGATATTACGCAAATTATACTTTCTCTCGCACTAATCGCCATAGGCATTCCTGTATACTTTATCTTTTCTCCCAAAAGAGAATTAAAAAAATTGAAGGATGAATTTTTATCCCACCACGCAATACTGGAAAGAACCTATGAACAGGGTGGGAGATTCCTTGCTTTTCCATATCGACGCTTGAAATGGATGATTTATCGGTTGAAAAAGATTGAGCGAGCTTGGGGTCACGGGGCAGGTCTTCGTTGAAAGGGAAGGCAAATGGAGTCAGGTCTTATTTGAGATGGGGAGATATGGAGACAAGGAGCAGAGGAGTAACGGAGAATCTGTGAGCAAGCACTATGCAACAGACACTGTGTGGCGGTAACTTCTCGACTCGGGCGACTTCGTCGCCCTCGCTCGAACAGTAAGGCGTGGTGCGTTCGCTGCTGCTTGCTCGAAGAATAATGATACCGGTACCGGGACGTCATTTTGTTGTTAGAAGAATGTTCATTCAATCAACACGATTTTTTTGATTGTTGAACCTTCTTCTGCATCACAATACAGAAAGTAGACACCTGAAGGGAGATGCGAGGTTTCGATTGATGTGCGGTGGGCACCTGCAGGTTTGTAAGCCGACATCCAGTCAACGGCTCTCCCGGCGCAATCATAGAGGGTAAACATAATAGGTCCAGGTAGGGAGAGTGAGTAGGATATGGTGATTCTTTTTGTTGGGTTAGGAACCCATACCTTGAAACCATGCTGTCCACCTACTGATGGTTTTTCTGCAACGCTCCCCACGGGCACAAACTTGGCAAGTCCGAGATCCCAATTGCCAGCTAAGTAGTTCTGGTAAGGATTCACGAGCGGAAAATCGTTCGATTGTGTCCAGCCAGCATAATAGAAATTACCTTGTGAGTCTAAGATGGAACTGCGACTGCCGTCGTCAGCACTGCCTCCAAAGAATGTGGAATACAGTAATTGGCTGAGATCGGATGACAGTTTGACGAGAATACCGTCCTGTCCGCCAGCAAGAGAGTCCTGATACGCATCGATTGTGATCGGAAAGTCTGCAGAGTAGGTATCACCGCCAAAATAGATGTCACCATAATAGCCTACAGTGATACCATCTCCATTTTCTGCAGCGTTGCCACTCACAAATGTGCTCGCCAATAGTTGTGTTCCGTCTGTAGAGAGTTTCGAGACTGCGATATCTGAAGTTCCTCCACCATAGATCTCTTGGAATGCGCCAGAGGTAGTTGGGTAATCAGATGATTGTGTTGGTGCAAGGATATGTGCTTGACCAAGGATATCTACTGCTATGTTGTGCGTACTCACGAATTCGTGCTGCGAGCCACCCAGATATGTGCCGAACACACGATTGGATCCATCCGCCGTGAGTTTTGCCACGAAGAAATCCCATCCGCCATTTAAGGTAGTATCATAGGCATTAGTACTGTAGGGCATGTCAGTTGATTGGGTAAATTGCAGAATGTACGGACATTGAGCTGTGTCGATCCGGATGCAGGCTTCGACACCTTCGTCAGCTGAGCCACCAAAGTATGTTGCCCAGAGAACCTGTGAACCATCGGATTGAATCTTGGCAATAACACCATCCATGCCGCCCTGTGGATGTTGCTGAAAGGCATTCGCTACCCAGGCCGGTTGCAGAGAATCAGGAGATTGCCCAGGAACATAGCCTGAGGTGACATACAGATCACCGTTCAGATCGATATCGAAATCTCGTATCAGGGTCGAGACACCGAAGTAGCTTGACCAGACAAGGTCAGAACCATCAGGCAGGAGTTTGAACACGAATGCATTCTGATCACCATATATACCGTTGTAGTATCCCATGAATTGTGTTTGGAAGACACCAGCGGTCACCGGGAATCCTGGACCAGCCCTTCCGGTTACATACACATAACCAGCAGTATCTACCTTTATTGCATACGCACGATCATAGTTAGAGCCCCCAACGAATGTCGACCATATCAAGCCGCCGTCCGGATTGAATTTCATGACAAACACATCAAACCATCCGTTGTGCGTTGTGTCGTAGGCGCCAGATGTGACCGGAAAGTTTGGTGATTCTGTGCCTCCAGTAATATAGATGTAACCGTAATCATCAACAGCAATGTCACGTAGCTGGTCCATGTTCGAACCACCGATGTATGTGGAAAAGTGGACGTCATAAGTTACCTGTGCATAAAGACAAGGCAGAGTAAACATTGATAACATGGTAGCGATACACACCATTTTCATAATAATTCCTCCTTTTTCAGTCATTATATGTGCCGAATGCAGGATGTCAATGAAGGGTAGGTATAGTTGAATAGCTTCACCTTCACTCTATGCGTTGTCTCTATGAGGACAGACGTCGACATAGTGGTAGATCCTCTCAGTGGAATCTCACTAGACGGTGAATGAAGTCACCCATGGGAAAAATGCCTCTGACAATTTATCTACTGGTATTCCTTATCATCATTTCGATTGACCTGGTATGGAGATGGAGTTACCCGAGTGATAAATATCTCAGAGATCGATAGATGGGATTTTTTACCGATTCGTGAACGCTTCTATTTAGATGCCCTTCTGTCCTTTCCAGACCTTCTATCACGACCGCGTCTGCGTTCAGTCCCTTTGTAATAGGGATTATTAAACCTCCGACGGTCTGTTGCCGATCTTCGTTCTTTTCCTGAACGGCGCTCTTTTTTTCTCATAGGTCTTTTCCTCCCTTTCAGTTACTCATACCAAGATGTAGCCTAGACTGTGATCCCCAATCTAACACTCTAAAATTAGTATAAAAATGATAAATTGTCAAGGATAGAGATGGGGTCAGGCCTTCTTGGAGATGAGGAAGTACGGAGACAAGGAGAAGAGGAGTAACGGAGAATGGGTGAAACGGAGTCTCTCGACAAGCTCGAGCCCGCCCTGAGCTTGTCGAAGAGTAGTGCGGACAGTGTATAAGCCGATTTTTACATGTGTACAATTGTACAATTGTACAGATATCGAAATGGGGAAGAGTCGCTGTATAGAGTATTTTTTGGTCAAAGCTTCACTCTTCATAATATGCCGTTGCTATATTTTCGGTGATGACATGATTAGGAGAAAGAGTCGTGGATTACCTTTATTTCTTACGAGAAGACCGTAAAGAACATACCCTGCCCACCGGGGAGGTGTGAGAAGAGAAGTGACAATCGCAGAACGAGATTGGCCTCTTCGCATTGTAGCACAATGTATTGACATAACATCACAGCCGGGTAGAATTCAGGAGCAAGGAGGATGCATTATGGAAAATCTAGTTGCAATTGTTTCACTTGTCTTATTTTGTGCTGTTCCAGTCATGGCTCAAGAGCAGTATGAGAAGGATGTGATAGAAACATCTGCTGGAGATCTTGAGATCACATTTATCGGACATGGCACACTCATGTTTTTATTTGGTGAGACCGTTATCCATGTTGACCCATGGAGTCGCTTGGCAGATTATTCCAAACTGCCGAAAGCTGATTTGATATTTCTTACCCATCATCATGGCGATCATCTCGACCCTACGGCATTGAAACAGATCCGCACCGAAAACACAGTAGTCGTGCTCACAGAGCTCTGTGCGGAAACAGTTGAAGATGGTGTCATCATGAAAAATGGTGAGGAAAGGACGTTGCTCGGGATTGAGGTTCTTGCTATACCAGCATATAATCTTGTGCACAAGCGTGAGAACGGAGAATTATATCACCCCAAAGGTGAGGGAAACGGGTACGTGCTTACCTTTGGAGACACTCGCGTATATATTGCTGGTGACACGGAGAATACACCAGAGATGAAAAGCCTGGAAGACATTGATTACGCTTTTCTGCCAATGAATGTGCCGTATACCATGACACCGGAAATGGTAACCGATGCAGTCAACGCCTTCAAACCGGCAGTGCTCTACCCGTATCATTATGGAGACACAGATATATCAAAGCTGCTTGAACTGCTTGAGGACAACCAGATAACAGAAGTCCGTATTCGAAAGATGCAATAATATTTAGGTTGTCGGGGTCACATATACCTTCGTTAGAAGCTACGGCATGCACAGTCTCGACATGCAAAATTACCAGTATGGCAAAGAAGCACTGTTGCCATATCTTCTGTTTTTATGATGATGTGATCAAAAGAAAGAATGATGGACTACCTCTTTTTCTTGCGAAAGATTATGTTTTCTCGTTTTCTTCTCTCAATACATTCGAGACTTACAGCGAGAAAACGAGAAAAGGCTGGGCGGGAAAGTGAAGGACAAGAGTTGACTTTTCATTGAATTTAAAATATAGTGTATTATGTTATCTGTAATCACGAAGTTATGCCTTGGATAATGTATACAAAGGAGGTGAGAACTATGGCGAAAGTGATCGAGTTTCATTTCACGGAAAAGGGAAGATTACCTAAGATCGGTCCCGAGGAGTTGGAAGGTTTTAAGAAAAAATTTGCAGATATCCTCAAAGAATATCCAGATGTCACGTATAATGGGACCTACGCAAATGATGAGGGCATGGGGATTTGTGATTGGGATGCACCTAATGCAGACGTGGTGAAGGAGATTGTGACAAAAGCACTGGGAGCCCCTCCTGCTGATCCTGTCATCATCGTGAGAAAAGTTATGTAGTTTTGTCGGGGTCAGGCTTGAAATTCTGTTGATTTGGAATAGAATCGGTTCGATGTGATGGGTTGCTTTTAGAGAGATTTGAGAATCGACGTTCTCACTCTGGTGAAGAAACTGGTGCTGTTTTTTCAAGAAGACTTCTGATAAAAAGCCGTGCCCATATATAAGCAGCTACTCCACCAATGATGTTTCCCGTTACGATGCCCCACCATACACCAGGCAGCTTTAAGTTGAGTGTTACGGCGAGAAGATATGCTGCAGGTGCTGCAAGAACGATTGTCCGAATGATTGTCAGAATGAGTGAATTGATACCTCTGCCTGCGCCCTGAAACATAGCAGATGAACTTACTCCGAAGGCGGTGGCAGGATAATAGACAAACATTGTTCGCAGAAAGAGAATGAGATCTGGTGCGATTCGTGCGGCTTCTTTTGCTTGCGTGAAGAGTGCTGTAATGTACGGCGCACAGATGTAGGTAGCGGCTGCGATACACAGTTCAACGATAACACCAATTTTTATTGCATATGTGTAGGCGGCTTCAAGCTTTTTAATGGTACGAGCACCATAGGCAGCACCGGTCACTGAGATGACAGCGGTAGCAATACCAAGGAGTGGTAGTATAGCAATCATTGCGACACGCCAGCCTGTGGTGAAGACTGCTATGCCGTCTGTGCCGCCAACCTTCACGACAATCATGTTCAGAAATAGTATAGACAAAGACATGGTGAGCTGCATCATTGCCGCTGGTAGGCCGACCCTGAGAATTTCTCCCACAATGTCTTTCTTAAAGCGAAATTCCTTGAAGGTGATTGATATATATGTATCTTGCTTGATACACGACCAGTAAAAAAGAAATAGTGCGGAGATAAAGAGTGAAAGCACGGTTGCCCAGGCAGCGCCCGGAACTCCCATCTGAAATGTATAGATGAAGATGGGGTCCAGTACAATGTTAATGCCAGCGCCGATCAACATTGCATACATAGCGCGCTTGACATCGCCCTCGCCCCGCAAGAGCGCACTCGTCGTATTTGCGAAGAATATGATGATGGTGCCTGCAAAGAGTATCCGAGCATATGATGACGCGACAGGAGTGATGGCACCTGCATCCATTGCTAAAAAGATATCATCGATGAAAAGAATAAAAGGGATTGTAATAAGAACTGAGACAATTGCCATGATCACACAGGTATGTGCGGCAACACTGTCAGCGCCATGTTTATCACGAGCTCCGATCATGCGCGAGACTGCAGCACCGCCTCCAGTACCTATGCCCGTGGCAAGTGCCATAATCATAAAAAAGAACGGGAAGAAGAACCCAACTGCAGCGAGGGCGTCGGCACCGAGTCCAGAAACCCAGAGGGCATCGACAATATTGTAGATGGTCTGTACGGACAGTGCTATAATCATGGGAATTGAAAGTTTTATGATCGCCTTTTGAGGATTACCGAGCAATGTTTTCACGCCATTAGTGGGTGCTGTTACGGTGCGTTCAAAATCTTGCATAGCAAGTATTATAGCAATTTATGAGAGTCTGTCAACGCCACTTGTATTGGGAAGGAGCTAATGGGGTCAGGCTCCTCCGTATTCTACGAGAGCAGGCTCCGTATTTGGGTTTATACTATTAATGATAAATACGAGAGCAGGCATTTTGACAATGAGAGTAAACTTGAAATTCTGCCGATGTAACACTGCTGCCACATCTTCTGTGACGCTGTGAATTGATGAACTAGCTTGACAATCAGTAGATTCCATATAGGATAATTGTAGTGTAAATTTGTAGTTGGGAGGAACAGTGAGACGAATGACAGGTATCATTGTGTTGGTCTTTTTTTTGGTTCAGCTGTACATACACGGCAAAACACTATTTAGCCTACGAGAGAGCAGGGCTGATTACCATCAGTGAACGTGTTGGAGAAACGATTGACCCTGAGGAACGGGAGCAATTTGCTTTGTTCGATGGGATAGATGATTTCAAGGCTGCACACTTCTATAGCATTGAAGGTGGTGGGTACGAAGTAGAGATAATAACAGAACAGGAGAAATTACGTGCAGCGAATATGGACCCCAAGGCTGTTGAGATAATGCAAGATTATATAGATAGATATGAAGAAATCCGCAGCTCACGAGAAGCCTTTGAGAAACACTGGAAGATAGTAGATTATGACACTCTCGGACAGCCAATAACTCATGATGAAATCGAATACGTTAATCAACATAAATATGCATGGTGCTGCGCTGGTGGTACTTTCCTGGTAAGTCTTATTCCAAATGCATTGTTTTCTTTTTTCGTTGTTGGAGGTTTGGAGTTTGGCTTCTTTACTGATACTGAATTTCCTCGTCCGCTACCCGCGTAGTTGTCTTTTTGGGGGATAAATGTACTCGCCTTTGCAACCGGAGCATTGATTGGTACTAAACTGGACCGTCATGGTGTCACAGAATCCATCAAAGAAGCGAGGGAACCACATATTGTGGAATAAGGCAGATGGGGTCAGGCATTCTTTGAGATAAGGAGGGAGACAAGGCGACATGGAGATGCCGAACATACGGGCTTAAATCATCTCGATTGACTCGATACAGGCATCTCGACTTGCTCGATACAGGCATCTCGACTTGCTCGATGCAGGCATCTCGACTTGCTCGATGCAGGCATCTCGATTGACTCATTTCGACAGGCTCGATACAGGCGATACACAACATTTTAGCACTCTTACCTTATTTTGAGGCTTTCAGCTTGCGTCGCTTGATACCTATGGCAAAACTCCCAGTTGACATTGATGAAAATCTCGTTACTATTGATTACAAAGGAGGTGGATATGAGAAATAAATTATTGATATTAATTGCAATTTTCATTCCTGCTCTTAGTTTCGGAGATTGGGAAATCGAGGTTCCGTATAGTGATTCCTCGGGTAAGAGTGCCTGTATCGGGGTGGACAGCAATAATAATCCCCATATCCTCTATTTTGTTGATGATGACCATTTTTACCATATCTATAAATCTGGTAGTGTGTGGTACGGGCCATATCCAATCGAGGTGGTGAATTACTTTACCTACTGCCGAATGGTCGACCTTGCCATGGTCAGGGATACTGCACATGCCTTGATAAGTATGGAGTATACTGCCACGGGTGATTATTTACTGTGGGCCAAACATCTGGGAGGTGGGGTCTGGTCTACCCAACAGATTCCTAATACCCTTGTTTCATCTAATTCAGGAGGTTATATAAATGTGGCGATTACTCCAGGCATCGACAGTTCATTATTTCATATTATCTATGTTTATTATAATTACGGTTCTCCTATTCTTTATTATCGCAAATATACCGGCACCTGGACAGGTGCTGAAGAGGTCACGCCCATTCCAAGTGTGTCAGCAGGTTGGCAAAACGATATCGCGATTGATGCCAATGATGATCCGCATATCTGTTTTGTCTATTCTGATGAAGGTGTGAAATACAGGAAAAAGTCTGGCGATGTATGGGAATCGGTAGAGTTGGTGTCGAATACAACAGATCCTACCTTCACCTCGATTGCAGTTGATGGTTCAAACTATCCCCATGTTGCCTATGACAAGGATGATTTTGGTGCGGTTTGTTACCGTTTCAAAGATCTAGGTGGCTGGCAGCCTGAAGAAAATATTGGAACCGGTGGCGGTTGGAATACTTATGGTAGTAGTATTGTCATCGCTGCAGGAAAAGAATTTGTTGCCTACTATGGGGATGGAGATCTAAAATTTGCGATGCGAACTGCTACTGACTGGATTTCTGAAGATGTAGATACGGTAGGGGATGTGGGCACGTATGCCTCGCTCGCTATCGATGGCGCAGGCTATGCTCATATTGCTTATCGTGATGCAACTAATGATCGTCTCAAATACGCTCGAAGCGCAGAGCCGGTAGTGGGGATAAAAGAAGTAGAACAGATAGCAAAAATCGATGCTCACGTCTCATTGATACAAGTCTATCCAAATCCATTCCGAAAGCTGACGACTATCAGCTTTGGCATAGAGCATAGCGCTCAGAGTATAGAGCTGAAGATCTACGATATCTCAGGACGGCTCGTAAGGAACTTGAATTGTGCTAAGCCCCATGCACCTTGCACCATGCAGATCATCTGGGATGGAACAGATGGAGTTCACCGGTCATTGCCAAGTGGTGTGTACTTTCTGAGATTGGTGGTGAGCAGCGGTGGAGGAACAGAAGAATATATCGCTCAAGAGAAACTGCTCTTTTTGAGATAACGTTGGGGTCAGGCATCTCGACAAGCTCATCTCGATTGACTCGATACAGGCGATACTTTCAGCTTGAAATTCTGCCGATTTGACACCTTTACTTTTAAAAGGACTATGCTAGTTTGTTATGGAACTCGACAGCCATCATTTTCTGAAAGGAGGTGGTAAATGACAATATTTGAAGACATGAATCAAAGAGTGAAGAGATTGACTATTTTTGATATTAAACTGGTTCAAGCATGCGCTATGCTTGTCATTCTTATTATAGTAAAACTGATACCACAAATAATGATGTTGAGCATATGGTGGTTTGTTGCCTTATTGGTATTATGTGCGATAAGACCATTGTATGTTTTTTACTTCAAGAAATAGGTAGATTGATAGGGATTGGGAATTGAACTAACCTACAGGATGTCATAATAAATTACTGTGACGTAATTTTGTAGACGGGAGGAACAGTGAGAAGAATGATAGCTATCATTGTGTTGGTCTTGTTTTCGCTCAACTGCACGTACACATCAATACACTATTTAGCCTACGAGAGAGCAGGACTGATTACCATCAGTGAACATGTTGGCGAGACGATTGACCCTGAGGAACGGGAGCAATTTGCTTTGTTTGATGGGATAGATGATTTCAAGGCTGCGCACTTCTACGGTATCGAAGGTGGTGGATGTGAGATTGAAATATTGACTACACAGCAGACGTTTGCTGCAGTCAACAGGGATGAGAATACAATCATGATGCTACGGGATTATATAGATAGGTTCGAGGAGATCAAGGAATCAAAAGAAGGTTTCGAGGAAAAGTGGGAAATTGTAGCGTATGATACTCTCGGTTTTCCTATCACTAAGAGTGAGGTCAATCGATATTGCCACCCTGCGGCTAGTTGGGGATGTGGCATTGGATCTGCTTTATTCATCATTGGGTGTTCGGTGTTTGCTGCAACTTTAATCGGACTACGCACGCTTTTTGATCCGACTACACCAGCAGAAGAGCGTGAGCAAAATATTGTCCTCGCTGTGGGTACTATATTGGGTATCGCCACAGGCGCAGTAGTTAGGACGGCCATCAAGTCCAGTGATGAATTGAAATCCATAGCGCTTATTAAGGAAGTAAGAGAACCAAGGGTTGTAAAGTAGAAGAGGCAATGTCTGATCGGGTAAAATCTCAATACCGATGTAACAGTGACATTTTTTGCCATGTTGCAATAGAAACAAAGATTATTAGAGGAGGGCATAGGGTTCCCTATAAAAAAATTGCCGACTTTCACAATTTCCGTTCATTGACAACAAGGTTGACATTCAATTAACCACGTATATTATAATCACCTGAGAAGGAAATTGTGTCAATAATTAGAGTTGAAGATATAGCCAAGAATTTTAACGGGCTCTGGGCAGTGGACGGTGTTTCGTTTGAAGTTCATGAAGGTGAAACCTTTGGCTTCCTGGGACCCAACGGTGCGGGCAAGACCACGACCATCAAAATACTATGCACCCTTTTACGGCCGTCGAGGGGCCGTGCCTGGATTTCCAATTTCGATGTGCTCAAATCTGCGAAAGAGGTACGACGTTCCATTGGCATCATCTTTCAGGATCCGAGTCTCGATGACCGGTTAACTGCGTATGAGAATTTGAAATTCCATGCGATAATCTATAAAGTTCCAAGAAAAGAAAGAATCTCGCGAATCAATCAAGTGCTGGAGATGGCTGAACTCGAAGATCGGCGTAACAGTCTGGTGCGTACCTTCTCAGGTGGCATGAAACGACGGTTAGAGATTGCGCGGGGGTTACTACACGAGCCCAAGGTGTTGTTTTTAGATGAGCCGACCTTAGGTTTAGATCCTCAGACCCGAAACCGAATTTGGGATTATCTCCATACCTTGCGCCGCACCAAGAACATCACTTTTTTTCTCACCACCCATTACATGGATGAAGCCGAGAACTGCGATCGTATTGCGATTATTGACTACGGTAAAATCATTGCCCTTGATACGCCGGACAATCTGAAGCGAATGGTAAAAGGCGATATTGTAACCGTGCGAACCGAGAATGACGAGTTAGCCCAAAAACAGTTGGGCGAAAAGTATCGGGTTTTAGTTCAGCGCGACTCTTCGGGTCTCCATTTCGAAATGGCTAACGGCGAGGAGTTTGTCCCCCAATTAGTAAAGAACGCTGAAGTGCCTATTACGGCAGTCAGTGTGCGCCGCCCAACCCTCGACGATGTCTTTCTCAAACTGACTGGTCGGGAAATCCGTGCTGAGAATGTTTCGGACAAGGACCTATTACGAATCCGAATGCGTCACGTACGCGGGATGCGCTAGTGGACTGGAATACCATATATATAGTCTGGCTGCGCGAGTTGATCCGCTACATCCGTCAGCGAAGTCGGCTCTACGGTTCCATTGCCCGACCCATTCTCTGGTTATTCATCTTAGGTATGGGTCTGCGTCCTTCTTTTCAAAATATTCAGGGTTTCAACTATACCCAATATATCTTCCCCGGCATCATCGCCATGACCTTGATTTTCACTTCGATCCAGTCGGCAATTTCCATTATCTGGGATCGAGAGTTTGGATTTTTGAAAGAAATTTTAGTGGCGCCGGTGCCGCGCACCGCTATTGCTTTGGGTAAAGCCTTTGCCGGCAGTACGCTGTCTGTTATGCAGGGCACTATAATTCTCATCTTTGCACCCCTGGTCAAGATACCCATTATCTGGTACAGAATTTTGATCCTCATTCCGGTGATGTTCTTAATTTCCTTTGCTCTTGTGGGAATCGGTATTGTTATTGCGAGTAGGATGACCTCGTTTGAAGGATTCGGCACCATCATGAATTTCCTCGTCATGCCCATGTTCTTTTTGAGTGGGGCAATGTTTCCGATTTCCGGACTGCCCTCTTGGTTAAAGACCGTAATTGTAATCAACCCCTTATCGTATGGTGTGGACCTCCTGCGTACGATTGTTCTTGGGGTTTCAAGCTTCCCAATAATTCTTGATTGCGGTTTTTTGCTGGCTTTCGGTATGGCGGCAATATTTTTCGCTATTCTGTTTTTCAATCGGGGCGAGTATTAGACCTGGGGGTCAGGTATCTCGACAAGCTCATCTCGATAGACTCGATACAGGCGATACAGGCATCTCGATTGACTCGATACAGGCATCTCGACAAGCTCATCTCGATAGACTCGATACAGGCGATACAGGCATCTCGATTGACTCGATACAGGCATCTCGATTGACTCGATACAGGTGATACTGTCTGCCTAAAATTCTGCCACGTCAATCGATTTCAATGATAAAGTGCAGATTACGAGGATTTGAGAGCTTGAAAGAGAATTGAATCACAATGCACTAATCAGTGATGAATTATAGTGGTCTGTGTCGTTTCTTCCACAATACTATGGCGAACAGATAAGAAATTAAGAAAATGGTTATGAACAGTCTATGGAATTTATTTAAAAATAAGATTTTTGCAATTCCTTCATCAGAAATACTGTTTAATCAATACATGAGTAGTAACATAGATGTGGATTTGCCTAATGCGGCTGAGATCAGGAGAAAGAATCTATATGACTATTTCAAATCTTTTCCAAAGAAACCGTCCTTTGTTTTGATTGGTGAGGCACCGGGTCCTTGGGGATGCCGGTTTTCAGGCATACCATTCACGGGTGAACGGCAGTTGATCAATTGATGAGTTACCCTTTGCAGGTCGGCAGTCGAGTAGAAATAATCCGAAATTAAAAATAAGAAAATCAACACCCTATGTATCCAATTCAGCAAGAATTTTTTGGGGTGTTATGCGGAAATATCATCCAAAATTCTTCGTGTGGAATTGTGTACCCATACATCCTTACAAAAAGGGCAATATATTGTCTGTGCGTACACCGACAACTGAAGAAGTAATGCATTATTCAGACCTGCTTGCAGAAATTTTAGCCTTGTTGAGACCCGAGAAGATTGTTGCAGTGGGCAAAAAGGCAGAATTCTCGCTGAATCGATTAGGGATTCCATGCGCCTATGTCCGTCATCCATCACAGGGCGGCGCAGAGAAATTTAGACGTGGCATCGAGAATGTATTTAAGTAACATCTGCGGTCGGGCATTATTGAGATAAGGAGCGAGACAAGGAGCAGAGGAGTAACGGAGAATGGGAGCAGGGGAGAAACGGTGACAGGGAGAAAGGGAGACAGGGAGAATCGGAGTCTCTCGATAAGCTTATCTCGACAAGCTCGATGAAGGTGATGTGTTTGAACAGCTATTTTATATTAAAGGCATGGCAAAGGAGCAGACGTGAAGACGCGAATACCATCGAGACTTGCAACTGTGGGTGGAATACTGATTACCGTCAGCGGAGTAATGAACGCAGCGCTCGGAGTGCGCATAGGAGCACTTTGGTATGATATTTATCCTGGTGGCAGAATGGGGCACGTCGGAATCATTGCCGGTGCTTGTGCCACAGCAATCGGGTTCATTATTCTGTTAGTTGTTATCCCTATTTATGAACGGCGTGACCGTGGCCTTATTGTACTCGGGAGTATTCTAACAATCGTGCTTGGTCATCTTGGTGCGATTTCTGGAGCACTATACATTGGCACTGTCGGAATGATTCTCTGTTACGTAGCCGGCATCTGGTTGCTCGTCATAGCTGCTCGGGGGAAGTAGAACATAATGGTCTGGAGATAGCGGTCAGGTTATCTTAATTGCGTTAGCCACTCAAAGCTGGACCGTAAGGAGAAACAGATTCACATGAGTTTTATGGAAATCTTGATATTCATCGGTGCTCTCATAATAATGATTATGGGATTGGCTGGAGTCATTCTTCCTGTTCTCCCTGGCATTCCTCTTATCTTCGGAGCAGCAGTCTTATATGGAATTTTAACCGGATTCGAAGAAATCACTCTAAGCCTGATTTTAATTTTTGCTGGTCTCACTGTATTTGGTTTGCTCGTCGATTATTTAGCCAATTATTTCTCGGTAAAAAAGATGGGCGGAGGAAGGGCAGGCGCCATTGGCGCAGTGATCGGCTTGTTCATAGGGATTTTTTTCGTCGGTTTGATTGGCATCATTCTTTTGCCTTTTGTATTTGCCGTTATGTTTGAGTTAATCGCGGGCAAGAAAAAAGGGCAAGCTCTGAAGGCAGGTCTGGGATCGTTGATTGGTTTATTGTTCGGTGGGATACTGAGGTTTAGCATAGGCTGTGCTATGATTGGCATCTTCGTGTGGATAGTTTTATTTTAGAAAGCAATTGTCCCGATTGCACTTGCGTGCAACGGGATGCCGATTTTTGTATCTCCTGAAACGAGGATCCTTGCAGAGCGGGGTAAATCAGAGATTTGGGCAAAAATCGCAAACGCAGAAGAGGGCGTAGAGAGGATAATGCGACGGAATGGAGGACAAAGTTTATGAACATGACACAACACAAACAAGCTAAGGACACACAAGTGATACGTGATATTTGTAGTAAGGAATATGAGAGTTAAGTAATACTCTTGATATTTATATGAGTCACCGTCTTAACATGATGAACCAGATGTCTTGACAAAATGACAAAAGTATGTACAATCTAATACAAGGTGATAACATATACTGTCGATTTGCAATAAGGAATCACATAAGCTTCTCGGGTGTACAAGTGGTACGTGTACGCACATAGTGAAATACATACCATCACCTTCTATATAATAAGGAGCCAAAGGAATGAAAATACTTCTTGTCTATCCGAAAAATCCGGACACCTTCTGGTCCTTCAAGCATGCATTGAGATTTATCTTTAAGAAAGCAACAAATCCGCCGCTTGGGTTATTGACTGTTGCATCAATGCTTCCGCAGGAGTGGGCGAAGCGGCTTGTTGACATGAACGTGACCAAACTGAGAGATCGTGATATAGCATGGGCTGACTATGTGTTTATCAGTGCTATCTCCATCCAGAAGAGATCAGTGGCTCATGTCATCGCACGGTGTAAGGCGATGAAGGTCAAGATTGTTGCTGGCGGACCATTGTTTACGAGCTGCTCTGATGAATACGACGACGTTGATCATCTCGTTCTCAATGAAGCCGAAATCACGCTCCCCCGCTTTCTGCAAGATCTGCAAAGAGGAAATCCGCGGCACAAGTACGCATCCAGCAAATGGGCACATATTAAAAAGACACCTGTTCCAGCGTGGAACCTGCTCAAAAAGAAAAAGTATGCATCGATGAATATTCAGTATTCACGCGGGTGTCCTTTTGATTGTGATTTTTGTGATATTCCGCAGCTTTACGGGCATAAACCGCGCGTAAAAGACGCATATCAGATTATCACGGAACTCGAAGCGCTCCATTCATATGGCTGGCGCGGCGCGGTTTTCTTCGTCGATGACAATTTCATTGGGAATAAAAGGCGTCTCAAGAAAGAGATGTTACCAGCCATAGCTCACTGGATGAAAAAGATGAAATTCCCATTTACCTTCCTGACACAGGCTTCGGTCAATCTCGAAGACGCAGAAGAGT
>Ga0209636_10001561_pt1 | contig 23233 bp, 21 predicted proteins | sample DeeMarSWOR152_54_FD_187464 | JGI IMG/M metagenome (GOLD analysis project Ga0209636, IMG submission 187464) | Marine sediment microbial communities from White Oak River estuary, North Carolina - WOR-1-52-54 (SPAdes) (version 2) | ecosystem: Environmental > Aquatic > Marine > Intertidal zone >...
GAATGAAAAAAGTAAATGTAGTGGTGTTTATCGTTTGGTTAAGACAAAGAAGAAGTCTAGTTTTCTCCATCGAAGTAGGATCGAAATTATGGCTTGCATTCTTGAGAAGACAACTAAAGAGGTGAGGAAGACCCACATTCTGTATGGCTGTAACCTCAGTTTCAAGCAGTTTCAAATCTATTTAGACCTACTCATTGACAGAGGGCTCATAAACTTACAAAAAACCACGAAAAGTGAAATAAAAATTTTGAAAATCACCAATGAAGGGCGTGAATTCCTAAAGGCTTACCGCAAACTTAAGGGCCTAATAGAACCCTAAGTTGGGCCTTGTCTTTTCTCTATTTGTCTGATTGACCTAAGGAACTTCAGCATAGAAGGAGTGGCTTTCGCCCTCTTCCGTTTTTCATCCAAATCAATGAAACTGAATCTACCCAAGAAATTCAAGATCATTTCGGTCTCAAGCTCAGATAGCTTGGACCTCTCGGCGACATGCTTAAAATCAATCCACCTTCCATCCTCAAGTAATTCTAGAACCCTATTGACCGATGTTAAAGCCCTTTCCCCCGAGATGTACGAAAAATGCTGTCTCTTTTAGTTTAAAAATCTTCAGAATACTGTTTCTAGAAAAAGCTCAAAGAACTTATCAATGTTTTATAGCATTTTTACAGAAAATATGGAAAATTTTTCTATAAAATTATCTGGAAAACGTTTCTAGAAATTCTTTTCACAAGTTTCTTAATAACCATCGCGTAAAATATAGACAACTGGTCAAGTAGATTCTGAGTATGAATCCGAACACTATTAAGAGATGGTGACGAGATCCTTATCTACTTCCGTCAGGGAGGGACCGAAGAGTGAACAGCATAGAAGAATGGAAAAACCTCGTGAAGGATTTGAAGGAGACCTGGGCGATGCTGTGGCGGGACCGCATTGAAGACAGGGTGAGAGCGGAAGGAATCGCTGACAAAGACTACTCAAAGCTATTCGTGGAGAGAGGCTTAGTTATCCTAGCCACAAGGAACTACAAGCCCTTAAACTTCAAAGACATTGTTCAACACTATATGACCGAGGACCTCTACAATTCTGTTTCTCCAAGTCCTTCCGTCGGCGGATGGGGCAAATTCGTCAGGGACGTATTAAGCAGACAAAAACGCTACACGGGGAGAGGGCGATTTGCACCTGAAAAAACGCGGCTTCCAAAGAATAGGCAACGGAAAAAGGGCGGCAGAGGTTGGCTGCACCTCCATTAAAAGAGTAGTTTGTGCATGATTTAGATTTTCGCGTGAAAGCTCTAGAGGATTAGTAATAGGATTTTCGGTGGCTTAGCTTTGAATAAATCTAAGCATAGGACTAAATTTCAAATTATAGCAGACATGTTGTTCACGGCCGGAAAGGGCTCAAAGAAAACCCACATCATGTACGGAGCCAACTTAAGTTATAAACTTGTATGTCAATATCTGAAAGACCTTCTTGAATGCGGTTTAGTTAGGCATGCGAGCGGAGAGTACTCGGTTACGGAAAAGGGAAGAGAATTCATAAGAAAATATCAGGAGTATTCTGAGAGCCGCAAGGAACTAAGAGAACAGATAAACGAGATTAACAATAAGAAGCTGACCTTAGAAAAGTTCATTTCAGAGTAAACAGTTACGACAGAACTTTGTGGTGTTTTCAAATGCATAAGCATAAACTTTTGATGCACACACCGTCTTTCCTAAGAATTCTTCTCGTCCTAGCTCTTCTCTTCATTTTTGCATCTTCCCCTTTTGTTGTAAAGAGCTATGAATCAATTGGTGAGGACTCGTTTTCTTCAGCTATCGATAGGGCTGAGGGGGTAGTTGTTTCTGCTTATCGAGTGGTTCTGGAGGCTGAGAGGGTTGGGGCGGACATCTCAGGTTTGGCGGATCAGCTTAGTGTGGCGGCGGGGCTTCTGGTTCAGGCACACTTCCAGTATGAAGCAGGAAACTTTAGTGGGGCGGTTTATTTTGCTGGCCAATGTTACGGGATCGGTGAAGGCGTGGAGACAGAGGCTTACGGATTGAGAGATCGGGCTGCCGTGGATGGGGTTCAACGTTTTTGGCTCATGATAATGGCATGGGTGATCTCTTTGGTTGTCATTATTTGTGGAGGTTTTTTTGGTTGGCGCATTTTTAAGCGGCGTTATCATCGAAAGATTCTGAGGCTGAAACCGGAGGTTAGTTCAAGTGAATCTTGATGACTACCGCACGTTATTTGTGGCTGTTAGCCTGGTTTTGATACTGGTTTCTACGGTTCCTGTTATCAGCGTGGTTATGCCTAGGAACGCAGAGCCCTTCTTCGCTCTGGGTGTGCTTGGTGAAAACATGATGGCTGAGCAATATTATCCTGATGATGATCCGAATATTAGGAATGGAAGCTTGGTTCGTTGGCATGTGGGCGTCTACAATCACATGGGCAGCATTCAGTACGTGGCTGTCAGAGTTAAACTCCTCAACTCAACTTTGCCGAGTCCAAACTCCTCTAGCTGTGTGCCTAGTATTGTTCCTGCTTTCTTTGAGTTTCGTCGTGTTTTGGTTAAAAATGAGACTTGGTGGTTTCCCTTCTATTGGAGTATCTCGGAGACTGATCATCAAGGGGACGTAATTACCATTACTGAATTGATTGTAAACAATGTAACGTTAAAACTAGATGTTCGTGCAGTTTCGGGCTTCAATTTTCGTATGGTTTTTGAACTGTGGGTCCACGATGAGGCTACTGGAAACTTTGAATTCACTTGGGAATCTACACAGAAATCCAGTTGTGTATGGAATCAAATATGGTTTAACGTAACGTTGCCAAAATAGCGAAGAGGCTGTTAGGCTGAGTTGCTGTGAACTTTTGTTATAGAAATGATTTACGTTTGTTATAGACATTTTTTACATAATGTGTATATGGTGGTATGACAAACCGCCATGTTGTTGATCTTTAACCGTCTGTGGCAGGTATAAAGTAAATGAAACGAATCGCAAACTATTTGCGTCCAAATAGCACAGGAAGCCCTCTAATTTCAGTTGTTATTCCCGCTTTTAATGAAGAGAGAAGCTTAGGTTTCATTCTTCAACGCACCAACGAGGCATTTAAAAAAATGGATCTCTACCATGAAGTGATAGTTATTAACGATGGATCAAATGACAGAACCGCTAAAGTTGCTATGGAATATGGCGGGATTCTCATTAATAATGAAGAAAATTTGGGCAAAGGAGACGCGTTGAAGAAGGGGTTTATGCGAGCAAATGGCTACTTCATTGTGACTTTGGATGCTGATGGAGAACACGAGCCTGAGGAGATTCCAAACTTATTGTATCCCGTTCTAAACGGCAATAACAATGTAGCGGTCGTAGTAGGTTCACGATTTAACGGAAAGATGCGAGATGGGGCAATGACTCGGTTGCACATTGTTGGAAACAAAATTTTCAATGCCATAATTTTTTTTCTCACGGGAAAAACCATTTCAGATAGCCAGTCAGGATTCAGGGTGTATCGTCGCGATGTTGTTAGAAAGCTAATTCTATACTCGTTAGGTTATGAAATCGATACTGAAATAATTGTTAAAATACTGAAACGAAGGTTCGTGGTCAAGGAGGTTCCTATAACTCATAATCGGCGCTACTGTGGTTTTTCGAGACTTGATACTTTAAGAGACGGCTTCAAGATTCTTATGACCATTATTAAGGCCCGCTTTTTGTGACAATCTCTAAGTCAAAGGTTATGGGATGGTTGTTTTTTTGGCTTGGAGGAGGCATTCTCCAGCGCGCGCAAAACTCTCTAAAAGCATAGTCAACTCTACAAAAACGTAGAACGGTGTCTACGATGCTAACACCAAGTGAACTTTTAAGGAGGGCGACTGAAGGAGAGGCTTTTGAAGGCATTGTTCCAGAATTTACTGGTCCGATCTGCCGAAACCTTAAGGAACTTTCAGATTCATGCATTGACTTTTACAAGAGTAATAATAAGAAAATGATGTGTGGCAACATTCGAAAGAGACGGAGTGACTTATCAAGTTTTATTGAGAATTTTCACAGTGATTGTGAAACATTGACTACAAGTGTTCAGAAAGGAATTAGTGCTCTTAGAAATGGGAACTGTGTTGTTTTAATGAGCGGTCATCAGCCCAATTTCTTTGCTTATAGCGGTGTACTCCGCAAAGCTACACTTTTACACCTTTTAGCGAGAGAGATTCGAAAAAGATTAGGGATCCCCGTCATTAACTTTTTTTTAATCGCAGATCAAGATTTTGCTAGTGACCGATGGGTTAGGTCTTCTTTACTTCCATCCGTCATCAGAAAAGATGGTACCCTACGACTTGCCGTAAACCTCTCGAAAGATGAAAAGAAACTCATGTTAAGCAGATTGCCAAAGCCTTCGCGCGAGGTTTTAGACTGTTGGAAAAACGAAATTCAAAACTGGATAAGATGTGCTCTAACTTCGGTGGCGCGCACTAGTGTATGTAACGTTCATGCTCTTGGCTTAAAAAAAGATGCGGTCAATGATAATTTCGAATCTTTTTGGAAAGTAGTTGATAACTCCTACGATCGGTGCAGAAAGTTTTCAGATTTCAACGCTTTTATAATGTCTAAAATTGTCAACTGTATATGGGGTTACGATACACTCTTTGCACGAGCCTCTGAATGTCTGCGAATTTTTCAAGAGGAGATTTCTTTCGTACTTAGTCACCATAAACATTATTCCAAGTTACACATAAATGCAGAAGACATTCTGACCACTAGGGGAATAATAACAGGTGTTTCTAATTGGAACCCAAAGTTAGCACCTTTTTGGTATCATTGCAACTGTGGTAGCAAGGTCAAATTGTTCCTGGCAGAGCATAATGATGTGCTTCTTGGTTATGGGAACTGTCTGAAATGTAATATAGAATATCAGTTGGGTTTAGGGAAAACGGTGAAGCCTGATATTACTGGTTTATTGTCAAGAATTTCAGTTAGAGCAATCGCCAATAATTTGATTTATTCTAAGGGTTTAGGCCTTTCTTGTTATGTAGGTGGTATTGCCGGTTTTGGATACCTCATGGAAACACGTTATATTGCAAGTAACCTCGGTATTCCGTTTCCACCTACGCCAATTTGGCGTCCGTTTGATAGATATTTAGGAATTGGACAAATAGAAGCACTTCATATGATAAGAACGATCACCGGACAATACGACGTTCACTCGATTAATGAATCCATAAGTCAACTTAAAACAGAACTCACTAAAACTCGAAAGAAATTGAGGAAACTGGAAAAGAAAAAATTAACACTTAGAAAAAAAGCAAAAGATGGACTTAAAGAAGATCTTATATCAACTAGAAAAGATAAGTGGAACTTGTACAAAAAAATAAGAATTCTGAAGGCAATTCCGAAGACACTCAACGTGATTCCAAGCATAATTGATTACGTTGTCAATGTTGGTTTGAAAGAAACAAGTGATCAATGGATAGAATTTTTGGATAATGGAGGAAACTTGTTTTCAGACGTACAACTAAGATCGGTTTTTGGTAGGCATTCAGATATTACAGGTTTTTCTTTTGGCTTTCACGAGAATGATTCATGAGTCAATAGCTGGCAAGGAGTCTAAAATGGATTGACTGAGAAAATGAGCATACCGAGTGCCAAACCCTTTTTCTCTTCGGAAGACATTAAAGAAATCCTAGAAAACATTAGAGCCGTTTTGCAATCTGGCTACTTGACTCTAGGGCCTTATACAGAAAAATTTGAAAAGATGTTTTCGAAATATGTCGGGTGCAAGCATGCTGTTGCCGTTAATTCGGGCACAAGTGCATTGGAAATAGCGCTGCGATGTTTAGGTGTAAAGAATGGATGCGACGTGATAGTACCTACTAACACCTTCATTGCCTCACCGAACTCGGTTATTTTTGCTAGAGGCAAACCAGTATTTGCTGATATTGATAGGGAAACACTTTGTATCGATGTAAGTGACGCTTTGGAACGTATTACGAGTAAAACGGTCGGCGTTATGGTTGTCCACATTGCAGGCTTAGTATGCCCTCAGATAGAACAACTTTTGAAGGTGTGCGAAGATCATGATTTGTTCTTAATTGAGGACGCGGCTCATGCTCACGGAGCAGAGTTTAAGGGTCGAAAGGCTGGAAATTTGGGAGATGTTGGCTGTTTCTCCTTTTTCCCAACTAAAGTAATAACTACAGCTGAAGGAGGAATGATTTGTACATCTGATCACAAGCTGTTAGAGAATAGTAAGATTCTTCGGAATGACGGTGTTGGCTCTGAAGGTTTGCATGTTGCACTTGGCGGTAACGGGCACATGAGTGAGTTAAGTGCTGTATTGGGTATTTATCAACTCCATAGGTTAGATTATTTTATTGAAAAAAGAAATGAAATAGCAAGTCGCTATAGGGAGGGCCTTAAGAAGATAAGTGGAGTTGTCCCTCTCAAAACCTATACACATATAAGGCATAGCTATTATAAGTTTCCGGTTCTTGTAGATGACGATGTTGATTCAATAAAATTGGCCAAGATTCTGAAATCAAATTATAATGTTGATGTAGGGAACATTTATTATCCTCCCTGCCACCTTCAACCAATCTATAAAGAACTTTTCAAGTATGAAAATGGCGCTTTTCCGGTTGCTGAAGAAGTTTTGAAGAAAATAATCTGTTTGCCGATGTACGTTCAGATCAAACCAATCGAGGTTGAATATGTTTTGCGTAGTTTAAAAGATGCGATAAGCAGCTTATAAGCAAATGCGCGATTAATTCCATGAGGATTACGCATGAGTATTAGATTATTTCTGTAGGAGGACTGATTTAGTGACCGTTCTTGCGATTGGGGCTCACCCAGACGATATAGAAATAGGGTGCGGCGGATTATTAATAAAATTATGTCGAAAGAATAGACGAGTTTACGAATATATATTAACACATGGAGAAGCTGCAGGAAACAGTTCAAAAGAAAGATCTGAGGAAGCTAACGAATCTGCAAAAATGATGGGCATCAAAAAAGTGTGGTACGGTAATTTTAAGGATACTGAACTTATGCCTAACGGTATTTTGGTCAACAGCATTGAAAAAATAATTAATAGAGTTCGCCCTAACCTTATTTTAACCCACTCCATAAGGGATGAACATCACGATCATAGGGCCGTGGGATTAGCCACGATTGAGGCGGCCCGTTATTTCCCGAACATATTAGCCTACGAGAATCCTCTCACAAAGGATTTCACTCCTCAAGTTTTCGTAGATATATCCGATGTCATCGAAGAGAAAATGAAGTCGTTATTAATGTACCATAGCCAACGCAAAAAGAAGTACTTGAGAAAAAAAGCAATCTTTGGATTAGCTCAATATAGAGCGTTACAGAGTCGACTGGATAATGTAAACTTTGCAGAGGCTTTTCAGATAGTTAAATATGCGCGTGCAGACCACATCTTGGGTGTTTGACATACATTTGGGGTTCTACCAGTTTGCGTACATTAGCACGTAATTTGAGTCGCAGAAACGAAGGAATCAAGGAGAAACAACAATAGATAAAAGTATAGTTGCGCGCGCAATACCAAGTCAAAAGTATTTTGGTAAGAGGAAATCTACTAAAGGACTCAGAAAAACATGTTAAACGTTGGTGTAATCGGCCTTGGTCATATGGGCCGATTGCATATGATGAATTGTTTGCATATCGATGATGTCAAGGTAGTTGCTGTAGCTGATTCATCGAAAAAGGCTCTCAATAAAGCAAAATCCATTGGTGTTAGGAATCTCTATACTGATTACCGTGATTTATTAAATGATTCTCTTAGCATTGACACCGTTGTCATATCCTTACCTAACTTTTTGCACTTTGAAAGCATTGAATTGGCGTTAGAAGCCGGGCTTAGTGTCTTTATAGAAAAGCCGCTTGCGAATACAGTTGAAGAGTGCCGCAAAATCGTAAAGCTAGTGGAGAAGAGCGGCAGGAAATTCATGATCGGTCATTCTATGAGATTTGTTGACGCGATTGAAAAAATGAAGGACGCTACAGACAAGGGTCGCATTGGGAAATTAGAGATTGTCACAACTGAGTCAATTCAAAATGGTCCCTTATCCCATGGCCTTGTTCCTAAACCTGTGTCGGATTGGTGGTTTGATCCGAAGAAATCCGGAGGGGGAGCCCTTCTTGATTTGGGTTATCACTTGATTGACTTGTTTCGTTTCTTCGCGGGAGATTCCAAATTGTTGTTTTCTTGCTTAGATTACAAATTTAATCTTCCAGTTGAAGACGGCGCAACGGTGATACTTGCTTCTTCCAACCCATCTGTTAGAGGGATAATCAATGTAGGCTGGTACCAGAAATCGATTTTTCCGAAATTCGATTTTCGATTTATTCTTCACGGTAACGCTGGGTACATATCCAGCGATGATTTCGTACCGAGCAATATTTATCTTCATGCCATTAAGGAAGGAACCAAAAATTTCTTTCGAAAAATCGTTGGAAAAAAGATACGACCTTTGTCTTGGACATACTGGTACGAATCGCACTATAAGGGGTTGAAGCATTTTTTTGATTGTGTAAAGCAAGATTTGGATCCGTCGATTTCAGCCGTTGATGGATTGAAAACTGTTGAGCTTATCGAGGAAGCGTACAAAACTTTTGGTGAAAACTCAACGCAGGGAAAGGATTAGGTTGGGCAGCATTGTCAGTTTAGTTCGGACGCATAGTTCAGAGGAGGAAATAAAAAATTCTGTTTCCGAGGCATTAGATCTCATACATTTTAAGCCAAACGGTCCGGTGGAGTCTGTGGCTATAAAGCCTAATTTGTGTTATTATTGGGATGCTGCTACAGGGTATACTACGAATCCCAGGGTTGTGGCTGGAGTTATAGACTGGGTTCATGAAAGATACGGCGTAAATACCGCCATTAAGGTTGTTGAGTCTGATGCCACGGCTATGCGAACAAAACATGCTTTTTTGATGCTTGGGTATGAAAGGTTGGCCGAGGAAAAAAACGTAGAGCTTTTCAATCTTTCCGATGACACTCTAGATAAGAAAAAGGTTCAAGTGAATGGGCGTGAGATAACGTTTAAAGTTCCTCGGTCACTTTTGAAATCCGATCTTTTTATTAACTTACCGAAATTGAAAATAATGCGCGAAATCCATGTCAGCTGCGCTTTAAAGAACATCTTTGGGTGCATAGCTTCACGTAGGAAAATAATTTACCATCCTTTTTTGAGTGATGCTATCATTGGAATAAACAAGATTTTACACCCACACCTTACGATTGTTGATGGATTGGTCGCATTGGGTCGTTTTCCGGTTAAATTGGGCCTTATTATGGCAAGTGTTGACCCCTTTTCAATTGATTGGGTTGCTTCACAGATAATGGGATACAATCCATCAAGAATTAGATATTTAAAGCTGGCTAGAAAGGAAAAATTAGGTAACTCAAAAGGTGTTGCTATCTTAGGAGAAGACATAAAGGTGTTTAAATCAATGTTTCCACACAAAAACTCTATTTCTTTTAAGTGGTGGGGCATACAATTAAGTCTGCTGAAGTCATATTGCAGAATAGTTGGAGACGTTATTCCTCCGGTCTTAGAAGAAACGTAGCACGCCATGAATATGGCTCATTTGTGTGAAAGACCGCGAGCTTACTTTAAAAAATAGTTTTTCTGACAGTATCTATCAAGCTTTTTTCATCTACTTTATTAAAAAGAACAAATTTTGCAATCCGTTGGCCTAAGGAGAGATACATCATGCTAGCTATATTACATATTTTGACAGTGATTTTCTTGGGGTTCCCCATTTTTATCTTTGGGTTATATGGAATTATTCTTCTCTATTTCAACAAACGGGGGATGAAAGAAGGCAGCGAAGAAAATGGAAAGTTTGAACCTGATGTATCGGTTATAGTTCCTACGCATAACGAAGAGTTGATTATTTCAAGAAAAATTAACAATTTGCTGCATTTAGATTATCCAAAGGAAAAACTTGAAATTATTTTTGTTGATGACTCTGATGATTCCACTCCTACTGTAATACGAGAATACTCGAAAAAGCATCCTAACATCCGTTTAATCAGTTTTCCTGAACGTATGGGATATAGCCCTTCCATGGTCGCTGGCTGTAAAGCGGCGAAAGCTGAGATAATAGTTCTTACCGAGGCTCCAGCTTTGCTTGATAAACAGGCGATACGAAATCTCGTTAGACATTTTCGAAAACCGAACATTGGCGCAGTAACTGGAAGGAGCATAATCTTAAATGAAGATGAAGAGGTTGGCAAGTCAGAAAAGTTATATCTGAACATTGCCAACTTTGTGAGAACTGCAGAAACTAGCATGGACTCAACTTTTTATTTTAAGGGAGAAGCATCTGCGGTAAGAAAGGAATTAACTAAAGATTTAGAATGGTGCAAAGGAACATTTGATACAGCAGTAGCTCTAAATGCAAGACAGAAAGGATACAAAGCAATCTACGATCAAGAGGTCAAATTCTATGAATACGCGCCCTTAACCCACTCTGGAAGGGTTCAGCAGAAGGTTATTAGAGCCGCAAACTGGATCAAGATTTTGTTCCGGTTTAGAAATATGATTTTCAAACGAAAATATGGCAAATTTGGGTTCATAATTTTGCCAATGCAAATTGCAATGCTCATCATTGCCCCCTTTTCCATATTTATGGGCGTAATGCTTCTATTTGTGTCAATATTTTTCGACTTGACTTTTTCTTGCATAATATGGATTATCCTTGGGTCTCTTTTCCTTTCCTCTTTAATATTCTCTAAGCATTTTGCAATCACGTTTTTGGAATCTGAGTATAGCCTACTTAAAGCACTTTATCAGATAATTTTCACAAAAAGAGAGCATGATAAAATAGAAAAGGTTATTTCAACCAGAAGATAGAGGTTGATAAGTCCTTTTATTACTAACTTCAAGGTGGAAGAAAAATGAGATGGAAAGATTCTAAGGTTTTGGTAACAGGTGGAGCAGGATTTATTGGTTCTAACATAGTAAAGAAGTTGCTAGATCTAGGAAGTGAGGTTTACGTTGCAGATAATTTCTCTAGAGGGAAGAAAGAAAATTTAGAGCCGTTTTTGGACAAAATTCATCTTTATTCTGTGGATTTAACAAAATTAGAAAATTGCTTATCAGCCACGAAGAATGTGGATTATGTATTTCATTTAGCAGCATCTGTAGGTGGGATTCATTTTATCCAAAAGGAAAATGTAGGCGGTTCCACTCCCAGCGTTTTAATGAACACCAACATGTTAGAGGCAGCTAGAATAAATGATGTCAATAATTTTCTTTTTACAAGTTCTGCTTGTATATACCGAGAAAGAAATCTAGAACTTAATCGCTTCAAGGAGGAAGATGCCTACCCTGCTGATCCCATCACCACTTATGGATGGGTCAAACTGTTGGGCGAAATTCAGTGCAAATCCTACTATCTCGACTATGGAATCAAATCTTCAGTTGTTAGAATCTTCAACGCATATGGAGAAAACGAGAATCTGCATCCTAAATGGTCTCATGTCATTCCTTCCTTGATAAGAAAAGCAATTCTTTATCCTCAAGAAAAGTTCAAAATTTTTGGCGATGGCAAGCAGGAGAGGGCTTTCCTTTATGTTCAAGATTGTGTAGACGGTCTTCTATTAAGCATGGAAAAAATTGTAGATGCAACCCCCGTCAATCTAGGAAGCGAAGAGCTCGTGTCGATAAATGAGTTGGCGCAGAAGATCGTTAGGGTTTTAGGTGAGAAAATAAATATCGAATATGACCTGTCTGGACCGCAAGGAACCCATAGGTATTGCGCTGATACCAGCAAGATGAAGAAAATCCTCAGATGGAATCCAAGAATTTCTTTAGATGTAGGACTTAAAAGAACTTATGAGTGGGCGAGGAGAGAACTCAATGTGGAGAAATAAAAGGGTACTAGTAACCGGTGGAGCCTCCTTCATAGGAAGCCATTTAGTTGATTCCCTTCTAAAAAAGGGAGCAATAGTTAGAGTAGCGGACGATTTTTCAAGTGGGAAATTAAGTAACCTAGAATATCCCTTGAAAAGAGATAGTTCAGGCATCTTGAACTCAGACAATCTTTCTGTTTGGCAAGGAGATCTCAAGGAAAAATCCTTCGCTAGGTCGGTAATGAAGGACATAGATGCAATCTTTCATCTGGCAGCCTTACATGGGGGAAGAGGATACATTCAGACTCACCCCGCCCAATGCTGCACTAATATGATATTGGATCAACAAGTCTTCGAGGAAGCCCAGAGAGCGGGGGTAAACAGGGTCTGCTTCGCCAGTTCAGCTTGCGTCTATCCCTCTTATTTGCAGGAGAATATGGGTTCTTCCTATCTGCTCAAGGAGGGGGATGCTGACCCGTTCATTAGAGATAGAGCCTTAGCCGATCTGGAGTATGGATGGGCTAAACTGATGGGGGAGATGGCTTTACGCGCCTATCACGGACAGTACGGAATGAAGACTTCCTCGGTGCGGATCTTCACCGCCTACGGCCCTAGGGAGAACGAGACCCACGCTGTCATAGCCCTAATAGCTAAGGCTTTCGTCAAGACGGATCCCTATGTAATCTGGGGGACCGGAGAGCAGGATAGGAACTTTACTTACGTCCAAGACATAGCGGAGGCCATGATTCTTGCCGCAAAAAAAATAGACGATGGTTCTCCGGTAAATGCAGGCAGGGACGACCGGATCACAATTAATCAGGCAGCCGAGTTAATTTTCGATATTGTTGGATGGAGACCCAAGCAAATCATACATGATCTCTCTAAGCCTCAGGGAGTTGCATCTAGGGCAGCTGACCTAACCAAAGCGAAGAGAATCCTAGGGTGGAAGCCTAAGGTCTCTTATAGAGAAGGGTTCGAGAGAACTATTGAATGGTATTTCGCCAATAAGAAGAAAGAAGAAGTGAGGACTAATATTGACAGGCTCCTCATGGAACGCGTTGAAATGAAATAATAGTTTTCAGGCGTTCATATGCGCGCGCAAACAGGAGCCGTGAATCTTTGATAAAAAAGCCTAGAGCGGTTATTGTTACAGAGAAGGGAAGCGATTCCAATTGGTTAGGTATAGCAAGGAGTCTAGGAAGAAAGGGAATCTCTGTGATAAGATTAACACCTAGAAATTGGTACAATTCAAAATATTCTATTTCAGTTATATCTCCAAATATGGTGGAAAAACCGCATGAGTTTATAACATTCTTAATTAAATTAGGCAAAAAAAGGAATTGTAAAGATGTATTATTCCCAACAAGCGATAATGCTTTAATTTTGATATCAAAATACAAAAATGTACTTAAAGATTATTTCGAACCTGTGGCGTCTAATTGGGACACAACAGAAAAAATCGTGGATAAAAGTAAAACTTTCAATTTTGCGAAAGCACTAGATATCCCTATGCCTGAAACTTTTGTTCCAAAAGATATGAATGAGGTAAGACATATTGCAAAAACAATAAGCTATCCCTGTCTCATAAAGCCTGCCCACTCTCACATTTTTAATCCAAAATTTAAGATAAAATTGCTCAAGGTAAATTCCAAAACCGGACTAATAAAAAATTATGAATACTTGTCTAATCTGGGACACAAATTACTCATACAAGAAGAAATTCCGGGAGACGATCAGGTATATTCTTTTAACACAGTTTTTAACAAAGACTCAGAGCCTTTGGCAATTTTTCCTGGTCGAAAAGTTAGGCAATATCCTCCTCACTTCGGAATAGGATCGTTAACGGAAAGTGTTTGGGAGCCAAGAATGGTCGATTTGGGAATACGTATGTTGAAGGGAATAGGATTTTATGGCATAGCAGGGGTCGAATTTAAGAAAGATTATAGAACTGGAGATTTCAAGCTTCTCGAAATCAATGGGCGCTCATGGTCATGGAATTATCTGGCAACTTTTTGTGGATTGAACATGCCTTATATTGCATATAAGGATGCAATCGGAGAAAAACAGAAGCCGTTAAATAGTTACACCTGTGATTATGAATTAGGAGTAAAGTGGGTGCATTTTCTAATTGATTTTCTATCAATGATTAAAATGAGGAATGAAGGTAAGATAACTCTTACAACGTGGCTGCGTTCAATTCTTGTTGGAAAGAAAACTTTCGCTATCTTCTCACTAGACGATCCACGTCCCTTTCTCTCAGAGCTAAATTTTATTATAAAGAATTTTGTTCACACGCCCTTGCAAAAGTGATCTTTGGACAATTTATAAAAATCGAGATCTCTTACCCTGAGGAAGAACTATCAGAGATATTGTTGCCAATACAAGAAAAACCAAAGCTTTCGCGTATTTTTCATTGAAAGATCCCATTCCGTTCTTCATCTCGCTGACTAAGCGATGAGACTCTATGATGAACAAGAAGACAATCTTAGTGTACTTTTATTCGTTTCGCGGATGCATATGATGAGACAAGAATAATTCCTGATTTTGTGCGCACGCATGATACAACTCTTAGCACAAGTTCACTGTTATAGGGAGAATATTTGTTATGTTCGAAGACCTTGTGCCTTTTCCTGAAATTGAAAAGATAGTCAAGCCAAAAGAGCTTTTGAGGTTGATGAAGCGTGTCGGTATCCGATTTTTATATAGAATGATTCGCCCCCAACCGAATCTTATAGAAGAGATGACTTGGGACAATTTGATAGTATTGGATGCTTGTCGCTTCGACGCCTTCGCTCAAGTCAACAATATACCAGGAAAGCTCACCAGAATTATTTCCGCGGCGAGCTGCACTTGGGACTGGTTCCCAAACAATTTTTCCGGCCGCAATATGAGAGACGTAGTCTACATTTCGGCAAATCCTTATGGCTCCTACTACTATCTTCATAAAACACTTGGACACATACCATTCTACAAAATTGTAGAGGTGTGGAAGGACAGTTGGAGTAAGGAATTGAAAACTGTACATCCTTCTGCTGTTAATCAGGCGACTCTGGAAAGTTTGGATTCCCATCCTGAGAAGAGACATATTATACACTACTTGCAGCCTCATCATCCTTTCATAGGGGATGTGAAAATAATAGATAGAGATGCTGTGGACCTGTCGCATGCGCTTGGACAAGTGAAGGTGGAGAAAAAGAAACATGATGTTTTCGGATTGTTAGAGGAGGGAGCAGTGGATGTAGGTAAAGTTTGGCGAGCCTATGTCTCAAACTTACAGCTAGTTATGAGTTATGTTAAGCAATTGTTACCGGCTCTCAGTGGAAAAATCTGCATAACTTCTGATCATGGAAATTCGTTTGGCCGGTTCGGCGTTTTTTACGGGCACCCCAGCAGGACTTTCCTTCCCGAGATGATAGAGGTTCCATGGCTGGAGGTGTCGAGGTAAGAAGAGTAAGCCGCGTAGTTCATGTTATCGTTAACCTTGTATTTTCCGGTTTGAGGACCCTTGTGTCCACCAAATTAAATGACGCGCGCATAGAGGGTAAGATATGAAAGTTTGTTTTGTATCATTCGAATATCCTCCCAAAACCTTCGGCGGGGCGGGAACATATGCAGGTTTTCTTGTGAAGGGACTTAAGGATAAAGGCATTGAGGTGTATACCATAACTACTGGGGACCTGCCTGAAAAGAAAATCTACAGAATTCAAGCCCCTAATATATCGTATTGGCGGCGCCTCTTCTTCATGAAATCAGCTACTAGTTTATTATATAAGTTAGATAAGCGATTTAAGTTTGATTTAGTTCATTTTAATGAGCCATACATGATTGCTAGAAGCTCCAGCATTCCATCTCTATGCACTTTTCACTCTAGTCAAGCCAATGAAATCAAAATGGCTATTTTAGGGCTGAAAAAGTTTAGAACAGTACGAGGTATTTTAGATTTAACACTGAAAAACCCCGTTGGAAGCCTATTTGATATTGTTACGGCTCATATGGTAGACGAAATTATCTGTCCATGTTTCGATTTGGCAAAACTACTAGAATCGTATTGCTTTGTTAATGAACAGAAAATCCATGTTGTTCCGAATGGAATTGACCTTGAATCATTCGACAAAATAGGTTACGAAACTGATTTTTTAGAGAAATATGGCATTGAAAAAGAGAATTTCTTACTGTACATGGGAAGACTAGTTTCTTGGAAGGGAATAGAATATTTAATTGAGGCATTTAAAAACCTCAAGAAGGAGTATGCAAATCTAAAGTTAGTAATTGTTGGAAATGGGGATTTCGAACCCTATTTGAGAAATTTTGCTCTTGGCATAAAAGATATCCTTTTTGTTGGGTTTATTGATTCTCTAATAGTAAAGAACTTACTGTATGAATCTTGTCTCACTCTTGTAGTTCCCTCATTGCTCGATTCAATGCCTATGGTAGTGTTGGAGGCTATGGCCCGCAACAAACCTGTCGTAGCAAGTGATGTTGGCAGCATTCCTTTAATGATAAAGCACGAGAAAAATGGCTTTCTTGTCAAACCCGCGGATTCCAAAAGCCTTGAGAAATCTATTAAGTTATTGTACGAAAACCCTGATTTGAGGAAGAGAATGGGTTCATTTGGCAGGAAATTAGTTGAAAAAGAATTCACAATAGATAAAATGATTAGCAATACGATAAGAGTCTATGAATCTTTGTTATAATTTATGTTAGCACTGCCTACGATATGACTGTTGACCTCCAAAATGTAGACACTAAATTTTAAAAATTCGGCTGAGAAAGACATGAGAATCCTACTTTGCCAAGCAGGTCATCCCGGCCTCTCAAAAATATCTTATCCGATGGCAGACGGGGGCATCTTAAGTTTATATCATTTGTCTAAGGAACTATCAAAAAATCATAAGACCTACCTGTTTTTCTTAGATGGGAATTCTAGCAGTCTAAGAGAGGTTCTTAATACCAGCGCATTTGAAAAACGCTTCTTCCTGGATTCTAAAGAATCATCGTTAGTCAGGGCTGGTAATATTTTACTTCTTGCTTCAAAACTTTCAAGAACGGGCTATCCTAGACTCAAGAGAATCGTTGAAGAGGAGATAAGAAAAATCATCGAAGAAAATGATATAGATGTCATCCATTGTCGTGGTTTATACATGGGTTTATTATTAGCGAATTTCAGCTACCCAAAGTTTCTAGATCTAGTTGATTGTTCAAGCTTATACTCCAGAAGGTCTCTCCATTTAACTAGGAGCTCGAGAGATTTTCTTCGATATGTTTTAATGAGAAAGGCCGAGAAGTATTTGATGGAAAAATTTGAAATAATTACTGTGGTATCTCCGGCAGACAAACGGTTTCTAAAAAAATCAAACGAAAAAGCCGATATCCGAGTCAATAGAAATGGGGTGGATATGAGTCTTTTTTCACCAAGTGAAATCGAGGAGGATCATCCAAACATTTTATTTCACGGAAATATGAGTTTCCCACCCAACATTGATGCTGTTTTATATATCAGCAGGGAAATATTGCCGTTGATACGGCGAAAGGTTCCAGACGTAAAATTTTATGTTGTCGGCACAGATCCACATTACGAAATTAAAAAACTCGCAAAAGATGACCGTGTTGTGGTCACTGGGTTTGTAAAGGATATCGCCGAATACATTTCTAGATCTAGCGTGGTCTTAATTCCAATGCGTATGGGTAGCGGAATAAAAAACAAGATCTTAGAAGCTATGGCCTTAGGAAAACCGGTGGTAACAAACCCAATGGGCGCAGAGTGTTTTGATTCTGATACCAAGCAGTGTCTTGCAATCGGCAAGGGTTCAAGAGAAATCGCTCAGAGAACCATAGAACTATTAGGTGATAGAACGTTGAGAGTGGATCTGGGAAGAAGGGCATCAGAGATTGTTAGGAAGAGGTATACTTGGGAAGCTTGTTCGGCCAGATTTGAAAAAATATATAAAGACGTGTGCTTGCACCGATGAAACTTTGGTGGTCTATCGCTTAGGTTCTATGCGAGATGAGAATCGGACAATAACCTCGTATTTGCTAATGAGTTGTTTAGATTGAGTATCACTCGAATATTAAAAATCGCTTTGATTATTGAAATAATAGTTCTCTCCGTCACTGCAGCCGCTATTTCTAGGGATTATCAGGATAGCTGGATTCTTGAAGGACTAGAGATCCCATTCGTAGTGTTCATAATCACTTATGTAGCATATGTATTCATTGAAAATAAGATTTCATGGATAGTGTTATTCGCACTTATCTTCAGGTCCGTCATTTTGTTACTACCTAACTTGAAATACACTTGGTTTGAGGGCACAGCGATAGACCAGCAAATGCATTATCGTTTTGTAAATGACATACGCAGCAGTGGTCACGTTCCAGCAGGGTGGTCATACTCGGGTACCCCCGATATGCAATTGTATTTTGCCATATATTCTTCAGTAACAAACATTCCGGTACGTTACGCGTTCAATTACCTCCCTATACTGTCTTGGCTTGCGTACCCCTTATGCGCATATATGTTAATGCGTTTAATCCTGCATAGTTCATTTTCAATGAAGAACAGTTCATCACCCTTAAAATATGCAGTGTTCATTTCGTCTATCCCAATCAAAGCTACAACATCATACATTGTCGTTGGAACGCTATTTGGAGGGCTGCTGGCATTTTTGTTTCTTTCGCAGTTGGTTAGACTATCGGAAACAAAGAATCGGGAGGATTGGATTATCTTAATGATCTTAGGCATTACGTTGGTAGGCACGCATTCTTACTCGTCAGTAATATTGTTGTTTGGGCTCTTCATAACCTATTTGGCACTTAAAATTAATTATATCAAAAGGAAATTCAAGATCTTTGGTGTGCATGCGTTAAATAGCAATTTTTTGATATTTTTATTTATTCTGAATGTGGGATGGCTTTTTTATGCTGCATTTCAGTTAGTTTCATCCAGTCTAAGCATTATAATTCATAATTTTATTGATGCAATGTTAGGAATCGAAGTGCACGGTTTTCCAACTACTGGTATCCAGATGCGCTTTTTTGAATTAAACCTTATGGATAAACTTCGAATTGTTCTTGTGTTTCATGGTGTGGATATCTTTCTTCTTCTATTGTCATTATTTGCGATTATACTGGCAGTTAGGAGGATGCGATCGTCAAGGTCATTAATGCTTTTGTCGTTCTATTTTACGTCGATATGGTTATTTTTTGTTGCTCAAATTTTATTAGGAAGCGCACGCGCGGGCTTGTTGGAGTATAATAGAGTTATTGAACATTCATTACTTTTGTCTCCCGTATTCATTAGCATAGTGTTGTTTCATTTCAACAAAAAAACGCGCACACGCGCATTTAGTATGTTCATAATAGCGATGTTTTTGGTTTTAACTCCCTTAGCGCTATTTGGATGTCAGCCACTGGTTCCGTCGGCAAACGTCATCTCCAAGGATTTACCATCCGATGAACCTGTTGTCTACGTCTCCGGCGTAAATTCTATATATCAAAGAAATATGATACAGCACGCTGAAAAATATATCGGTAACGGCGTAATTGCCTCTGATGCAACAACGAGAAATCAGATAATCGGGCTAACAAATTATAATTTCTCACATAATCACCTTTTATGGTATTACCCTTTTTCACCGCTGCTTGACAAGAACATCAATGAGGAAGAATATGACTACTTCCTTATACATCTTCCCGGGAAGAGCGGAAAATTTGAGGAGAAAGCTGAAATACGGACAAGGAGTTTGATACTTGGAGCTATATCTAATTCGAGTATTATTTATTCTAATGGTGAATCGTACATTCTTACCAAACCTTTCATGTATTCTGTTAGTCCTCACAACTCGACTGAAAATTAAAACTTAAAGGCTTGTGCGTACGATCTGTCTAAGCCATTTCAAAGTCAACGCTTTCCTGATAATACTTGAAAGAACAAGATAACTACAAAAATGGTGTATTGAATATAAGATATAGTTTGTCAAACCATCAATCTTTATTTACTACTTTGCTAACATATTTTCTACTATGAAGTTTGCCCTAAGAAGTTTCGTATTACTTCTTTCTCTGTTTCTTATTAGTTGCTCAATACAGCCAAGTTTGAGTTTACTAAGTTCTCAGCGCATTGAATCTAGTGGAACAATCATATATGGGCCGCCATCCTCGGAAGTAAAAATTCTAAGGAAAAGCACAAACGAAGGCTTTCCTTTAGTTGCCAGCACAATAGCCCAAAAACTAGATGTTTTCTTTGGTTGGGATTCGCATGGAAGCTTAGTTGACGCCGTTCATGACATAAGACCAGACGTAATATGTCTTGGACCTTATACTAACATGCGGTTTGTACAGAAAGGAACCAGCGATTATGACACCTGTGAAGCGAATGGATGGCTTACCCTAGACCCCTCTGGCAACCCAATACATAGTACAATTTGGACAAGCAATTACCTCACCGACATTGGTAATCCTGATTATCAACAATGGATAGCCAACAAAGTTTTAAACGCAGGCAGTGGACATTCTTGGGACGGGAAAAAGGTAGACGACGCTATATGTACAAAGAGGGTAGAGTACACAGGAGATTGCAATACCCATGATGCAGTGAATCCTAGAACTGGAAAGATTTGGACTGACGCAGAAGTTGTAGAAGCTGTAGCGGCGTGTCTGAAAAAAATAAAACAAACAGTTGGGTCGTTAATTATCCATGTCAATGGAATATTCCGAGGGGACAAATTCTTTGCGGACCAAGCCAGCTATGAGTATATATTAGCAGAATCAAACGTTAACAGTTTTTCCAGTGAGGGCTTATTCGGTTGGACAAGTGGATTTTACTCTGAAAGCTTGTGGAAGCAAAGCGTTGATTTGGTTGCTTGGGTACAGGACAATCATCTCGATAACCCCGATAATCTGTACCTACCTACAACCTACGATAAAGACCCATACATTCCCAGCGGAATAAGCGTTGAAGACTACGGGAAATACATTTTCGCTTCGTTTCTGCTCGGTGTCAGTAATCCAAATCAGAATGGTTTCTTCCTCAGCCAAGTGATGAATGAAGATTGGGCGCAAGAAATGTATGCGGTTGATTACGGTTATTCACTTGGAAGTTACTACATGTACAGTGGCACACATGTTTATATACATGACTTCTCTAAAGCAAAAGTTTTAGTTAATCCAACGACTACCAGCTACCAAGTTCCGATAACAGGAAGCTACACCTATTTAGACGGAACCCCCGTTTCGTCACCGATAACTGTTGGAGCACATAGAGGCATAATATTACTAAATCAATGAATCTGAGTTGCGCGCGCATATAAAGAATCTTGTGCACGCACCCTTGAAAGAAATCGTGAGGTTCTATGATGAACAGTAAGGCAAAGCCCATATCCTTTGATCGCGTCGCGGATGCGTATGACGAGACAAGAATAGTTTCTGATCTGATAATAGAAAAAGCCTTTATGGTAATCGATGATAAAGTTGATCTGAGCAAAAACCGAATTATTCTTGAAGCCGGAATAGGGACAGGTAGAACCTGCAAGCCCTGGTCTAATTATGATGTGGAGATCAGCGGAATAGATATCTCACTCAAAATGCTTAGAAAATGTCAAGAAAGAATTAGAGAAATTTCTGTTAGGAAATTTGAGCTAATTCAAGCGGATATTATATGCTTACCCTTTAAAAGTTCAACTTTCGACATCACAATATTGATGCATGTCTTCGATCTTATTAAGAGGCGGAAAGAAGCGATAAAAGAAATTAAGCGCATCATGAAAACAGGAGGATTTTTAATCATCATGCAGTATATTAATCCTCTATATGGATCTATTATAACTAAGAAATACAGGGAACTGCATAGAAAACGTTCTTCAAAAAACATCCTCAAATCGGTCTGCAACCGCATCATTCCTTTCCCCATTTATCAAAAAATTGCTAGACTAATCTACGGGATGCGGTTTAACAATGTCAAAAAACTTGCTGTCTCTGTGCAAACCGAAAGTATCAAATGGACACAAAGGGTTCAGACCTCGCAAATTCTAAACAACCTTGAAAAAAGGGTTTATTCAGATTATTGGGATACTCCCGATAAGACCCAGAGCAGGATAATGAAGGAACTCAAGAAATGGATGGAGAAGGAGGGTGTTGGCGACTCCGAAGGAGTTAAATGCAATTTCGAAATAATAATATTCAAGTTTTAATCATACATCGCGCTTGCTTTTTATTCTATAAAATAAGTCTATTATGATAAACGCTAAAGAATCAAGCGTTTAACTGAAAGGTTTAATATGGATAGGATTTTTTATTGCAAGCTAATGAACTATACGTTTGTGGTTTATCCTCTCTTTCTCAGTTTTTTCATTTTATTTTTTACAGATTACAAGAGCCGAAGATGCGACTTGAAAATGGAATGCTTATAGTATCTGTGGATGTAGATGTCGGTAACAAGGAATTGGGTATAATAAACAAAGGTAAAAATGATTCTAACGTTCATAACTATTATAGCGAATATTCAATTGGAGAAATGGAAGAACGAGCTCTTCCTTTGATTATTGATTTCTTTAATAATTTTGAAATACCCGTAACTTTCGCTGTAAGAGGACAATTAATTGAAGTGGATACCTCAATTCTAAAGCTCATGCTAAAGTCTCCCATCAAACACGATATCGGATCACACGGATACTACCATAAGGAGTTCACAAAACTCTCTCACAAACAGGCTGACAATGAATTAAACATGATTTCGACAGCCATGAAAAAGGTTGGCATCACCCCGAGAAGTTTCATTTTCCCTAAAAATAGTATTGCTCATTTAGATCTTCTTGAGAAATACGGTTACAAATGCTATAGAGGGTATGGTAACTTTATGAACGATGATATGTACATAAAAAAACATGGTCAATTGTACGATATTCACCCAAGCTTATATCTGGGTCAAGGCGCACACCCTATATTCATTAAACAAATCATCGACATTTCAATCAAAAGAAGACTGCCATTTCATGTTTGGTTTCATCCATGGGATTTAGGTAAAACAAAGGACTCGATCCGGAGAAGTATTAAAAAAGTGTTTTTTCCATTGTTTGGGTACGCAAAGAAAAAAGAAAGAGTTGACATGCTGACATTCGAAACAATGTTTTCAACAACTACAAAAATTGCTTGCATGCATGACTTTTACTAAGTTTCTGAAATCTCAATCAATTTTGGCGGGTTACTAATATGCCGCATCAATATTCAAAGATTCTTGTCACCGGTGGAATGGGATTCATAGGTAGTCACATTGTGGATAGGCTTCTAAATGAGGATTTTGAAGTTACGGTAATCGATAACCTTTTTACCGGACGACTAAGAAATTTGAATAGATATCGAGATAGAAAAGATTTTCATT
>Ga0209636_10001562_pt1 | contig 23220 bp, 20 predicted proteins | sample DeeMarSWOR152_54_FD_187464 | JGI IMG/M metagenome (GOLD analysis project Ga0209636, IMG submission 187464) | Marine sediment microbial communities from White Oak River estuary, North Carolina - WOR-1-52-54 (SPAdes) (version 2) | ecosystem: Environmental > Aquatic > Marine > Intertidal zone >...
CCAACAAACCTAACTTCACCGTCTTCTTCAACAACAACGCCAACAGCCACCTTAAGCGAAGCTCCACGCATCCAATTACGCTTTCCACGAACAACAAAACCGCCACGAGGAACATACTCACCTGAAGGCCCACCCTTGCTTAGCTGTTCGGGCTTAACCCAATAAACATCCACACTGGCAAAGCCTTCACGCCAACCCCTAGAAAACGCAGCAGCAAACTCGCCTGCCTCACGCAAACACTGCTCACTAGGCTTTTTCCCTTCAGTCTTGACGACGACAAAGGGAGCACCAACAACATCAGCGTGAAAGACCACGTCGCCGTCCTCAGTATACTTATTAACCAAAACCTCGTTGCTGACAGCGTCCTTACCTGCCAATACCAAAAATCCGTCGGAAGAAACGAACCATCTGAACTTCTCAAACCATTCTTTGCGCTTTACTTTACGCTCTTCAACCTCTTTTAAGGCTTCAACAGGCTTGACCTTCTCTAATGCTTTAGCCTCCTTTATTCTGGTTTTCGCTTCTTCAAGCTTCTTACGCGTCTCTTCCAAAGCAGTCTGGGCACCTTTTAGTCTGCGCTTAGCTCTTTTACCCCTTTCATAGAAGCGTGAGGCGTTAGCATACAGGTCTCTACGCAAGTCCAAACCGAAGCGCAAACCTTCCACAGAAACGTTGACTACTAAATGTTTAACGTCTAAGGACTCGAAAAACACAGCAGGCTTTAGACCAGCCTTCTTTTCAGCTGAGACTCTGGAAACAGTGTTACTCCAATCTTTTCCGCTCTTCTTTTCAGCCACAAACTGGTTCAGCAACGATTGAAGCTCACTACTATGTGCATAGATCGCGTCGCCGATGCGTTTATAGCTATCTGCCTTGGCTTCAGCCTCAACCAGAACCTTCTCCTGACTGTCGAAAATCCTTTGGAGTCTTTCAGCTTCCTTCTTTGACTCATCAACTTTCACGGCAGCCAATGCCCTTTCAATGGCGGTAACCCGGACATAGAACTCGTCTAAAGCTATGTTGAAATTTTCATAGGCCTCATGCTTAAACCCATGATAACGTTCAAGCCTAATGGGCACAACATCAACAAAATCTCCAGCCTTATCTAAGACAACACAAGGCTCTAGTTTACCGCTTAGAACCTGAGAAAGCAAACCCTGCAACTCCCCAAAAACAGCATCAACCATAAAATCATCTAATGCACTACAAAGCGTTTTCTTGTCAACACCAGCTCTCAACAAAACCTCCTCAGCATAGAAACCACCAACACCCAAAAAACGTGCAAGAGCCCTAACAACCTCAACATCACCAAAATCTCGCAACTCCTCCAACAACTCTTCCTTACCAACTTTTAACGGATTCTTTCCGCTTGAAGGTGGAAAACGAAAAACTTCGCCACGAAGAATGTTTCGGTCTCGCATGCGCTTATAGCTTAAAGCCTGCAAAATCTTGCCATTCTCATCAACCAAAATAATGTTGCCGTCTCCGAAAAGCTCCAGAAAAAGCCGCATAACACCAACCCTAGTCTTAAAAGTAAAAAAAACAACACGCTCAAACTTGTACTGCTCAACACCAGTCAACCAACAATTCCGCAGATACTTCCTCAAAGCCATGCAAAAACTAGGAGGAACCCTAGGCTTCTCCACCGCGTAAGAAGTCAAATTAAAACGCCTACCAGCCTCAAAAACCAACCAAAAAACAGGTCTATCAGCCTTACGAAGCTTCAAAAGCAAAGTCTTACGATCCAACTGGTAAACGTTGCTAACACGTGAATCCAAAATAGCCTCACGTAACTCTCGAACAACAGCAGCAACGTCAAAACTCGTAAACTGCTTCTTACTCAACGCTTTTCACTTACCAAAAAAGTATAAACATCAAACTATAAATAGGCAGTCATTCATCGCGTGGAGATATCCCCCGCAAACTCCCTTTTTTCTATTAGTTGCGTACCGGGTGTCTCAAATTGAGTTTTTTGTGCTGTATCATCTTTAGAATTTGCAGAGCGTTCTTCTCTGTTAGTTGTCTCGGCGGTGGCACAACGGTATAGTCACAAATCGCGCGCGCGGTTGATCTATTTGGAATAATGAAACTAGTTTTCACAATTCAGATACAAAATTAAACGTTATTAGCCCGAGTTAACCGATGTTGATCTTCTCAGTCAATTCATTTAAATCGAGAATTTGGCCATCTTTTATCACCGTTTCTATTTTTCTTATTTCTGATATGTTTGACAATGGGTTTCCGTTGATGATGATTATGTCTGCTAGTTTCCCTTTTTCAACGGTTCCGAGTTTGTGTTCAGTACCCAGAAGTTTTGCTGCGTTTCTGGTTGCTGCTTTTATCGCATCCATCGGGAAAAGCCCTGCGTTAACTAGAAGTTCAAGTTCACGGTGTAGACTAATTCCAGGAAAAGTTAGAAAGTTGCCCATATCTGACCCGGCCACTATTGGAATTCCGGCATTTCTAATCCAGTCTAAACTCTTTATTAAATCTCGAAACAGACTTCTCATACGATTTCTCATGAGCTCCAGATCTTGTTTCTTGGGCATGGCCTCACTTCGAGACTTCATCTTTTGACTGATTGCATTTCTGATATTTTGGATTATAACGGATGATACGCTTCGCCGTAATTGGTGGTTATCTAGGAACGTCTCTATTTTTTTAGAGTCCATTGATAGATTTTCATGAACAACTAGTGTAGGAACATAATATGTTCCATTTTTTTTCATTAATTTTATTATTTCATCGTCAGGCGCTTTTATCCCTGCTGCACCATGTTCCAAGCTATCAGCTTCACATCTGACCATGTGGAAAGCGTCCCCATATTCATGAGTGTGAACGCTTGCTTTCAAACCATTTTTATGAGCTTCATCAACTATTACACATGCTAATTCAGCTTTTAGTTTCTCGAATGGAGGGCGTCCTTCGATAATTATCTTGATGAAGTCCACATCTTCTTTCACAAGTTCTCTAACCATTTCTCTTGCATCATCTTCGTTTGTGGGTGTTCTAGCCATTTGTTGAAGAAGCTTGGGGTTTTGTGCGTATTCTGTTCCATGTCCCTTGGGCGCGGTAAAGCATGGGCCAGAAATGAAAAGATGCGACATTAGAACTTTGCCGTTTCTTTCCATCTCTCTCAGCTGTTTTGCCCAATTTAGCGCATCCATGCAACTTCTTATTGTTGTGACCCCGTTGATCAAGAATCCATATAGTCTTTTCGTCACTTCTTGTGGAGTGTGTTCTTCTGAAGCCTGTACTCCTCCAGAACCTCCATAGTGCACATGTGCGTCAATAAGACCTGGAAGTAACGTTTTTCCATGGGCATCTATTATTTCTGCATCGCTAGGGAACGGTTGGCTGAAATCCTTTTCCTTTCCGGCATATATTATTTTATTTTCTTCAATTACGACTATTGCGTCATCCGTTGGCGGTCTACCTGTGCCATCAATCAAAATTCCATTCTTAATGACTATCGCCATGAGTATTTCCTCTATCACAGTTAATCACCAGATTTTATTAGTTTTTCTTCCGCAAGAACAAAGCTAGCCTCGTAATCGAAGGTCTACAATAACGCACGATTAACCTCGTTTTTGAAAAAGGCTGAGCACTTCATTATCAACTTCGGGATATTTCCGTTACTATTATCGATATCTCTCGCAGACCCTCATTTTTCTGTTTTCAAGGTTCACTTCTAAACTTTCATGAACCTCGTGGAAAAGGAAGGGAAGAATTGTGATGTCAAAGCAAGAGCAAAAGTTCTTTATGCAATTGCCTTTTTATTTTTCAACTAAGTGGCATGCTACGTAATGTTCTTTATCAACTTGTACGAGAATTGGCTCTTTTTTCTTGCAAAATTCCGTAGCGTGTTGGCATCTTGGATGAAATCTACATCCAGATGGAGGATTAAGTGGACTTGGGATTTCTCCTTTTACTACATGTTTGGCTCTTTTTACAGTAGGGTCAGGTACTAGCACCGCTGAAAGTAACGCTTTTGTATAGGGATTTGCGGGATGGCTAATTATCTTATCGGTTGGACCCATTTCAACGATTTTGCCGAAATACATGACTGCAATGCGGTCACATATCACCCGAGAAAGTGCCAAGTCATGTGTTATGTAAAGAAAAGTGCTGCCATATTTTTCCAAGATTTTTAACATAAGCTTTAAAACTTCGCCTCTAACTGATGCATCCAGCATAGAAACTGGCTCGTCAGCCACCACAAATTCCGGTCGAAGTGCGAATGCTCTTGCTACGGCAACTCTTTGCCTTTGTCCACCGCTAAGTTCGTGAGGAAACCTATACAGAAATGTCTCTGGGGGTGTTAAGCCTACCTCTTCCAAGGTTTCGATGAGTCTATTTTTCATTTCTTTTTGACTATCCACAACTTTTTGCAATTCCAAAGGTTCAACTATTATATCATAAACGCTCATTCTTGGATTTAGCGAGTCATACGGATCTTGAAAAATAATCTGCATTTCAAAACGCAGTTTTCTCATATCATTTTCTGGTATCGTGGTGATGTCAGCACCTTTAAAAAATATCTTCCCCTCAGTAGGTTCAATTAGTCGGAGTATCAACCTTCCAAGAGTTGTTTTCCCAGATCCGCTTTCACCTACAAGTCCAAATATTTCCTTCTTCCTTATATTGAAACTTACATCGTCAACGGCACGTACTACGGGATTCTCTTTTGCTGTTAATGTTTTGAAGAAGCCCATTTTTATGGGAAAGTACTTTTTAAGGTTTTGGACTCCTACAAGCACTTCTTCCATATCTTCACTATCCAACTAAGTGGCATGCTACGTAATGTTCTTTATCAACTTGTACGAGAATTGGCTCTTTTTTCTTGCAAAATTCCGTAGCGTGTTGGCATCTTGGATGAAATCTACATCCAGATGGAGGATTAAGTAAATCTGGTGGAAAACCTCCGATTGATGCTATTTCCTTTTTTTCATCCTTGATGTTTGGGAATGCTGATACTAGTTTTTGCGTATATGGATGTGCTCCTTTCTTAAAAATTGAAACTGCATCTCCACACTCTACAATTTTTCCTGCATACATAATTGCGACTTCATGACATACTTCGGCGATTAATGATAAGTCATGTGATATTAAAAGCATAGAAAGGTTTAGTTTCTTTTGCAGTTCCTCCATAACGGTTAAGACCTGAGCCTGTATTATAACGTCAAGTGCTGTAGTGGGTTCATCTGCTATTACTATGTCGGGATTGCAAGCTAATGCCATAGCTATTACTGAACGTTGTTTCATCCCTCCACTTAGTTCATGGGGATATCTATCAATTCTCTCAGCGCCTATCCCTACCAAGTCTAGCAGTTTTCCAGCTCTTTCTAAAGCCTCCTTTTTTTTGGCTTTCTCATGAATCACGATTGGTTCGGCTATTTGATTTCCAATTTTCTTAAAGGGATGAAGAGCGTTCATCGCCCCTTGAAATATCATGGAGATTTTTTTCCACCGGATTTCCTGTTTAAACTCTTTAATTTGCATTTTTAGTAAACTCTTATTTTCAAGAAAAATCTCTCCATCCATCACCTTTGCATTAAATGGTAATAGTCTCAAAAGAGCCAAGGCAACGCTTGTTTTTCCACACCCTGATTCCCCAGCAAGTCCAAGTGCATAGCTCTTTTTTAGGTTAAATGTGACATCATCCACGGCTCTTACGTATCCTCTTGCCGTTTCATAGTACATTTTAAGGTTGTTAACTTGGAGAAGATCCATCTATTTTCTTCTCCTTAATCTTGGATTTACTATCGAGTCTAAAGCATGACCAACGAAAACAAACGAGAGGCATAGAAATGTAATCGCGAGTCCAGGCGGAACCACGTACCACCACGCTAGAGCTGAGAAGGCTCCCGTTGCTCTTGCATCACTAAGTGTTCTCCCCCACGTTAAAACGTTAGGATCTCCAAATCCTAAAAAGCTCAACGAAGCTTCCATTAAAATTCCTGCTGGAACAAATAGCACAAGAGCCGCCATTGCAAGCGGAAGGATGTTTGGAATTAGATGCCGTCTAATTATATAAAACTTCGTTCCGCCAGCTGCCTTGGCACTTTCTATGAACGCACTCTCCTTTAACGAGAGAATTTTCGATCGAATTGTTCGTGATGGACCTGGCCACCAGAAAAACGATAAGAGAAACATTATGATGTATATGTTTAGCTCATAATTATGTGATAATACGAGAAGAATTACAAAAAGAGGTACGCATAATATTACATCGACTATACGCATAATCACTTCATCCACCATCCCTCCAAAGTATCCCGCAATTGTTCCAAACACCACGGCTAGACTTGTTGAAAGAGCGGCTGTTAATATGCCAACTATTATTGACATTTGAGCTCCGTATAGAATTTTAGATAAAACGTCGTGTCCAAAAAAGTCTGTGCCCAAAACTCCATGGAGGCTTCCGTAAATTGTGAGTGTGCCATCCTTTATAGTGATCGTGCCTTGTGCGTTTTCTGAAATCGGCTGAAAAGTAATCCCCAAACTCAAACTGTAGTTCCCTTTATTTGCAAATAATACCTTGGCAGGATTTACTGTCATGTTTGCTGCTATCTTTCGACGGAAACTGGCACTTGTTGAACTTATAGTCAAACGTCCAAATGTTACGTTCATCGTGTTTGTTCGATCAAGAAGCTCCCATTCCGCTCCGTTTGCATCAATCAATGTAACCTTGAAATTATAGATTGTCTTGCTTATGTTTTCAGCAGTATAACTCAAACTGAATTTAAACTCGTTTGGAGATTTATAAGGATAGGTGAAGTTGAGGGTTAACTGGACAACACCGACATCACCTAAAGTTTTACCTTTATAACTTAGAGTAATATTTTCCCCATAAAAGACCTGAACTAAGGGAGAAGTCTGAACTGTTTCCATTTTAGAAACAGATAACTCCATAGTCCTCGGCAGATCCTCATATTGAGGAAAAATCGACATCCACTCGGGCATTACAAATTTTGAAGCTACTATCGGTGGTCTAGTTGCTGGGTATGGGGCAATGTAGGGTCCAAAAACAGCTATAATCACGAAAAAAGCCAACAATGCCAATCCAGAAATTCCAATTCTATTTCGGCGATACTCATCCCAAAACCCTTTTATTTTTCTCACGTAAATTATCCGCTTTTCTTCTGAAAAGATCGACATATGTATCTCACCTCCTTACACCTACGCGTATTCTTGGATCTAAAAACCCATACACTATATCCAAAAGAAGAAACCCCACAACCACTAAGAACATGTAATTATATGTTATAGCCTGAGTGACGGGATGGTTGCCTGCTATAAGTGCTTCCAAATACCATAGACCAATTCCTGGCCATGAAAAGAGCATCTCCGTTATAACAGATCCCGCTAAAATAGATGGAAAATGATTAACAATTACAGTTACAACTTGAGGAAGCATGCCTCTGAATGCGTGGCTAAACAATACAGTTCTTTCTTTGGCACCTTTCGCTTCAGCGGTCATTATATAATCTTCTGTCAAAACATCAACCATCAAATTTCTGGTGTACATTGCCCAAAATCCAAAACCGGCGACAGTTAACGTAATTATAGGACCAGCTGCGTGGTATGCCACGTCTAGGAAAAGATCCAGAAAGCCGCTGTGCGGCCGCGCTTCTACAACGCCTACTGCGGGAAAGATACCTAAATAATATGAAAAAAGAAGTATGAAAAGTATTTGTATGAAAAAAGTCGGTGTACCCCATGAGAAAAGTCCAATGCTTGTGGTGAAGACATCTAACTTTGTTCCTCTTTTCGAAGCAGCGAACACGCCTAGAGAAATACCTATAATTATTGATAACACTGTTGATACAAGCAATATTGACAATGAGTTTGCAAGTCTCCAAGACATTTCAGGAGCTATCGGTTGAGGCGGCGTTTCGAAGGTAACTCCATACTGCCACGTTGCCAAATTATACATGTATATAAGGTATTGTTCGTAGAGTGGCTTGTCTAGACCCCACATACTGCGTAATCTTTCTTTTTCTTCCTCTGGAAAATCAGGAGCCGCTATTAGATCAGTGGGGTCCTGTACGGGAGCAAAAACTCTGAAAATCAAAAAGTTTATAGTTAAAGCTACGAATAAGGCCAAAAATGCCGTTGCGATTCTTTTGATCAGGTGTCTCTTGAATGTCATTCCTACTCCTTTGGAATCAAATCGACCCTTTATATTTATAATTGTTGGTTTTGAAAGCGATGAAATGTTCGTTCCTAGAAGTTTTTGCCATAATCCTTAAATCTGTGGCAAATGATTCTTTTTTGTTGAAAGGTGAGAAGGGACTTGTATAAAAAAGTAAAAACATCGATATTTGTAACTACATTGCTGGTAATGACAGTGTTATTCACTATTTTCGCATCTTTTTCAAATGCTGCTACTGAAACTCCAAGACTGGAGGAAATCTGGATAAAATACATTGCAACGGGCGTTATTGACGCGTTGAAAGCCGGTGATATCGATATAATATCCCCTGACACCATGGGTGGATGGCCAGAAATTGAAAGCGCTATAGACGCTGGTTTTACACCTGTGGCTGAACTTTACACCAAGATTGCTTTCGTCGTAATCAACAGTAGGGATTATAATCCAGTAACTTATGCTTCATTATGGCCATTGAATGACACTGCATTTAGACAAGCATTAGCTTGGTGTTTCGGAACCGACTCTAAAGAAGACGCAATTGCCACGGTTTACGGCGGTCCCACCAATGCACCCTTGGACAGTATGCTTTCACCTGCATTTGCTAACTATTATAATCCTTACACGCCAATTTACTATACCAGTTATGACCAGGCTGAGCAAGTTCTAACAGATGCGGGATACTATGTCAGCGGAGATAAATTATATGGGCCAAATGATCAGTCACTACCTGAAGAAATATCCGTCTTATCTTATTCAGACCCCGAGTTCATCACTGCATTATATATGTCCGAACAGTTCGTAGATGCCTGGAATGACTTCTTTGATAATCACTTGGGAGTGACAAACGTTAACTTTATTATGGATGCCGTGCCCATGTGGCCAACTCTTCTAACCCGTGTATGGATGGACAAAGACTTTGAAATTGCTTTCACAATATTACAGCCAGACCTTGGTCCTTCAGCCCTGTCTGATTATTGCGCTTCTTGGATGTCCTATGTTCCTTGGGGGAATGCGGCAGGTGCTTCTAACGGCTATGTGGACTACTTATGCTCCCTGACGAAGAACAGCCTTAACGAAACAGAAAGGATTCAAGCATGCAAGGACCTCCAAACAATGGTCGCCACTGAATGTTGGTACATCCCAATATGGGTCGATTACGCATTTAGCGTGCTTCATCCGGATCTTGAGAACTACATTGGATCTTTGGGTTCTGGCTTCGAAAACACATGGACGTGGAGATCCCTTAAATGGAAAGACCCTTCCAAAACTTCAGTCATTAAATGGACTGCAAGCCCACCCGACAAGCATTACAACCCAGCTTATGAAGGAAATGCGTTCATATGGGCCTGTGAAGTGCAACTTTTCGAGGCGTTACTTGAGCGAGACCCGTGGTCCCAGCTGAAGCTTGTCCCATGGGTTGCCGAAAGCTATACTATCGAATCGATTACTACTCCATGGGAAAACTCAGGCCAAAAAATAACGTTCAACATTAGAGAGGGCATATACTGGCATGACTCAGGAGCCTACAATGATACAAACGATAACGATCAATGGGATGAAGGTGAAACCATTTATGAGTATCCAGTCACAGCCGAGGATGTCGCATTTGGAATAAACTTCATACGAACATTCTATCTGCCAAACTACTACCCAATCTATATTTCAACTGGGGTCTACGATGCAACAGCGACCGACACCTACACAGTAGAGATATACGTAAACAGCACAGACGCGTGGCTAATCTACAGCATGTCCGATTGGGCGTTGATGTTCCCCAAGCACATATGGCAGAACGTGCACTGGGGGAACGTAGAAACATTCGACCCTGGTGCAACCTTATACGAGGACTGGACAGGACTTAACCCGCCAGATTGGACAAAAACGGCGCCATTCGACCCAGTCCACGGTGGAATGAAAGCCATAATAGGATGCGGTCCGTTTGTGTTTGACTTTTGGGATGACCCCACGTCAATAGGCCACTTGATAGCTAACCCTAACTATTGGTGCGATTGGATAAGGGAAGATGTCAACCTAGATCTTACAGTAAATATTCTGGACATCGCAACAGCAGCGGGCGCTTTCGGGACAACCCCAGGTGATGCAAGGTGGAATACGCCCTCCGACATTAATGGTGACGGTGAAATCAACATATTGGACATAGCATCGATAGCATTGAAATTCGGATGGTCCGGCATATAATACCCCACTCCCTTATTTTTTCTTTTTGAGCAAGTTATGCCTTTCATAGTCTCCTCGATCACCTCTAGACACATCTTAGGTTTAGACAATTTCTCCATTTCTACTTTGCATGAATCTAGTTAAGGGAACATGCGCGCATGCTAGGAAAAGACTTAAGAGATGGGTGTCTCCACTCACTATTCTTAAATGTGGGTGATTTAGGTGAGTACGCAGATCATTAAGACGGATGTTTTGGTTGTTGGTGGTGGAGGAGCTGGTCTGAGAGCTGCCATAGAAGCTGGTAAGAACAATGTCAAAACAATTCTTGTGTGCAAAGGTTCTATAGGCAGAAGTGGAGCAACCGAATTGGCAGGTGCTGACTTAACGGCAGATGGCAAAAGTTTGCGGAACCTTGGATTTTTCGGCGAGCCCAAGGACAGTAAAGAAACATGGTTCAGCGATATAGTTAACCAAGGTTATTATCTAAACAACCAGAAACTCTTGAAGATCTACGTCCAAAACGCCCCAAAGAGGATTAAAGAGCTCCTCGACTGGGGAATGGATGTAGGTTTCTCAGAGGAGAGAGCACTTTTCACATCAGGCACCGGAATAACGGACGCTCTAAAACGATCAATCAAGGAGTACAATGTGGAAATGATCGATGACATGATGATTACTGATCTTTTGACTAGGAACGGAAAGGTTGTGGGAGCCATTGGTGTTGACATCAAAACAGGTCGATTTACTATATTTCAATCTAAGGCTGTTATTTTGGCCTCTGGAGGTTGGCACAAGGCATATTCTCCCAATGCAGGATCTAGAGAACTGACAGGTGACGGTCAAGCCGCAGCTTATAGAATAGGAGCAGAACTTGTGAACATGGAGATGGTTACGTTTTGCTGCAATGTTCTAATATGGCCGCCATGCTGGCTAGGAAGCATTTTCACATACATCCTTCATATGAGAAGCAGAGCTGATCTTGTAAATGATAAGGGCGAAAAATTCCTTGAAAAATACAATCCGAAAGTTGTGAAAATTGGCACCTCTACAGAATGGAATAAATCCTTCATTTCAATAGCTTCAATGCTTGAAGTCTTAGATGGCAAGGGGACTCCACACGGAGGAGTTTACTTCAAGAGAGCTGTTCCTTCGGAAGCATACGAACAACAGGTATTACAGTTCTATCCAGGCTGGAAATTCAAAGGAGTTGACTTTTCCGAGATGGGAAAGACGCTGAAAGAAGGATCTCCTGTAGAGGTGGGGCCAGCAGCCGAATATTTTGAGGGAGGAATCAGTATAAACGAGAATTGCGAGACAAATATCTCTGGGCTTTACGCTGCAGGAGAATGCGCATTAAGTCCTTTCGGAGCAAACCGAGTTTCAGCCGCCACAACTGAAATGTTAGTGTTTGGAGAAATAGCAGGAAGGTCAGCCGCTATGTTTGCCAAGAAAGTTAGCGGTGGAGAAATCGATGAGAAACAAGTTGAGAGACTACAAGAAAAGATGCTTCAGCCTCTTAAGAGACAAGAAGGAGTCAAACCCGTTAGGTTGAGAAAACATATTCAGAAGATGGCACACGAAAAACTTGGGCCAGTTAGGAACGATAGCGGATTGAAAATGTTCATTAGGGAATTAGAAAGAGTACGCGTGAAAGATTTCCCGAAACTGTATACAAGTTCAGGAAGCAGGAAGTACAACTTGGAATGGATCGAGACAATTGAGTTGCGGAATATAATCCTGTTACTGGAGATAGCTGCGAAGGCTGCACTTATGCGCACGGAAAGCCGTGGGGTTCATTACCGTTCAGACTATCCTTATACAGATTATGACAACCAGCTCAAGGAGATAGTCATAAAGCAGGTAAATGGTGAGCCCAGTATGAGTAGGCGACCAGTAGTAACACTAACCATGATTCCCCCCACTGGAAGATTGCCTTACTTCGAGGCCTTGTTAAAGCATATGAAAGCCCACTCCGACATAGGGGGAGGTCACTAAAATGAAGCAAGCATCTCAGAGAAACATCAAGGTGAAGATTTTTAGATTTGACCCTTTCGTCAGCGAAAGTCCCCGATACGATACGTTTGAGGTTCCCTTGAATTCTAGAATGAGCGTCATGGACGTTCTAGATTATATATACGAGAACTTGGATAATAGCATAGCATACTACAGCCATTCTGCTTGCCACCAAAGCATCTGCGGCCGTTGTATGATGTTCATTAATGGTAAAGCATCATTAGCATGCAAGACTATAGTGACAGAGGACATAACGGTTGAACCACCTCCAAAATTCACGGTCATTAGAGATCTTTTTTGGACGAAAGGAAGCAAATAGACATGGTCAAAGAGTTTGCGATATCTGAAAAGGAATTTGAACATCGTATAGATCGTACGCAGAAGTTGGCGAGTGAGAGAGGACTCCAAGGATTGATTGCTGTTTCAAGCTATGCGGAGAGAGAAGGGCATGTCTGCTATTTAACCAACCACCACACATCTTTTCCGAACTCAATGACCCATATAGGCTTAGGACATGCAGCAGTGGTTCTTCCTATGACTGGAAAACCTATTCTTATAGCCCCTATGGGTTATCAGAAAGATGAAGTTGTAGGGATAGAATATGCCAAAACAGGCTTCGATTACGTCTCTGAAATCGTCGCGGCTTTGAAGGATAAAAAGTTGGATGATAAGCGGATTGGAATAGCAGGATTAGACGTGCTCCCAGTTGAATACTACCATCGTATGAAGCAGTCTTTGTCAAAAGCGACTTTTGAAAGCGCCAATGATGTTTTGGAGTCTCAGAGGTTGATAAAAAGCCCTGCAGAGCAGAAGATATTACGGGAAGCAGCTCGGATAGCTGACGAAGGATTAAAAGCTGGAATGGAAGCTGTGAAAGAGGGAGTAAGAGAATGTGATGTTGCGCTAGCAGCCCGGAAGGCTGCAGTTGATGCAGGAGCAGATTACATTGCAAGAATACGTGTCGCCAGTCGGGAAAGGATAGCGGGACTTGCATGGCCTATGAACACTAGAAAAAAAATGAGGAGCGGGGAATTTGTTTATCTAGACTTTATAGGCTGGTTCAGAAATTATGGTTTTGATACATCGAGGGTAACAGTGGTGGACAACCCAACCGAAAAGCAAAGAGAACTATTGGAGGCCGCCATAGAAGCAACTGATTGGATAATTGAAACAATGAAGCCTGGAACCGAAAAGCGTTACGTAGTTACAATGGCCCGTGAAAAACTCATAATGCCCATTGCGCACCACATTGGAATAGACATTGTCGAAACTTGGGCTGTAATGCCGGGGAGTAAGACCGTGTTTAAGCCAAGCATGGTTCTATGCGTAGAACCAGGAGTTACAGATCCAAAGCTTGGGACGACGCTGAACCTTGAAGATGAAGTAATAATCACAGATAGCGGAGCCGAAGTGATAACTCGTTGCCCAAGAGTGTTCTGGTAGCCAAAAACCAGTGCGAACAAAACTAGCTATTTAATCTTTCCATTCCAACATCACTCATTCTCTCTGTGTTCGGATAACTAGACTAATTTCATTAGTTCGGTGTTGTTACTCTTGCGCCATTGATCTTTGAAAGGAACCGTAAGTCATGGAGGTACCCAATATTGCCATTTGCACATTCAACAATAAATGACCATCCTGCAAGACTATTTATCTATGTAAGACCAATCTTTTTCCTTAGATGAGAAATCCTTTCTTTCCCTTTCCATGGTAGGTCTCACTGTAAGCTCACAGTAATTATCACCATCTGGAAGCGCTTTGGTATGGATTAACTTGTATTTTGGATTGTAGGCCATGTATTTTGCAGGGTCAACGTAACAGTAGAGACGACCCAGTTTTTCTTCTCCATATTCCATCCACACCTTTGCTAGTACGCAACCATATGCCCTTATTCTTGGTTCACCTTCCACCTTCACCACTTCACTTCGCTCATGCATACCAAACTTTGGAACCCGAAAATATTCGCCTTTACCAAAGTTTTCAGGAGAAGCTTCCAGTCCTCGACTCGTTATTTCCTTTCTTGTTCTTTCTCCTATTCGAACGCCATAATCTTTGATAGCTTTCATAATCAACACGGTTCCTTTTTTTTCACCAAGTTCCTCGATCAAGGTTTTGGCGTAGGAAAGATGAAGAAGTGCAACTCTTCGGCTAGTGATCTCAACTTCTTTTTTCGCTTTTTCAAAAGGAATTGTTTCCTGTTTTTCAGCAGCCATACAAATCTCCTCTGAATAAGAAGTAACGAATGTTGACATGGTCTTTAAAAATGTTTTCATGAACCTAGCTCGCTAATCACGAGCGCTAAGTGATCCAAAGAGTTAGAAATATCCACAACTTCCATGAGTTCTTACCTATGAGGTCTGAACAAAAAGCTCCAAGAACTAAGGATAGACGCCCGCACGATTAGGCGAGAAAACCAAGAGAGAACAGCGATTTGTCACATTCTTGATATCTCTGTTGAGTAGTGACTAGAATGATAGTACTCCTTGACTTTCTTTAACCCACCAAGCAAGAAGCATCGTCGAACCTAATTCTACACCTTCAATTAGGTCTTCTTCGGCTAATCCCCTTGCATCAAGACATATACTGCAAGCCATAACCTCTACACCTTGTTCTACGAGTTCCCTTAGCATCTTTTCCAAGTTGTAATAGTCTCTTGGGGTTCTCTGCCCTTTTTTTGCAAGGTTCACAGCATCTCCGAGGAGGTAAATATTCACCTTCATTCCTATTTTGGATGAAGTTAACGCTCTTGCCAGCCTTAAAGCGTTCCAAACCTTTTCATTTCCATACGGAGCTTCATTAAGGATTAATGTAAGTACTTCCAAATCACCGTTCATCTCCTTTTACTCTCTATCAAAAGAAGTTTTTAATTATAAATTTAGCGGACTGTGTTCGTTATATGGTCCAACCATTCAAAATAGGAGATTGGCCATGGACATCGCCACGAAACAAACTACAATAGAAGATCCGCTAAGACTTTCCACAATACTTCTTTATCTTTCAAATTCCGAAAAATAGCCTTGCCAGTTCCGTAAAGACGAAAAGAGATGTCTTCAAAGCTTAATTCAAAAATTATTCGCGAAATTGATTTTTCCACTTTTGCCTTCTTCAGAATCTTTGCAGCTACCTCATCTTTCTTATCATGCTTAAAAACTACAACAAAGTGTCTTTCTTCACCGCACGTTTCCTCAATTCTAGCCACAAAGTCTTCAACGCTATTCATTGAAACTGCTCAATCTCCTTTAAAGCTTCAACTAATTGGCCAACTTCTTCGCGGGTGTTATAGATGTAGAAGCTTGCTCTAGCTGAGGATTTCAGCTTGAACCCTTCATGCAACGGTTGAGCACAATGGAAACCGCTTCTAATCATGATTCCATAACTGTCAAGAAACAAGGCGACATCATGCGAGCTTAAGCCCTCAACACCAAAAGGTATTATCCCACACTTAAGAGACACATCTCTCGGCCCATAAATCCTAACTTTCTTACATTCTTGCATACGACCCATGGCATACTCCGTTAAAACTTCCTCATGTTCTTTGACGTTTTCCATACTTATGTCCTTTAAGTATTTTATAGCCGCCATTAGACCTACACCGCCGCAGATGTTGGGTGTTCCAGCTTCAAACTTCCAAGGCAAATCATTCCAAGATATTGAGCAACGCCTAGTTACTGTGTTAAAGGTGACTTCTCTTATCATCTCGCCTCCGCCGTGAAATGGTTCCATTTCCTCAAGAATTTCGCGTTTACCGTACAAGACACCTATGCCCGTTGGCCCCAGCATTTTATGCCCTGAAAAGGCGAGAAAATCTATGTCCAAATCTTTGACATCTACTGGTAGGTGAGGAGCAGATTGTGCTCCGTCCACAAGCACTAATGCGTCATATTCATGTGCCATCCTGCCGACCTTTTTTACGTCATTTATGACTCCTGTGACGTTGGAGATATGGGACAGACTCACAATTTTAGTTTTATTGGAGATCGCATTTTCAAATGATTCATAGTTCAAAGTTCCATCATCGTTCAATTCCACATATTTGACTTCGAATCCTTTCCTTTCTGAGAGAAATTCCCAAGGAACTATGTTGCTGTGATGCTCCATCAACGTAACTAGAACTTCATCTTCTCTTTCTAAATTCCGGAGACCCCAAGCATAAGCAACAAGGTTTATTGCCTCGGTTGTACCTCTTACAAAAATTATCTCTTCCATACCGTTTGCGTTAATGAATTTTGCAACTTCTTCGTGTGCGTTTTCATAGAGTTCAGATGCCTCTTGGGAAAGCGTGTGGACAGCCCTATGGACGTTCGCATTGCATTTTTCGTAAAACTTCCTGATAGCTTCAATTACTTGTTCTGGTTTTTGGGTTGTAGCTGCATTGTCAAAATAGATCAGTGGATGATCATTTATTTCACGTTTTAAGATCGGGAAATCTTCCCTAATTTTGTAAGGATCAAACATCACTTTTCTTCCTCAGTTTTCATTCTTTCTGAAATCATTTTCACTTCAAGTTAAGGAATCTTTTGGCGTTCTCGCCTAGAATCTTCTTTTTAACAGATTCAGGCAGGTTAAAAGATTTGACATGCTCGATGCTTCTCTTGACTCCGTTCAAGCCCTCTCCTGGTACTGGAAAGTCTGTGCCAAAGAAGATACGGTCCTCCCCCACGAGGTCGATGGCCATACGCACAGTCTTCTCTGAATACCAATTAGCTGGTGCCAGATCATAGTATAGTTGGTTAAACAAACGGTCAAAATAAACCTCAGGGTTCTCCTCGTCTGGCTTCGCCAACCATCGTGATAAAGCATAGAGAAAGTCTTTGTCAAACATGATGCCTCCGCCTAAGTGGGCAAGGATCATCTTCAATTTAGGTGTATCGCTTAATATGCCTGATCTAAAGAGTCTGCCAGTATTGCAAGCTGTATTGTCAATTTCTTTCAATCCGTATCCCGTATATGATGCCGTGTAACTGTCAGAGTGAGTTAGTATAGGAATTCCCAGTTCCTCTGCTTTCTTATAGACGGGCCGCATTTCTTCAGAGTCAAGTTTTACACCTTGATACTTAGGATAAATTTTCAAACCTTTCAACCCTAAATCCTTTACCGCTCGATCGAGCTCACGCACCGACTCCTCAGGATACGCAAGAGAAATGGTAGCAAACCCTACTAGCTGCTCAGGATACTTCGCGCATAGAGAACTCGTTGCATCATTCAATGCTTCACAGGTCTCCGGGTAGTAACCGACTGAGTGAATAACAAGCTTCTCTACGCTCAAGCTCTCCATTGCTTGAAGGTAATCTTCGATAGTGGAGGGTCTTTGCATTCCCTCTCCACCAGCACGTGGTCTATACAACTTCCGGAGAAACAAGAAAAATTTGTCTTTCATGATCAATTCGCCAAGCTTTGGATCGTCGCGACTTCTCGAAACTGCAGCAACATGAGTGTCTACGATCATATCTACACCTCGTGTGCGCTAGTGAAACTAGCCTCTTCTTTATTTAAATTTTCACGTCTGAAACTATGGAATTGAAGCCCACACATAAACATGCCTAGCCATAAGAACATTTAAAACATTTCATCTACATACATCCCGTAAACTTCCAAAGTTTCGAATGTTTACAAGATCAAGGTCACCGAAGCAGGTGAAGCAGTCAATCTAGATTTGATTTGAATACATGACAAATATAGACAAGTGACAAATTATCTAGAAAAATAGGTAACGAGATAATGGTCTACTTCGAAGCGGTCGTCATTTATTCTTTCCAGACGTAGTGGAAGTCGCAGTAGGGAGCACCTCCCATAATTGTCTGGGTTCGTTTCAACTCCAGTTTTGGACTCCAAGTTTTGGCTCGTGGGAAATCGCTTTCGCAAACGAGTACTTCTCCAATCTCTGAAGCATTCATGCTTTTGAATACTTCTGACCAAAGGCATTTAGTGATTTTGAACTTGACTTCATTTTCTCTAGCCTCTATGTCTTCCCTTTCAGTAGTTTTTGTTACGAGGTCGCTTGCCCTACGTTTTAAGAAATCTTTAAAACTTTTCAGTTGCGGTCCACTTGGAGTATTTAAGGTTGTTTCCCAGACAACATTTTTTACAAGCTGCAGCGTCTTCTTCTTTCCCAATACCGGATATAACCTTTTGATTAGAGCGACTGGTGTTGTGAACCACATATACAAGAGTTGCCTCACAGGAATCTCGATTTTCTTCTCCATACGCTTTTCACTCCTCTATGGCATGTAATATTCTTTGTTAAGCCACCCTTTCTTTTTCCAATATTCCAGATCTGCTCCACCAATATTTTGGACTTTCCTCTTTAATGAATTGAAAATCTGAATGTCTCGTTCAGTCGGCTCGTACGTTGTCTTGTTAATCATGTTAGAAGCCAGCTTGGCTCCTAGTTCATGGGCTTTCTTCTTTATTTCATCCTCGTTTTCGATATGGGTATGGGGTGCATACACCGCCAGTTCTCCAATGGTCCAAGCGCCGATTATTTTCATCCATGACTTCATGTAGTCTATGGTGGTTTTGGCGTGTTCTGGAGGTGCTGCTATGGGTGCGACTACGACAGCGTGCTTGCCCACTAACGGGGGTCTGTGACTCCAGGCAACACATCTGTCAATGAGGTTTTTTAGATGAGCGGACACCTGCATTATGTATACTGGACTGCCTAAAATGAAACCGTCTGCTTCAGTGATCCTTTTTTGAATAGCTTGCACGTCATCCTTTTGTACGCATTCTCCGGGGGGAACATACATGCAGTTGCAGCATCCTAGGCAGAAGTTGAAGTTCTTGTAGTCAGAAAGGGTTATAATCTTCTTCTTTATTTCAGGCTGGGTTATTCCTTCCATAACCATTTCAATCAGTCTTAAAGTATTTTTTTTCCGCGGACTAGAATTAATTCCTAAGACTTTCATATGTCTTTTATCCCTCTTTCCCGTTGTACATCAGAAGCAAAATGATATGGAATGATAATATTTAAGTTTCTCTTAATGGAATCTGTTTCCAATGTAGAAAGTACTAAAGCTTCGGGAATTAGAGCGCATAATATCTCGCCGGAGCTAATGTTTCTTATCAGTTATCACAATCTAATTGTCGAAGTAGTGATGTCGCCTAAAAACTTCACGTTTCAACGCAACGCTATCTGAAATTGTAACCATGTGAACGTGAGAATTATGATGCACATTAGGATAATCAAAAACTATTTAACGCAAAATCAACTGCTGTTTTCGCATGGATTTCTGTTGTGTCAAACACGGGAACCTTCACGTCATCTTGCTTAATTATAAGTGGAATTTCGGTACATCCCAAAACTATTCCTTTCGCACCTGCTGTAATAAGATCTTCAATTATTCTTTTTGTCATTTGTTTTGAAGATTGTTTCGTCACTCCAAGACATAGTTCATCATAGACAATATTGTGTATTGTTTCTCTTCCCTTGTTGTCAGGTATAATCACTTCAATACCGTATTTCTCCTTTAACCTTTTTTTATAAAAATCCTCTTCCATTGTAAATTTTGTTCCCAACAACCCGACTCTTTTAATGTTTTTTTCGAGGATTTTCTTGGAAGTTGCGTCAGCAATATGAAGTATAGGAATATTTATTTTATTCTGAATATCTTCAGCCATTTTATGCATGGTATTTGCACAGATAACAATAAAATCAGCACCAGCTTTTTCCAATATCTGTGCAGCTTCAATCATCATCTTTGTAAGTTTTTCCCATTCTCTTTCATGTTGTAACCGCGCAACATCTTCAAAATCAAAGGAATACAGAATGCATTTGGCAGAGTGCAATAATCCCAGTTTTTCTTTTACAGTTTCATTCATAATCCGATAATATTCTAATGATGATTCCCAACTCATTCCTCCAATAAGACCTATAGTTCTCATATCCAATCCCATAATTGTTTCAGATTTATGTCCAAAGCCTCTTTAATACTTCACAGTAACGCGCGCGATGCTCAAATCAAGAGGCTAAGCTAATAGCAGACCTTTTCAGCATTTAATAATGAACAACCAAAAAAGATCATTGCAACCGATGCAAGCCACGAACAGAAATCTCGCTTGCTACTCAAAGCCTTCTCTAAATCCCTGCGCGCTAGTTAACGAAAATAGAGATCCGCATTGTAGATTGGGCAGAACTCAATAAGTATATAAGTGTAATAATCTTCCTTAACAAAAAGGGGCAACACTTTGGCAAAAGATGTGATAGATTCTGGATCTTCTGCCTTTTCACCTTGTTTTAAGATTGTGCCCGACAAGGTGTTGGTTGACGAAATAGTGAGTATCCGACTCTTAGGTTTTGAAACAAACCAACTTATCACAGTGCGGGCGCGGATGAAAGATGATTTAGGTAAGCAGTGGGAGTCCTATGCGACCTTCAAGGCAGATGGCCATGGTGTTGTTGACGTTAATTCGCAAAAGCCGCTATCTGGCACCTACGATGGGGTTGACCCGATGGGTTTGTTCTGGTCTATGGCTATGGATCCCAATGAAAAAAAGATATCTATCTTCATGAAAAGAACATTGACGCCCATAATAGTGACTTTAACAGCTGAAGTAGATGGGAAAACGATTGCTTCCGGAAACCTCGAAAGATCATTTATTGCACCAAACATTACAGGAACGCCGATTCGAGAGAATGGTCTGGTAGGGACATTTTTCCATTCTTCTGATTCTGGTCCACGACCGGGTGTTATAGTTCTAAGTGGTTCAAGTGGTGGGGCGTTGGAGCATTACGCATCCCTGTTAGCGTCCCACGGCTATGCTGCCCTCGCCTTGGCTTATTTCGCCATGGAAGATCTGCCGACAGAACTAGTCAATATTCCTCTGGAGTACTTTGAAAAGGCCATTCATTGGATGCAAGGCCAAGAAACAGTCGATGGCGACAAATTAGCTGTAATGGGCCGGTCAAGAGGTGGCGAACTTTCTCTTTTACTTGGGGCTACCTTTCCAGAAATTAAAACGGTTATCGCCTTTGTTCCAAGTGGTATTATCTGGGCTGGTCTCCCCCAGAGGGATGGAGTGCAACCCGCGTGGACCCATCATGGGAAGCCTCTGCCGTTTGTGTCACCCGGATTCACAGGCTCTAGTCGCATAGAATTTGAGCAGAAGGTGCGTGCTGGTATGCCGATTCGGCTTACCCCTTATTTTCTTAAAGGTATGGAAGATGAGATAGCCGTGGAAAAAGCGACTATACCTGTTGAGAAAATAAACGGGCCTGTCCTTCTCATCTCTGGTCAGGATGACCAGATGTGGCCATCATCCTTTTTCTGCAAGTTGGTGATTGATAGACTTGACAAACACAATCACCTCTATCCTTACAAACACCTGAATTACAAGGGAGCAGGACACATGATTGGCCCCGATTTTATGCCGAAGACCTTTACTATAATGCGTCATCCCGTCAAGGATACTCTCTATGAGCTAGGAGGTAATGCCAAGGACTACGCGTTTGCCTCATCAGATTCATGGTCCAAAACTATGAGGTTTCTGGGACAGAAACTGAAACAGTAATATAGATTTATTGTCAGTTTCCTAACAGTTATCGACAATGCAAATAGGCAACTTTAAATCTGAAACTAAAATATAAAGTGCAAAGGCTGAAAGCAATGAGAACCCTGAAACCCTTAGAAACCATCTACTGGCTAAGACTAGCCCTAGGCATAACCGCCGCCCTCATATGCGTAGGCTACGGCCTAGTAAGCGGAACAATCTCCACAAACTTGATCCTTAATCCTTCTGTAGAAACAGGAGAAACAGGAGCAGCAACACCACATGATTGGGTTTCATTCGGAAATGGTACAGAATGGAACATGAGTTATGCCAAGACAGGGTCTGGAAGTATAAGAATAAAAATCACCAACGCTACTGCCGAATGGAGAGGTAAGGTTGGACCAATTAATGAAGGATATACATATCAAGTATACGGTTCCTTCACAGGGGAAGTTACGGCAGGTCAATTTTTCTTAACGGTTAGATGGTCCTCAGACTTAGAAGGGCTTGGCTTCATAGCAGAAAGCAATATTTCCATACTAGTAGGCAGCTATCCCCAATGGTCACGACTAGGAGATAATTTTGCCGCTCCAAAGGAGGCAAAAAGCTGCGAAATTGTGTTCAGGGCCGTAGATGGCTCGGGGGATCTCTATGGAGATGACTTTGAAGTTAGACGAACGGAGTCTTGGACGAGCTTCTCAACCGGCTTCTCCATAGCACTGATAATTTACTTAGCATCCTACTACATTATAAAACTCAAATTTATGAACAAAGTGGAAAAACCACGAAAGCTCATAACAACAGGAATAGGCAGCTACTTCCTCGCGTGGATAGTCCTCTGGATTCTAATGTACACAATAATCGCGGGGTCGCCCTAGTCTAGGCTAAACCTCTTTCTTCAAAAAACTCTCAATAGTCACCTGACTTTTATTCTCCTGCAGAGTCTCTGGTTCCTCTTTTTTGGAAAGCTTATCCTTTTCCTGTTCCGGGTTGTTCACGATTATTTTGCTTAGTACGCGCATGCAGTCAGCCCAAGCTGAGAAAAACCCACGATCAAAATCAGCGTGAAGCTTGTTATTCCTGTGATCTAAGAACTCTCGCCTGTAGCCTTGCAAAGCTTTTTTGTCGCTAAAATCTAGTTGGGATAGAAAAGGATAATCGTCACTGTTGGATCTACGCGCACTCAGCATTCCACGCAAAGCCCTAAAGTAGCCTCGGTTCCACTCGGTTCTGTGCATCCTCTGCTTGAGCCTTTCCAGTTCCCGTTCCGATTCAGCAAACTGCCTGTTAACCAGAAGCTGAAAGAATCTTGTGACCATAGCTGACGGGACAGGCATGGTTAACGCCTACGAGGCTTCGGTTTCTCTTCTTCAGAGACGTCCTCT
>Ga0209636_10001563_pt1 | contig 23219 bp, 19 predicted proteins | sample DeeMarSWOR152_54_FD_187464 | JGI IMG/M metagenome (GOLD analysis project Ga0209636, IMG submission 187464) | Marine sediment microbial communities from White Oak River estuary, North Carolina - WOR-1-52-54 (SPAdes) (version 2) | ecosystem: Environmental > Aquatic > Marine > Intertidal zone >...
TTTTGTCAGCATAGCATATACGGGTGAAAGCAGGGAGGCGATTTCGAGGAGGGTGACCGCTACCGCGTTCAAGGTCAGGTGCTTGCTGACCGATTCATTACACCGTAGCTGACAGTCCTCTATCCCGTATCTCCCTTTGCCTTCCCTGTGCCACACTTCAATGTCCCATCTTCTGGAATATCGTGTGATGATGGCAATTTCATCCCAATCCAATATAGCTGCTGCTTCTTTGTATTTTTTGATGGCAAGCAACGGCTTACTATCACTCAATCGATCCGCTTCAGCACTGGCTTCCATGCCTTTGATAAGGAGGTCCAATTCCTCTTCAGATAACTTTTTTATAATTTGATTATATGAAGGACCTCCGATTTGATCAACGATGTGAGTTTCACTTCCTGTTTTGATTTGGCTCCTTAATTGCCTTAAGACCGACGGTTGTACGTTTAAAATTTTTCGTTTTTCTTCGATAGTTAAGTTTGAAAAGTAGGTCATAATGAAACTCCTTCAATATTTTTTTTCAACTTTACTAAGGTTTTAATAATGTAATGGTATTAGACAACCTTATTGAATAAGATAAACAATCCAACCCTCATTGTATTCCCCACGAATACGAGCGTTGAATGGCTGCGGACCATGAACCTTGTACTTAGAAAAATTTGGATTGTGAAAAGAAAGAGCAGCTAAGACATCTTTTTGGCTGAAGTTCAGATTAATCGTTTCTATTAGCACTTTTGGGCGATTGTTTTCGATGCCAGGTGGAAGGTTGACCAATAAAGTTCTCGTGTAATCAATCGCAGTTTCAAAATCCAGTTGTTTGCTATAAACATGTACTTCTTTAATTTTTCCGTCCGAAACTGAGATTCGAGGACGAATCCCTTTTGAAACAATATTGTAATCTCCTGACCAAAAATTTTTGATGTATGGCATAAGAATTCCTCTTCTTTTTATCATCTTCTATTTAAATAAAAAAAAATTTTTTTCTGTTTGAAAAACTAAACATTACAAAAAGCAGTCCCTAACTTCTGTATCTGTCTTTAATCACCAGGTAAGTATATTTTCCACATGAATTCCTTCGGCGACGCCAATAGTGCCTAAGAAAGAAGCATGTTTTGATTGCGGTAGTCCTGCTACTAAACCATTTATTAAGAAGAGATTTTCATCAAATGGCCCCAGGAATAAAAAATTCACTAACTGGTTAATTTTTGAGATATCACTCAAAATAAAGCATGTTGCTCCATTGCCATTCGGGAATTCAATGATTTCTGGTTCTTCGGTTATAAGTGATTTCGTTTTCTCGGGTCGATATTTTAGCAAATTTTCAGCCATTGAAACGCTTTTAAAGCATAATACTAATTCAGGTGTTTTTGCATCAGCCAATCTAGTGATTAAATTAGGCATGAATTGTAGCCAATTTTTAGATGATTTAATGCGCTTGTAATCAATTTTGGAGCTTTTTAGTTTTTCCTGTTTAATTACAGACTCCTTTTGCTCTTCTATTGTTGTAGGAGAAAAACTCTCTTCTGGTTCCTTTCTAAATAAACTTTGCCATAATTTCATGAAAATACCCTCCGAAATGTGATTTCATTAAAACTTAACAAAATACTTATTAATTGGGATATTTTTACTACTTCTATTTTTGTAAAATACATTTCATTGTAATGCTATGATTTCGGGTTTCCAAACGGTAAAAATAGACACCACTTGATAAGTTACGTACATTCCATTTTATAGTATACTTTCCTGGTTCGAGATTTCTGTTTAGGAGGGTGTCAATTTCTTTTCCCAATATGTTATATATTTTCAAAGTTGTATAGCTTGATTCTAATAAATAAAAATTAATTTCAGTAGATGAATTAAATGGGTTTGGATAATTCTGCTCAAGTACAAATTTTTTTGGTATAACATTTTCTATATCAGCTAAGAAAGAAACCGATGTGACCTCAGGAATTTGTAACTTATAAATTTTATCAGTTATAAAATCAACATACCACAGATATTCACCATTCCATGCTAAGCCAGCAGGGCCATCTCCAGGTGCCTCATAAATTTTTTTAATTTCACCTGAGGTTGAGACCTGATAAATTTTCTTATCAGAGAAATCACAAATCCATAAATGTTCACCATCCCATGCAATGCCGCGCGGTTCACTCCCTGTTGAATGAAAAGAAGATAACACATTACCGTTTGTATCCATTTTATATATCTCTGCTCCATCAGCAATCCAAAGGCAAAGATTCGTGCTATCATGCTCTACTGCCATTGGCTCATCCGCTGGAGCACTGAAACTTTTTAACACATCTCCAGTAGTGCTTATCTTATGAATCATATCGCTACTACCAAAGCCATCATAATCTGCCACCCAAAGATAAGTAACATCCCAACTTAATCCCTGAGGCTGCTTAATAGAACTGGATACAGAAAAACTACTTAAAATCTGTCCCGTTTCTGAAATTTTGTAAATCTTTCTCCCAAAATATTCACAAACCCAAAGATTATTTCCATCATATGCGATACCGGACGGATAATTGGTAGGTGAATTAAAAGAAGTTACTATTCTTAACTCAGATTGAGATTTCTTCTTTATACACAAAATGGGCATATTCAAGTTATACCATGATCCTAAATCTATAAAGTGATTATCTATGTGATCGTGTACTAACCAATTGTTTGGAACTTGATGGTCATGCCTTTCAATGAAATAGTGCCTTGTTGAACCATAGAAATGTTTTCCACTATATGTAACCATATAGTTATCTCCGTTTTTCATTCCAACGGTATCAGCCCAATCTTGGATTGAATTGCTGGTGCTATAAAATACGAGATCATTCCAATCTGCTATTTTATAGTCCTCACCAAATTCTGCCTTTACCATTGCTTCCAAATCATCAGTTTCACTATACGTGGTTGAGGTTACTTTGAATTCAAATAAGTCTAATGTTGTAGTAGAATTAACTTTTTTCCCTTTGATTGAAAAATCGGACGCATTACCAGAGAAAGGATAGATGGCAAGAGCTCCTTGATCTAAATTTCCTTGACCAAATAAATGACCGTCTATTTGTAAAAGTGTGGTAGCCATTAATATGAAATTTATAAAATTTTTCATGTTGTTGCCTCCATAAAAATTTGTGAAATATTATTAATACTTGACAAAATACGAATTATTTGTTATATTTTTGCTGTTGCTATAACTAAAGTCCTATCGAAAGGCAAAAAGGTTACATCTCGATAAAAATTATTTTCTGATAAAGTGGAAAACACTTATGAATGATATAAAAGAACACTGCCAGAAATTAGCGGTGCAGATCAAAAAAGGGGGCTATCCGGCTGAGAAAGCAATGAGAGAATTAATAATAAAATTAAAAAAAGCGGGTTTTACATTTATCAGACACAAATTGTCAGGTATCTTGCAAAGAAAACCCGGACTGGATGAAGATGTTTTTCAGGATGCAATCATTGCTTTATTCGAAAAGATCAGGGACAATGGATTGGAAAATATTCCTGGATATTTTTATATCATTTTGCGTAACCATTGTATTGATATCTTAAATCAGGCTGAAAAAAATATTATATCTATCGAAGAGCGATCTGAATGGGATAGTTATGTTGATGCAATTCAAGAGGATATTGACCTTAAAATAACCATAGAAGAATGTATAAAAATATGGAAAAACAAAATGCCAAAAAATTGGGAAGTTTTCGAGCTACATTATGTACAGGGATATAAGTATGACGAAATTGCGAAGCAATTAAATAAAGGTTTATCTGCAGTAAAGGTTAATTCAAATAGGTTCCTTCAGAAAATTCGAGAGTGTGTGAATCAATAATGTAACCAAATTTAATAATTAGAGACTTTATATTAAAGGGAATTGAAAACAGATTTAACACCAGGCGGAATAGTTTTATGGATTGCTTAGATGTAAAAAAAAGAGATTTAATCGAAAAATACTTAACTCACGAGCTTTCGGAGCAAGAAGAAACAGAGTTTGAAGAACATTATTTCCAGTGTGAAAATTGTGCCAATGAGGTATACCTGCTCCAAAGCATAATTCATCAGGCAAAGGAAATATCGATTGCAGAGAAAGATGCTATTGAACCTGAATCGGCTAAAGAACCAATCTCATCTATTAAAAAATTATGGAATAAATTTTCTGACGGATTGGACCTTTTTCTACGACCCTTGACCAAACCTCTGGCAATTGGCTTTGCTACCATGCTGGTGTTATTAATAATCGGTGGAATAAAATTTATAGAATTAAGAAATCAAATACAACAACCCAGTATCAACACCGTCTCGTTTGCTCTTTTTCCAGAAGCGACATTGAAAAGTGTAGCACAAGATCTTAATATAATCCGACTATCCAATTATGTTCAATCAGTCACGCTGGAATTTGGGATTGATGAGATAGAAAGGTATCGAAGTTACTCGGTCAAAATTCGGAATGAATTTGATGAAGTCATCTGGAAAGCGGAGGAAATTCAGCCAATAGGTAAATATAATACGTTTTCAATAACTGCTCCGAAAAAATTCTTTGCAGAAAAAGAATACATCCTGATTATATCAGCAATTTCGGATAAGGAAGAAATCGAAATTCAAAAATTTCCTTTTCGAATTGTTTTCGAATAAATATCGACCAAAAAACCTTTATATGAGCGAATTATTATATGATTACAGATGATAACCAGTTAACACAAACGGTGCCCAATAAAATGGATGGCTTTCCCTCTCAAGTCTTAAAATAAACTGAAGCTTAGCCTTCTGTATTGCCTTTGATTTGCTCATCCCCGCTTCTAAATTTTGATAAAAATTAACCATAAATTGGGCTGTCGACTTATCATCCACATACCATAAACTTACGAGAATCGATGATGCTCCTGCATAGAAGAATGCCCGACTGATGCCAATGATACCTTCTCCTTTGACTAATTTGCCCAATCCAGTTTGACAGGCAGATAACACAACCAGATCAGCATTAAGATTCAGGTTAAAAATCTCATGCATTTGTAAATAACCATCTTCTGCTGGATCATCATCCAATGTCAGGACAATAGCGGAGCGTGCTGGAAGCTGTTCATCTAATATTCCGTGGGTAGAGAAGTGAAGTTTTTTATAGCTCGTTAAATTCTCACTTTTAATTTCTTCTTCTCGAGCGGCGTCTCCGAACAAAAGCTTTTGTTTATTTGATGAATAAAGATTTGAAATTTTCTCTACTTCGCTGCGGCTATATTCCAATGGATTAAGCTTAAAATCACGGTATATTTCTTCAGAAAATGAAGCTATTTCTAAATTCAAGCTGTCGTTTATACTTTGAACCAAAGAATCCCTGGGACTAAAAACTGGATCGGCAAGCGCCAATAATTCCATTGGCCATTCATGACTTGCAAAATGTTTTTTGATAAATAGCGCAACCGACGCCGATGGCGCATAGCTGATTTCAAATTTAGATATTAGATAACCTGGCTCATCCCTGGCATTTTCTGGTTTTTCAATTACCAGGGTTTCAAAAGGCAAATAATGTAATTTTCCGTCAGGAATAATGAGCAGATGATTTTTTGATTTGAGGTTTTCTATATCTACAGGAATTAGCAGCGAGTATAATTCATATCCACTCAATAAAAAGGAACGTGTTGCAGGGGGACGGGAGATATATTCCAGGTATGCGCTCACTTTATCTTCTATTACTTCTCGTTTGGGAAGTTGAATCATCTGCACCGAATCAGAAGTTACGATCCACAAATATGAATTATCATTACCTAAAAAGTATTCCAACAAAATTGTATCGGATGCGAGCAATTCCTTTTGAACCTGCTGAATCGTAATTGGCTGTGGATAGCGAAGCTCGGCAAAGGCAGGATTATCACGACGAATTTTTAATTTTAATTTAGCAAACTGTTGCTCTTTTTCTTCTAACTCACGATGAATTTTTTGATAACCAGGTTTTTCAGGTTCTATCTTCTGTAATTCTGCAATCAGGGATGAAATGTCTCTGTTTACCTGTTCCATCTGTTTTAGTAGAACTGGATTAATGTGCTGTCGAATATTTGCATTGGATTCCGCTAATATTTCAAGCAGTGTTTTTGCTTTTGCCCGTTCTGCATATTCAAAGCTCTTAGTTTCGTATTCCCTATCGTTTGTTTTATGCCATAACTTATTGAATTGCTCAAGCGTTACATCGTAAATATCCATCTTTTTGCCCAAAAAACCAGATCTGAGTTCTTCTGAAGAAATTTGATCACGAATGGTCTCTAAAGTATTAATTGATTCCATATAGTATGTTAGTGCCTCTTGTTCCTGCTGTAATTTGTCATGAACAAGCCCCTGGGAATATTGAGCGTACCACAAATCGGGTAGGAGTTTGTTTGTTTGAGCCAGTGCTATCGCCATTTCAGCATAGTTCTTAGCTGTTTCTAAGCTGTCTAATTTTGTATAAACTACTGATAGAGAAGCCAACACTTGAGCTTCTGCCTGTCGATCCTCGATTTGATGAATGGTTTGCAAGCTATGAAGCTTATATTTTCTGGCATTTTCCCAATCGGATTTTAAACTGTAAAATTCACCAATATCCTTCTGTTGTATAGCTTCCACCTGACGAAAAGGGGATTCTTTTATCAATTTTAATGTTTCCAGACCATAGGCAATTCCTTTATCAATATCACCTTTATCGGCATAAAGGTTGGCGATTTGTGTACGGGCATGAAATATGTTTCTTTTAATACCTAATTGTTCACTGAGAGCCAGACTCTCCTGGAAATATATCAGTGCTCTATCTAACATATTACTTTCAGCGTATATCGTGCCAATTTGTTGTAAGTCGTAAGCTTCTAAAATCTTATGTCCAACTTCCCGGGCTATTTCAAGACTCTTTTGTAATGATTCAAAGCGCTTACTTGTGTTTCCTAAGGCGCTATAAGCCGTAGAAAGATTTAAAAGATTGATCCCTTCATTATATCGGTCGCTAAGCTTTCTAAAAACTTTTAAACTTCTGTCTAAAAAAACTTTACCTTTTTCCGCCTCACCTATTCTGACATACATTAAACCCATCATGTGTTCGGTATCAGCAATATCTTTTTCCAGATTTAGCTCTCGATAAACAGCTAAACTCTGTTCCATGTATTTTAATCCTTTTTGGGACTCCCCTTTTGCTGTAAATTCTGTACCGATATTGTAAAGTACATCAGCTTTTGTTTTATAATCCTTAATTTGATCAAATATACCAAGTGCTTTTTTATGATACTTTTCAGCTTCATCAATTTCACCTAATTTAGAATAATAACTACCCATATTTGTCCATGAAGCTCCCTCTCCTCTCTTATCACCAATTTCTTTTCGATTTTTTAAAGCTTGTTTATTTAGTGCAATGGCACTGTCAATTTTACCAATTTTTTCATAAATTATGGCGGAGTTACTAATTTGATCAGTTGTTGATTTGAGATCCCCCAGGCGCTGGTAAATTTCTTTAGATTGGTTTGCTAAATTCAAAGCTGGTTCAAATTCTGCCTGGTTCATTAATTTTATACTTAAATTTTGCAACGAGTCAGCTTTAATTCGTTCCAGTTTTTGATCTATATTCCAGTTTCGATACATCTCCACAACTTTAAGAGGTTTTTTATCATTAAATATTTTGTGAAAAAGCTGTGCAAAGTACTCTTCCATACCTTCAATTGCTCTTGCTGAATCAGGCTTCCCTTTAACATAAAGTCTAACGCTTTCGTCCAAATTCTTTCGCATTTGCCGATCCAAAAACCAGCGATTGTTTTTGATTAATTCACGAATGGTACTGTCGTCATTTGAATAATATGCCTTAATAATAGATTCATTAAAATCTATAACACTCATGGTAGATTTTTTAGAATTTTGCCTGGGGGAAAAAATTAAAAGTAGAGGAATTATGATGATAATACAAATGAAGAAAGAAATAATATATTTTCTAACTTTCATTTTGAAGGTTCCTTTCTTTTGGTTAAAAATTAAAAGTATTCCTCACGAATTCTTATTAACTATTTTCTTGCCGGAGGAAAACTTTAATATTTATTATACTTTTCTGAAAAAATTAATGTTAGTTAATTATATTGAAAGAAACATAGTTTAACAAACATTGCTCCCACGATGCCGAGAATGGAAAGATAAAGTGAAATTAAGAGTTTTTGTGTCGATTTGATTCCTGTAACGACTCCTTCAAGACTACTATTTTTTTCTCCCGGGGCTGCAATTTTTCCATCGAGTTTTTTTTAAATAGAAATCGCAGCCATCAGAATTTCTATTCTTTATTTCTCCTCATGAAAAATATCCGCCGAAAATATTTTAATTTTCGTCCCCTCTTTCTTCCAGGCATCAGTTGGCAAACCCGCTTTGTTACAGGTATGCTCAAAAAAAGTCTCTCGATCCCAGCCATAATCTGTGGCCACTTGAGGTAAAAGCAGCCCGCTATAACCGGCTCTTTCGATGATGATTCCATGTTTGCCAACTTCAATTTCATTAATATCATCGATTTCTTTGACAGGTGTCAAGACGGATATTTCAATTTCCAGGTCATCAAATTCTTGTTGAGTGACCGGTGGAAATCGTGGATCACGAAATGCAGCAGCCTGTGCCATTTCAATTATGGTTTCATCCAGAGGTTTAAGGGCGTGAATATAGCCAATACAACCGCGTAACATTCCATTTTTAGTTAATGTTACAAATGCCCCTCGTTTTTCTTTTAATATTGGAGAATCGGATTCCACTGTGGGATTCTTTTTATTGGAAAGGGCATTTTCAATGGATTTCCTTGCCGTTTTTAATAGTACTTTTTTATCTTGTTCATTTAGACCACTATCAACTCCAATTTTATGTTCTTTTTTTTCCTTGGATTCTTTATAGATGGCAACTGCGCCATATCCAACTACATACCCCCCTTTGCTTCGAGTCACATCATTGGAGTTTATCTGGTGGATGATTTTCGCTTTATTGGCTCCTAAATTCATGGCTACCATTTCAGCTACGACAATGCCTCCTGCGCCACAGGCCATCAGGTCTCTATCCTGGAAATCCTGACAAAGCTTTCGGGGATTTAATTCGATAATCGAATTCAAGGTTCGATTATCTCTTGCTTTACACTCCTCATAAGAATAGCCATGATATAAATCGCTGCTGGCAACGATTAATATCTTTTTTCCTTTGACTGCTTTTGCAATTGCATCTGCCATTTGCTTACAATTTTCCAAGGACTAATCTCAAAGCACGATGGGAACAATTTTTAAGTCAGGAATAGCAACCTGGAGAAATAGCAATTGTCTTTCCGACGAATCTTCATCTCGATGTCCTTCCTAGGTAAACCGAATATTTTCGTGTTTGTCAATGATGGCATTGGCAATGGTCTTTTCAGCAGGAACGATACCCAGCGGAGTTTCATAGCCATCGTTATTGAAAACAAATACTCCAGAGAAGGTTTCATGACGGCTGGGTGCCAGCACGATTACAACATCATATCGGTTGCCTTTCACCTGTTTATAGGAATTGGCAGCGGTATACCCTGAATAAGCATACCCAGTATTAAGTAAGATTAATACAATAATTTCACCATTGACATCTATGATTTTAGCATTTTTTAAATATTTTGAGATTGTTTCACAAAAACTTTCAGCATCTCCCGGATAGCAGGAGCCAGCGACCACGGTATTCCGAATTTTTTAATTCTTAATAGCTTTTATATTCGTTACGGGTTGTTTTTTCATGTCATGCCTGTGCATACAGGCATCTCCTAATTGTTTGTAAATAAGGAGATTTCTGTCCGCTAACTGGCGGACAGAAATGACGGCTGTACTGAAATTCTAACCCATAATGAGTATATTTTAACCTCCTTATTCATGTTGAGCATTGCAATGAGTAAAAAGTAGAAAATTGATTAAACTCAAAAAGTATAGGATCCTGGATAACTTGATTTTATTCTTTAATTCCAAATTCCATCTATTTTATACCAACAAAATTGGAATTTACCTTTTTTGTCGATAGCATTATTCTAAATCTGGTAGCCCATTTCTTGCATGACAATTTGTTTACAACCATTGCAAAAGGCATTTTCACCTTAATACGCGGAGACATTTCCAATATAACAAAAATAAAGCCCTATGTCAAGCGTAATTTTGCGCGTTGTTTCTAAAATTTTTATTGGAGTTGACAGTAGATTTTTTAAATGATATTCTAAGTAGAATTGGATGAAGAGAATCGGTACCTTAGAACCCAATTCGGTTACAATCCATTTACACATCTGTTGAAACTTTTTTTGATTGTCATTAAGGATTAAAAAGACGATCTCAGTCCATTTCCCCTTTTGTTTCAATAAAGCCAATGTATTCAAATTTATGCTGAAAAAAAGCGGCATTGCTGATGTATTCACCGAATTTACTGAACGGCTGAAAACAATCCTATTCCCAATCCTTTCCCAATTAAAACAGGATGATATTTTTTATCTTTCCAGTGATCATAAATTCATTGAAAAGACTGATTATCATTATATGTTATTGAGCTTTGGAATTTGGAATATATTTGGAATCGCTCGCCGACTGGCGGGGATGCGTCCTCTGGCGCATTTGACAATTGGTATTTGGATTTTAATCCAGTTAGGGTTTCAAAATAATTTTCCCCATTGTCGCTCCACTTTCAATTAATTGATGTGCTCTGGCTGCGTCAGACAATGGAATCCGTTCGTAAATAAACGGTTTAATTTTTTTCTTTGCCAGGTAATCCAACAGGATTCCAATCGACTTCAACATTATGTCCCTGGGCACACTATGGAGATAAAATGTCCTGACGCCCAAGCTTTGATTGTAGGTAACTGAAAGTCTCTTGGTCAGGTCTGTTTCCAGTGCTCCGCCAGCGAAACCGAACCAGATAATTTGCCCCAATGGAGCTAATAATTTAAAATCAATACTGAAGGATTTTTCTGCAACGGAATTCAGGATTACATTGACGCCTTTACCATCAGTAATTTCTCTCACTCTTTTTACAACATTTTCTTTTTTATAATTGATAACATGATTGTGTCCCTGGTTTTGGGCAAATACTGCTTTTTCATCCGTGCTGGTTAAGCCAATGGTCGTTATATTCGCCAGCTTACTTAGTTGAGCTACGGCAACTCCAACTCCGCCTGCAGCAGCATAACATAATACTGTTTCACCAGGTTGAACTCGAGCCATGGTGTTAAGCATGTGATAAGCCGTGAGGTAATTGATGGGAAAGGCGGCGGCTTCATCCATGTCAATGATGTCGGGAATGGGGATCAGGGAATCTGAATTTGCCAAGACATGATCAGCATAACATTTTTCTCCCATACATGCCACTCGCTGTCCTGGTGAAAATTGATTTATGTCTTCTGCCAGGGCTTCCACAAATCCACTACATTCCATTCCTAAAATAGCAGGCAACTTCGGCATTGGCGCATAATTCCCCCATCTGACCATGGTATCGGCAAAATTAACAGAAATCGATTCGACTTTAATGAGCACCTGTCCTGCTGCTGGAATCGGCGTTTCAATATCCACATACTCTAAAACATTGAACGAACCTGTCTGTTGAATCTGGATGGCTTTCACTTTTATTTTCTCCACAAAGAAAGTAGTTGCCATTAAAGGATTTATTTTTTAGATTACAATAAATATACAACTGGAATTATCTTTTGTCAAGTAATATGATAAATTAAGTCTTCTATGATATTATAAATAAAATCTTTGTTTTTTTGGCAAGAACTTCTAATAGCTTTTAACCGCTAATTATGCTAATTAAAAAATAAAAATAATTCGCATAATTAGCGTAATTCGCGGTTCAAATTCTTTTAAGTGTTATCTACTACTTACTGCACTATGAAATTGAAACAAGTATTTACTTTATTGATCTTGGTGATTGTCTTCTTTGTAATTTTAAAAATCACATCGCATCAATATTCCTCATCACCTGTTTCAGGAGATAAAATGAGGGGAGAACATTCAAGACGAGATGAAATCAATATATTAGATTATTACACCACTCAAGGAATCATGACCGATCCTGGAGAATATGCCTACTTATATGAAGAACTTCCATCCAATTTACCTGAGTTGCGCAATGTCCTTCAAGGTGTGTTGATTCATATTTTTCATTATCACCGACATGGGATTGAACTCTCTGAAAAAAGAAAGGCTGAAGTCAACATAAGAAAAGTTGAGGACATGTTAGCCCGAATCATAGAATTGGATGATCGTCCATTTATTTTCCAGCGAGAACCGATGAAAAGATTGGTGGCAAATTGCCGAGATTATTCTGTTTTTATGACCTCGTTGCTACGACATAAAGGAATACCCGCCCGAGCGAGATGTGGGTTTGAAACTTATTTCACCCCGGGAAAATACTGCGATCATTGGATTTGCGAGTATTGGAATCAGGAAAAAGGTAAATGGATACAAATTGACACACAGATCGATAGTCTTCAAATACAGGCATTTAATTTTGAATTTGATCCACTTGATCTTCCCGCTGGTAAATTTCTCACTGCTGGTGAAGTCTGGAAATTGTGCCGAAATGGAAAGATTGACCCAGATCTCTGCGGCATTGTCGATTTGAAAGGTTTATGGTTTGTCAAGGGAAATGTGATCCGTGATTTTATGGCGCTAAATAAATTAGAGGTGCTCCCCTGGGATTGCAATGATCTAATGAATCCTGAAAAAGAGTTAAATCAAGAAGATATGGATTTGCTGGATCGAGTAGCCGAATTAACAATAAAGGGGGATAGCTCGTTTTCGGAAATCAGGGGTCTTTATGAGTCGAATTTGGCTTTGAGGATGGGGAAGGATTAGGCACCATAATTTAATTGAACAAGTTGAATTTTCAGCTGAAAGCTTTTGCCGATATGAGAGGATTTTCAACACAGAATCTATGGAGGATGAAAGAGCTTTATGAAACCTATAAAGATAACGAAAAATTCTCACCACTGGTGAGAGAATTGCCCTGGACTTATTAACTGTCACGTGTAGCGACAGAATTAATAAGGTCACATAATTTGATAATTTTATTTTGATCAAAAGGTGTATAAGATATTGCTTTATCAAAGGATAAAAAAGGAGTGGTTGAAATGGCACGAAAGGGTCAGCAGGTTTCAAAACCAGAATACTTAATGAAAGACCTGTATGTATTTGAGTTCCTATTGACGGACTATGAAACGTCAATTTGTTTCAGCAAGGATTAGAATAGAGACAAATGAAGAACGAGTCATTGTTGAAGAAGATAATTTGGTGCATTATTTGGAGTTGAAGTATTTTTCACTTGAAGAGAAATAGGAACGTTGACAAAAATAATTAGATTATGCGAATAATGAGAGAGTTTTGTTCAGTTGGAATGATTGATCTAGGATTTTTTTAGTAAACGATAACAATTTATTTATGCATAAAAAATATGTATAGTGTATACAAAAGAAAATTTTATGCTAATAAGAATTGAAAAACAAAAATAACATAATGAAGCAAAAATGAAAAATCATGAGCTAGATACCATTTTCAAAACACGATTCCATGGGGCAATTAACATTCGTGGTATCCGATACCAAATCTTATTTTCCGTCCTTCGAGCTTTTGAACTCTACAAGAGTGATGATAAAATTCATTTCATTAGACTTGAAGGAATCGAGGATTTGGATATATTAGGAAAAAATGTTAATCTCATAGGGTTACGTTGTGGGAATGAGTATATCCAAGTAAAATCGTCAGATAAGCCTTGGAATTGGGTTAAACTTAAAGAACCCATAAAAAGATTTCTTGAAGTTTATCGAACCGATCCATATTGTAATTTCACTCTTGCGGTGAATTTTCCACTTAGAACTGATATTGAAAGATTGGCCAATTTTGAATCTCTTCCTTTGAATGATAAAAAGCGTGTAAAGAAAAAAACACTAAATTTAATTCAACAAATTGGAGCAACTCATAATGAAGCTAAGGAACTTTTTACAAAGCTACATATAGTATCTTTACCAGAAGAACAAATATTGTATCAACTCAGATTGAATGTTACAAATGTTTATGAACTCAGAAGTGATATAGTAAATTTTTACATTCTCGTACTTGTTGCAAAATTTTTAGAATGGGCGGAAGAACGAAAAACAATAAATTGGGTGGACCTTGATAATATTAGAATAGATATTGGGGAGAATTTAGCTAGAGAAACAAAATTCCAGGCATATGGTGATGGTCTTATTAATAGAATTTCCTGGGAAGCAGACAAAAACATTAACGATTTCTTCGATGGTAAGGGGACAAGACCTGGTCATATTGTAGCTGATGTTGATGTAAAACGATTAAAATGGTTGGAAAAAATTGATAGCACCATAAACTCTGCGATTGTTTGCATTCTCAGGTCTTCAAGTGGACAAGGTAAGTCTACTCTTCTTTACCGATATGCTTATGAATATTGGCCATGGGAAAATACCTACATCCTTAGATTGACAGAAACAAATGAACAGGTTGAGCTTGTACGCAATTACCTCCAATTCAGAGTTTCATTAGGATTACCTCTTCTGCTGCTGATCGATGGGGCAGATTGGCGAACTCGATTATGGCCCTTTATTGCTCAAAAATGTATTGAGTTAGGAATTCGAGTTCTTGTCACAGTACGTAACGAAGACTGGTATCGATTTGGAAAAGAGAGCTTGATGGGGTACGAAATAATTGAGCCAAGTCTCGATTTAGATGAAGCACGAGAAATTTTCAATATATTTAAAGACAAGGAACGACTTCACACATCGGTTGATTCTCCTGAATGGGCTTATGAGAAAATAGGAAAACCTCATTTACTCATGGAATATGTTTATTTACTTACACATGGAAAAATGCTTGAGGAACGTCTACGGGATCAAGTTAAGCAATTTTCTGATCAAAAAGAAGATCCAGCTAAAATTGACATTTTGCGGAAAGCAGCACTTGCTGATGTGCTTGGAGTACCTGTGATAGCAAGTAAATTGTTGCAAGATGTGCAATTAAGGGATGATCCACAAAAAGTATTACAATCACTCACAGGTGAATATATCTATTTAAAAAATGGAATTATTACTGGGCTTCATTGGATTCGTTCGGATCATCTTTCTCGTTTGCTTCACGAGGGTTATCCAGAGTTAGCGAATACTGCCATGTCAATCCTTGCAGCTATTCCAACTGAGGATATCCCTGTATTCGTATCGAATGCCTTATGCTTACAGAACTTAAATTTTGATTTGTTTTTTAAAGGATTAGCTGAGAAAGCAAAAAATGCAAAGCTGGCTACTATTTTAGCTTTTCTTAACGGTATCTTTGAAGCTGGAGAACGACAATTCTTTATAGCTAATCAAAATTTGTTTGATGAAGCATTTAAACTAATAGGTCCATCAGGTCCTTTATTATTGAGTACCGATTTTATGCCAACTATTAAATTAGATACATTAGCTCAGATGGTAAAGATATTAGGTGATAAAGGTGAGAATTTTCGTATATTGAAAGAAATTGCCTCAAGATTTCTCAATGAACCCAGAGGTTTGGATTTATGTTATAATTTCTTAGTAAACATTCATCAATCCATACAATCAAAGACGTTATATGAAGACCTCTCCGATACAGGCCTTCTACTTGATTGGTGTTCTTTAAGTGATATTTCTTTACCTGCTTGGCTTGAAGTTCATGATGATCTTTTTGAGCAAGTAAATTTATTTGATCTGCCTTTAGAAGTATTTTGTAACTTTGCACAGGGCGTATATCGTTACGATGAATCAACATATTTAAAATGGTTTTCAAAAAATAGAGTTAATATTTTAGGTTTCCTTAAACTACACACTGATTGTATTGAAGTCGAAATAAAGAATAAAATACTTACCATTAAATTTTTTCCAAATACAGAAGATAGCGTTGGAACTAACGAGCAATCGATAAATCGCCTCAAGAAGTTAAGGTCTGCAATACCATTTTGTGATTATTACCAATCTGAAGGTATATGTTTGCTCCCGTTTAGACTAAAGCCTAATGTGGATGAATCCCAGAAAAAAATTCCAGTAAGAAATTTACCTTATGAATCAGATGTCGATAAAAATGTTGTATGGAGAAAAATCATCGAAAGTTATTACCTGCCAGATAGTGTCTTTCAATATGAAAAATTTTGGCAAAAAGTTCGACAAGACGCATTGCTTTTTGTACAAGGACTTTCGAAAGGTTTAGAGCGAATTATTGTTGGAAAGTCATTTAATTTTCAAAATGTTTTTGAAAATGGAGAACTTCTCGTTAGACTTGCTGAATCCTTAAAACGCTTACCTGATCCTCCATCGCAATTGCCACAAGATATGAGTGACAATCTAAAAAAAGTCCCTAAAAGTTGGGCTTCAAGTTTGCTTAATTTTATATTTCAAAGCCATGAATATGCCAAAGATAAATGTAATAAAGAAATGGGCCGATTAGCAGTGTATAATTTTCTTGATGCTGTAAAATACTTGCCTCAAATGCATGAAGCATTCAAGAAAGTTTTTGAGAATGGTATTCCTGATTATTTTAATGTTACTAAACTAAATTCAATCGAAATCAATGCATATTCAATTTTAGCAGATTTAGTAGATGCTTGGATTCTGAATCCTCCTGATCCAATTCAAAAAGATATATTACATTATCTTCGAATAAGAAAAAAACAAAAACAAATTGAAATAATAAATCAATTAAAAAAAGTTCTTGCTCCAATTGAAAAAGATGGTATAGTATTATTATTTCCATCTGATTTGTATATACAACATCCTCTTAAATATTTCCCGTTGGCTTTTTCAGTAGAAGATCCATGTCATCCAGAGAAAGAACTTGAAGCAATCATCAAAATTCTATCCAAAGCTGGACACCCTATTGATTTTTTCTGTTTACGACCTATCTATAAAGGTAACTATTTTCTTGAGGATGGTTATCAGATCAGTTCTAGCCAACTTATAAAAATAGAAATGGATCCTCTTAAAAGTTGGGAGGCATTGGTGCCCGTAAAAATATCCGATGCTATATTGAGCCTTTTACCTTCTCGTCCATTTAAGACTATCAGAAGACTGGAGTTGAAAAGGAAAATATTAGAATTATACGGGCAGATTCAAATCTTGGTTGAGAAAAAAAATAAAATTGAGAGACTTAAAGAATCTAAAAATAAGTATGAAATACTTCTTTATACACGATATGATAATCAATTACGTGAATTAGAAGAAAATATAGGTACTATTGCTTCCACAATCGATGATTTTATTAAAACATATTTTTCGTCTCAACTTGATAATTCTCATATTAAGAAAACACGAAAATTCCTAAAAATCATTATAGAAACTTCACAACATTCAGAAATTTCTGATTATTTCAAGTCAGATAATATAAATATTGAATCGGTCCAAGATTTTTTGAATATAACATTTGAATTTTAAAAGATATTACATGTACTTGAGATTTAATATTTTTTAAGAATATGAGTAACAAACAATTGAATTCATATTTCAAAGTTTTCAAAATTTTATTAAGAAAAATTCTGAGCAAAATCTGATGTTTAGGTTCCCTATCCTCCAGACAAGGGACAAAAACATTTTCGAAACCACCCTCGAACCAACGACTCCTGCAGTAGATAAGTTATCAAAGCGAAAGGATATAGGCGAAGGTGAAATTACGATGCTTGAAGGAAGAAAAATAAAATTGTTGTTGGTGTGCTTTATTATGAAAACCTGATTTAAGATTGATTGAGGAAAAGCAAGAAATACCTCATGAAATTAGGGAGATAACAGATAATTATGATTTCAATATCTATAATCCTAACACATACCAATTTTGGAGGTAAACATGTCCGTTGACTTAGAAAAAATCCTGCGTCCAGTGGATAATCCCATGCCACCATTTCAGCCTAAATATATGACTATCGCCAGTGGCGAAGAAATGGTTATCCGTCAGGTTGGTCGTGAGGAAATTCCTGATATTCTGCCACACGTTGAGGCATTGATGCATGTGGAGCGTGACTACTACGATATTGTCGCTTCAAGGGTTTATGCCGAGCTGCTTTCATATTATTATTACCGGGTTCAGGATGAATATGTGCTTGTTGCCCAGATTAATGGCGAGCTGGCAGCGATTGTGAATGGCCGGATGGTAAATAAAGATGTTGGTATGTCGCTACATACGCTGGCATTGAAGCGGGGATTGAGAATCGGGGCGCATGCCTTTGCAGCCAAGATGGAGTATCACATCGACATCATGAATCAAAAAGAGGTGCTTATTGTGGCTGAATCACCGATTGGCTTCAGGCGGTGGATGATCGAGTATAATCTGGAAAAAAGATTTGATACACCGCATGAGCTCGGTGGCGTTCCATCCTGGGCATTGACTAAGGAATTGTTTGACAAAGCAAGAGATACGCTGGTGGTGGGCAGGCGACCGGTACCAGGGCATCTTCTTGAAAAGGCTGAAGCGGATATTTTACCGCCCAGTGATCCGCCGAAACCACCAGATGATTTATTAGCAGCTACTCGTGCCCGATATGATTCGACGGCAACGGTTTTAATAGAACAACGAAAAAGAATAGGAGGGCTGGCAAATGCGTGATGTATATGCGGTTGGTATTGGAATAACCACTTTTGCAAGGCTTGAATATCCTTTGGTAGAGATTGCTGCCTACCCGGGACTGATGGCATTAAGAGACAGTGGACTTAAAAAAGTTGATCATCTTTATGTTGCCAATATGGGTGGCGGAAGAGTCAATCATCAAACAGGACTTGCGAGTGCTGTGGTAGATAATTTAAGCTTAACGCCGGCTGGCGCTGAAACCATTGAAAACGGTCCTGCTTCTGGCGCTTCTGCAATTAAACAGGGATATATGGCAGTGGCATCGGGCATGCACGAAACCGTGATGGTCGTTGGCGCCGAAAGAATGAGGGAGGTGAATAATCTTGAGGCAACCGATTTTGTAGCGACGCTGACCCATCCACATGCGGAATATATCTATGGCATTACGCTTCCTTCCCTGGCTGGAATGTTTACCCGGCTTTACATGGAAAAGTATGGCGTGACTTCCAGGCATCTTGCCATGGTCGCGGTAAAAAATCATGCCAACGCCATGTTTAACGAATTTGCTCATTTGCACCAGCCGATCACGATCGAGGGAATTCTGGATTCGCCAGAAGCTGCAACCAATAATCCCATGGTTGCTGATCCGTTGCGATTCTTTGATTGCTGTCCTGTGTCAGACGGTGGCGCCTGTGTGATTCTGGCTACAGCAGAGATTGCCAAAAAACCTGATAAACCAATAATCAAGCTTGCGGGTATCGGACAGGCAACGGATACGCATGCGATTCATGATCGTCAGGAGCCAACTGATCTGCTGGCAGTGAGGGAGGCTGCCAGAAAATGCTTTGAAATGGCTGGCATTAAACCGAAAGATGTGGATGTGGCTGAATTGCATGATGCTTTTACCATCCTGGAAATTGTCGAGAGTGAAGAGGCTGGATTTTTTAAGAAAGGACAGGGGCATATCTCGCTTGAGAAAGGAGAAACAAAGCTGGGCGGGAAGCTCCCAATTAATCCCTCTGGGGGTCTTAAAGCCAGGGGACACCCGGTCGGTGCGACTGGTGTAGCCCAGGCTTATGAGATTGTAACACAACTGAGAGGGGATGCAGGCCAAAGACAGGTGAAGGATGCCAAAATTGGATTTACCTGTAATTTCGGTGGTTTTGGCAATAATGTCGTTTGTCTAACTTTTACCAGGGAGAGTTAATTATGGAATTGAATATATATGCTTACAAGTGCAAACGCTGCGGACATGTGCAATACCCATATCGTACTTTATGCAGGAATTGTAAGGAGAATGATCATAACAAATTTGATATTGTGCCCCTATCTAAAAAAGGAAAGCTGGTGACATTTACTCATCTTTACACGCTTCCGGCTGACTACGAGACAGTAAAATTAACGCTCGGAATCGTAGCGCTTGAGGACGGTAATAAAATCACCGGGCAGCTCAATATAAAAGAACCAAAGATTGGAATGCAGGTAATGGGAAAGGTGGAAGTTGTTCGCAAGGAGCTTTATGAAAAGCGGTTAGGGATGGTATTTTATGAGGTGTAGGAGCATAGGAGTATAAAGGTATAAGAGTATAGGGGAAATAAGGTGCAGTACTATTACCCTATACCTCTATACCTTTATACCTACAATACAAATAAAAAGTAAAATCATACGATTCAGCCTATCAGGAAAGGAGTTAAGAATCATGGCAAAAGTAGAGAAAACCATCACAATTAACGCACCAGTTGAGAAAGTTTTCGGATATGTTAGCATGAAAACAAACCTACCCGATATCTGGCCCAGTATGGTAGAGGCTAAGGATGTACAACCGTTACCCAACGGTGGGAATAGCTTCCGATGGGTGTACAAAATGGCTGGCATGAAATTCGAAGGCACGAGCGAAGATTCTGAGTTCATCGTTAACCAGAGCATCGTAAGCAAAACCAAAGGCGGTATTAGTAGCACAATTACCTGGACGTTTCAATCCGAAGCGGGAGGGACAAAGGTAACCTTTGACGCTGAATACACCGTACCCATCCCATTGCTGGGCAAGTTAGCCGAAGCAATTATCGTCAAGCAGAACAATAAGGAGGCAGAGTTGCTCCTGGCTAACTTGAAAGAAAGGATGGAAATGAAGATGTGAGTGATACTGGATTCTTGTTACTTGATTCTGGATATTCAAAAATCAAGCATCCAGGATCAAGTATCCAGTATCAAGTATCCAGTATCCCCTTTAGCTTATTCAACCACAATTTAATTAAAAATATTAATTATTTAAAAGTAAACTTCGCTAAATAGTTATTGTTTAACGGAGACAGAAAATTTATGAATAAAACCGAGTTATTAGAGATCATCCGTAATGGCGAAAATTCGGGGATTGAGTTTAAACGAGATGAAGTGCATGGACAAAGTCTGGCAAAGGAGATTGCTGCATTAGCCAATCTTGAAGGTAGCTATATTCTTCTCGGTGTTGAGGATGATGGCGCTGTTTCAGGACTAACGCGCTTAAAGATTGAACAATGGGTAATGAATATTTGTTCAGACGATATCAATCCCCCAATTATTCCCTATTTTGAGACTGTTTTATGGGAAAGTAACAAAAAGATTGGTGTAATAACAATTCCAGAAGATAGCCCCGATAAGCCGTACAAAGCTCGCCAGGGAAACAGATGGATTACTTATGTACGAATAGGAAGTACTTCTCGGGAAGCGACCCGTGAGCAAGAACAACGTCTCTATCAAGCTTCTGGTGTAATTCGATATGATATTAAGCCTGTGCCAGGCGCACTCTTAAAAGATTTAGATATTAATCGGCTCATAAACTATTTTAAAAATATACGCGGGCAGGGTTGTCCAGCTCATAAGGACATTGAACAATGGGAGACATTACTTGTAAATACAGAAATCATGGTGGAATCCCGTGGTAAAGCCGTCCCGACAGTTGGTGGAATGCTACTTTTTGGGAAAAATCCCAACCGTTATCTGCCACAGGCAGGGATCACAGCGGTGGCTTATCGAGGTGTGGAAAAGGATTATGAAACGATTGAAAGAGCAACAATTCGGGGCCCAATAGTCGCTAAATTATCTGGAACAGAGGATGTAGTTGATGCAGGCATAGTAGAGCGAGCCATCGCTTTTGTTCGTAGAAATACCCATTCTGAATCATATCTCGTGGAAGGCAGGCGAATTGATAAACCTGATTATCCTGAAGAAGCGGTTCGAGAAACCATCGTCAATGCCATTGCCCATAGGGATTATACCATCAGTAGGACAGATATTGAACTATCCATTTACAATGATCGTTTAGAAGTGATTAGTCCAGGAAGACTTCCCAATACAGTGACGGTAGAGCGAATGAGAGCAGGTTGTCGGATGACGCGCAATGAGCTTATCAAGGAAGTGCTAAGAGATTACCATTATATTGAAGCAACTGATCTCGGAGTCCCAAGAAAAATTATTGCTGGTATGCTTAAACACAATGGCACAGAGCCAGATTTGGTTGAAGAAGAATATTCATTTATGGTACGATTGTGGAAAGAAAAATCAAACGTAACACAAGTCCGCCTTAGCGGATCAATTAATATAAAGATCTGACTATGGCAGACCTCTGGCCTGTGATTGTTATACAGGCTAACTTCATATTTTTGGTAGCAAGCAAGATGCTAGCGTTACGGTCAGGAGATTTTATGAGATATGATTGAGATTCAAAGTTATGGAGATAGATTAGATAAAGGTAGCTATGAAGTTCACTCCCGTTTCAACAAAACAGTTAATTTTATTTCAGCTAACACAATCGTCTCCATTGTGAATGAAGAAATTGGCGCAGGCCCTTTGAATATAGTCATTAGAGGATCGGATTTGAAAGATGTTCGATCACTTATTATCGATGACAAAGGTTTCTTGCTAAATGATTTACGGTTCGATTTTGATGATGCCCACCGTTTTGATTCAAGAATTGAATTTGTGGATATAGATATTGACAAATTTAAATCTAATCTATATATTTTTGAAAATTGTCTCTTGCAGTATTCCTCAGCTATGAGTCTTGCGTTTTTACTTGATGCAAAACGGAAGAAGAACTTTAGAACATTTTTTGAAAAGGAGTTTGTTGGAAGGTTTGATGCTGGGGTGGAAAAGATTTTTTCAACTGAATTAATTGAAGGTGTAACAATGATAAAAGGCGCTGGCTTTGGCTTTACTCCAAGTGGAGATGATTTTTTGTACGGTCTGTTAATAGCACTAAATATTGCAACAGGGCTTTTTAAACTCGATTTGACAGAATGCGTCAATAGGATTTATGATACTGCCAGGGGAAACAATCCCATCTCCAATGCCTTTCTTCGTTGTGCGAAAGATGGTTTCCTATTTGAGAGATTTAAAAAATTAGTTCATTCGATTTTGTATTTTGGTAAAAAGGAAATATTTGAATGCAATCAGGCGCTGCTCTCTGTGGGCGAAACATCTGGAGCTGATATGGGGATTGGATTTTTAATGGGTTTAAAAAGCTGTCAGCTATCAGCTTTCAGCCGTCAGCTTTAATTAGAGGCTGCCCAGGACCGTAACACAAACTTCCAGTTTGTGAATGGAATTTTCGTTAAACTCATTACCTGCGTTTGTAAGCAAGATGCTTGCGTTACGGGATTGGTACATTGCAAGCAAGATGCTTACGTTACAGGATTGGCATGTCGCAAGCAGGATGCTTGCGT
>Ga0209636_10001564_pt1 | contig 23201 bp, 28 predicted proteins | sample DeeMarSWOR152_54_FD_187464 | JGI IMG/M metagenome (GOLD analysis project Ga0209636, IMG submission 187464) | Marine sediment microbial communities from White Oak River estuary, North Carolina - WOR-1-52-54 (SPAdes) (version 2) | ecosystem: Environmental > Aquatic > Marine > Intertidal zone >...
CAGAGCTCATATTACAATGAGACATAATATTCGTCCTACAAGTTGGCTTTCGCAACATCCTCAGAATCTCCGCTATAATCTCAAACCTGCTACGGTTTCTATCAGACACCTTTCTCATCTTTAACATACTATACTACCTTTCAGGAAGGCTTTTTCTCGCCATTTCTTTTTCCAGCTTCTCCATCCCGTCTTCACGAGTTTTTCTCTCAGCCCAGGTCTTTCCGCAACCCAATCTAGAAATGCCCAGAAACGTCTTTTGTCTTCCAATCTTTCTGCTGGGACTCCCATCTCCTTGCACCATCTTATGTAGCCTCGTTCAACTTTTTCTTGAAGTTCACCTGTGAATTCCACTTCTTCCACCTTGAATCCCCGTTCGTTCAAGTGTCCACGTATACTGGAGAGAACGTATCCTGAGCATACTTTGAAAGTGGTTTCCATGTCAGGCTGCAAAACCTCAACGATTTCATCGGCAATCTCCACTGCGTCATCCAAATATTTTTTGTTCTCAAAGTTTGGCGGCTGGAAGGATGAAACTGGGATCCTGCGTTCCATGTATCTGGGGTCTGGAGGTTTAAAGGCGCCGATTACCACACCTAGGATAAGGTCTCCCCATCCAGCATCATCTACTAAAATTACTTTTCCAGACATAAACCAAGCTTCACTTCCATATTTTAAGTAAACTTTCGTTGATCGTTGGTCCTCAAAAGGATCGTCCAGCCACTTTGTAAGTAAGTGGAATGCGACGTTGTCGCCTATTGCCCTAATCTTGCATGAATATTAGCATTTGAATAGCCTCTGCAATCAGGCTCTTTTTAGGAGGTTCCCCGCACTTGGCTTTTTCACAGATCTTCTATTTTTCTTTGGCAACCCATGTTTCTACTGCTTCTTGGACAGCTCTGGATAGGTCGCCCTTTCTCCCGCCAAATCTCTCGATGGTCTTGAACCTGAGCTGCTTTTCCAGCTCATCCGAGAGCTCCACGCTGATTCGACCCATTTAATTACCAACAACATTTTTCTATTTTCTTAGTTTTGTACACGCGCCCGCGCGCGCTAGATGTTTTTCCAATAAGCAAATTGCCTGATGCCAAGTGACACTTTTGTTTTCGTTATCATTCTCCATCCACCTTCAATTTGCTTATCCACATAATATATTATATGCTTACCACCTTATAAACGTATTGGTGTAAGCATTTAAGCGCTAAAGATAGGATCTAGAAACGTAAACGATTTAAGAGATGTCCATACACGCGCTACGTTCCTAAAAAATCTGTTATCCACCGGAATTGATGGGTCGGCAGAGACTTAAACCCAAAAGTAAGTGGACCGGGCGGGATTTGAACCCACGACCTCCGCCTTGCGAAGGCGGCGTTCATACCAAACTGAACTACCGGCCCTCCCATGTTTTCGTTAAACAGCTTATGTTCTTTAAGATTTTGGTCAACACGATTGTGGTCAACCTGGTCAATGTTCCTCTCTTGTTCTAATAATTTATGAACATATTGTGGATCCTGTCTATGATACTTAAACAGTGGTTTACCATTCTCACAACCAACATAATGTCTAACCCTGTAGTAGTTCTTGCCGATATGCTGCAAATGGCCTATCTGAAAGGCAGAATCGTGAAAAAGAACCCAAGAACGAGCGATAAAGAAAAATATTCAGATAGAGCAATTCTTCGCCATTTTCCCTTTTTTTTAAAGTTTCTATATCAAACATGACAACCAATTTCAATCCCTCTTATTATTTCAAAGCCTCTTCGTATTTCCCTTTTTCAACCTCAGTAATTGCTATGACTCTTATGCCATCTTTAACCGAAGTCACACCTCCTAGCAGAAGCGGTTTTTCAAAAGATTCCTGAGGAAAGTTTTGCATCACTTCCAGAAATTTTTTTGCAGCCTCAATAGCCTTATCAGGCGGATACCAAGAAGTCACCATAATCATTACCATACATCGTCACCTCCTCGAATTTTTGTTTCATTATGAAAAAAATACTCCCATCCAAATCATATCGTTTAAGACTATCTCTTCATATTATAATTTTGTTTGGACTATTCTTAAGACTTTGGGGGATTTGGGCTTGGGGCTTAAATTTTGACTAGTTTAGACTGGAGTTGGAAGGCTGACGAAATTGAACAAACAAAAAAAGGGAAAGTTAAGAGTCAGCTTGCCTTGTCTCATTCACCTTTTTCAAACGGCAAGTTTCCAAACTTTATTGAAGAAATGGAGACCAACAAATGAATATGAGTAGATTAATTGACATTATCTTCATTTGCTCCTCTATTATTTTCAATATTTCGGTGAGTGTTTTCTACATTGCGGCAAAACTTGGTAACATGGTACTTGTGCAGATTTGTGGTGCCATTGTCCTTTCTCTGATAATTCCTTTCACTATCACGTTGTTAGGATATATAAAGGAGAAGACGGAAAAAAGGACGATAATATCTCATGCATTTATTCTCTTCTATCTCTTTCTGGAATTATTATTAGATTATATCCTTAAAATTCCATTCAGAGAAATACTGGCAATACATGTTCCCTACATTATAGTCTTCTATGCTGCCATGTTCAGCATGATAGGTGTTTCCTTCGACAAAAACAGAAAAATGGGATTTGTGGTGACAATAACATTCTTGATAGTGATAGGATGTCTAATATACTATTTATTACCTTTCTAAAATTTAGGCAACCATAGAGTTACCTTATTTTCTTCCATAAGTCATAAAAACTGAAAAAAGTAGACACATACACATGGATGGAGTTTGAATGGATAAAGTAAAAGCATTTGACATACCTGTTGACGATATGGAGAGGGCGAATAGATTCTATCAGAAGGTTTTCGGATGGGAAATAGCTCCAGTTCCAGGCAGTGGAGGAAATTTCCATGCTGCCACTACTGTGCCAGTTGATGAAGAAGGAGAACCAAAGGTGCCTGGAGGGATAAATGGAGGATTCTTTCAAAGAGGGACTCATGGTGCTCAAGAGACTTTTGTTGAGATCAATGTCCCCTCAGTAGATGAATACCTGAAAAGGATCGAGTCAGCAGGTGGCAAGATAGTTAAGCAAAAAGGTCCCATATTAGACATTGCACTCTTTGCACTTGCAAAAGACACAGAAGGAAACATTATAGGACTCTGGGAAGACATCAAAAGGTAATCTAAGCAATTTAGTTCTTTTTCTCTGATTTCGGTATTCCTATCCATCTTGGAGTTCTATTCATATATTCTCGGTATGCATCGCCATACTTCTCAAGGCACCAGCGTTCTTCGGGAGCTATCAAAATATCATACAAGACTATGAATACCGCTATCAACAGCAGAAACAGCCAAGAAGCACAAGCTATTCCTATGCCGGTAAATATCAGGAAGGTGCCGAGGTAAATAGGGTTTCTTGAAATGCGATAGAGCCCTTTAGTGGCGGGTCTATCCATTGGAGTATTATCAAGATCTGTTCCTGCAACGATGGTGAAAATTATACTGAACAAATAGACCAAGAGTCCAGCATAAAACCAGACCGTACCTAGTTTCAATGGCAAGAAAACACTGTAGATGACTGAAACCCAAAAGATCAACTGTGAGATGCCGTAGAGTTTCTTCTCCTTTTCATTAAACGGAGGCTTGTCTGGTCTACTAGAACCCTTCTGTCCCTTAAGACGGTTGAGGATTTCCCAAACAGTAAACAATAACAAAAAAGATAGGACAAAGATCCAGGCGTTCCACAAGCCTAACTTAAACTCTGGAATAAGCGACATGATTTCTCTCCAAACAGTTTTAGTTAATTAGCTTAATATGAGTATATTGTAAATCAAGTGAACTATCGAATGCAAATCTGAGGAGAGAAAGATGAGCAAAATATTGGTAAAGGTTGTTGAAGGTAAAATGTGGAAAACTTTAAGTCTAACCAGAACTAATTAGAATCACAAAATTTGTATTATACGATAAAAAGAGGGAAGATTTTAGAACTTTTTCTTGAGTTCATTGTTTAGCCATTCTAGATAGTCTTTACTTCCAGCAATGATGGGTATAGCTATGATTTCAGGTGTTTCATAGGATTGTATCTCTTTGATTGCTCTCTCAAGCTCTTCGAAAAGATCTCTTCTGCTTTTAATGAAACAGAGCCATTCTCCGGCTGTTTCAATTCTATTTTTCCACCAATAAGTACTGAGTATAGGTCCTACTATCTGGACGCATCCAGCTAACCTATTCTCTAGTAAAGCTTCAGCAATTTTCTCGGCATCTTCCCTTTTTTCTGTGCTTGTAAAGACTTGGATATACTCTTCAATCATAGTTGATCCTCTTCTTTATAGTGAAGTTGAGAGTCAGATTTTACTCATTCAACGATTTCTTAGATTGAAAGAAACTTAAGTTGATCAATTTTGAGAAAATATATTATTCCTTTGTGCATTTATAGAAATATTTCAGATCAATTGGAATGTCATCGAAGTTTTTTTCCACAAATCATAAAGCTCTATGAAATGTTTGTTAGGCTATGAAAATTCTCATTTTTACTGAGGGAACATTGATTATGCATCTAAGTGCTAAATGTTATAGTAGAGAAGACATCGTTAAGCAGGTCAAAAATGGCACAGATTCTTCTATCTACAACTGGCGAACCTACGTCCCAATTGGTAATTCTGTTGAGAAATTGCAGAAGTGGAAAAGACAAGGTGCTGAAATACTATACTTAACTTCTCGGGTTAAACCCGTGGAAGTTGAGGACATAAGGAGTGTTCTGAGGAAACATGGTTTTCCAGAGGGGCAGCTGCTTTTTCGTCAGAAGAGTGAAGAATACGAAGATATTGCAGAGAAAGCTATGCCTGATGTATTGATAGAGGATGACTGTGAGAGCATTGGAGGAATTGAGAAAATGACCTATACTCACATCAAAGGTGACTTGAAAAAGAAGATCAAGTCAGTTGTCGTGAAGGAATTTGAAGGTGTAGACCATCTTCCAGACGATTTAGAAGATCTTAGACTCCTGTAACTATTACTTCTCATTCAATCGAAGATTCTTCCATAAACCATAAAAACAGAAGCAAGCATATTGAGGCAAAATTTAAGGAGCGGAGTTATATGGGACAGTTGAAGCCTTTAGACTATAAACTTTTGTTTGAATTGATGAAGGACTCTCGTAGGAGTGACAGAACTTTAGCTAAGGTTCTGAATAGTTCTCAACCTACTGTCACAAGAAGGAGAGCTAAACTTGAGAAGAACTTTCTTGATGGGTACACTGCAATACCAAAATGGGAGAAACTTGGATACACTATACTTGCAATCACATTTGTAAAAAGTAAACAAGCTCTTGGACTCAGAGACAGGTATAAAGCTGCTCACAAGAGAGGGATAGAATGGCTCATGAAACAGTCCTGTATCATTATGAGTGGCGGATGTCGGGGAATGGGGATGGATGGCTTTCTCATTTCAGTTCATAAAGACTACTCAGACTTTGACAAGTTCATGTTTGACCAAAAACGTGAAATGGGGGATTTAGTAGAGGATACTCAGACTGCTATCGTAAACCTTAGTGGAGATACAATACTGAAGCCTTTACACCTTAAATACTTGGCAGAGTAAAGACAAATTGAAGGTACTGTAGTTCTAATATTTCTAGTAATAGGTATGAATCTTCAAGGAATTAGTGTACTTATTTAGATAACTCAAACAGCATTTTAATAGATATCAGATTTATAGATTAATCGTGTACAGAAAAGTTATAGCTGAACCAAAAGAACTAATCAGAATCACAAAATTCCGTATTATGAGAGTACGTTGCTGGCGTGAGTTATGTCAACTAGGCTGAAACAGGAAGTTATAAATCTGATGAATGGTGATTGTTGAACGATTAAAATGTTCTTTGTTGTTCTTGCGAAGATGAAAGGAGAGATAACGAGAGAGTTCCAAGAAGCCACCAAGAAGACTTTGACTAGTCCTCCTTCAGGCTTGAAGATCCACAATGTGTTCTGGACACTTGGGCAGTACGACTTTGTTATCCTCTATGAGGCACCCAGTGAAAAAGAAGCCGTCAAGATGGGCACAGCCTGGGCTAAGTTCTGTGAAACCCAAACTATGGTTGCAATTCCACATGAAGAAGCACAAAGAATGTTCCAATAACCCTCCTTTTTTCTTAGAATCATAAAAATCCCATTATAGTAAGATTCTAGGCTTCACAGGTCATCTGAGAATCAACCGAAGATTCTTCCATAAATAATAAAAACTGAAGTCAGGTAACAAGATGCCAGTTAGAAAGGAGACGGTATCATAAATGCATTGGGAACATGCTTCGTTTGGGTTAGGAATCTCATTGTGCTTGATTGGTGCCTTTTTGATGTTTGAAGGAAATATTTTGGGAGAGAACAATACTGGTTGGGCAATTGTCATAGGGATAGTAGGAATCGGCTTAATTGCCACCTCTGGTATAAGGTTGCTGAAACCCAAGAATTATTCTAAATAGAAAACCGAAACTAGATTGAGAACAATGAAGGTTGAGTGAATACTCTTGACGATTAAGGCAGTCTTGTTTGACATGGGGAATACTCTAGTTAAATACGATTATGGTTTGCCTGAAGAAGTCTTTCAAAGGGTTTTAATTTCATTAGGTATCTCTAGATCGCTAGACGACGTGAAGAAGGCATTTTTGAATGCTGAAAAGGAAGCTGAAGATATTAACCTGCTGGCATCTATGGGCAAGATAAAACGGGATGAGTTTTGGCACCAATGGGATTCTCTTGTGCTGAAACATCTCGGAATAGCAGAGCATGAAGAACTTGCCAAATCGTTCACTCATTCCAAGTGGATGGATTTCGTGGATAGCACACTGTATCCAGAAGTAAAGGAGGTTCTATTGGAGCTAAAACAAAGAGGATTGAAGGTGGGACTCATAAGTAATGGCTATGAGGAGGAGATCGACTTCATTCTTGAGAAGGTAAATCTTGAGAAAGCAACCTTTGACATCATAGTAGGGGTAGACACAATAAAGAAAGTTAAACCTAACCCAGACATTTTCAAGTATGCTACCAGCAAACTGAATGTCAAACCAGAAGAGACAATGTTCGTTGGAGATAATGTAGAAGCTGACTATGACGGAGCTGAGAATGCAGGCGTACATGCATTGTTAATTGATAGAACAGAGAAGCAGCAAAGTGACCTGAAGACAATCAAAAACCTGAAAGAGCTTCGTTCTCAAATTAACTGAGATCTCTTCCATAAGTCATAAAAACTGAAATATGAATAGCCTTCTTTTGGGATTGTGACATGGCAACTGTGAAGCAGGATTACTCAGATTATATTAACCATCTATCAAATATGGTAACATGTATTCTTTCCTCTCTGGTTTTATGTTCACAGCGATCACTGTACTTATTACTCAACTTCCAGACCCTAGCAATATCAGAGCACAGCTTGTACTTCTATTTATGGCAGTCATGCTTGACATATTCATGTTCTACATGGGAAACTTTTACCAACAGGTTCTTTATTTATGCAGAAATGTTCCAGCATATTCAGGAAGAAAGAGTATTTTCAATATTCTAAGTGATTTAAGTGTATTATTGGGATTAGGTGTTTCAACTGTTTTGCTGTTTCTCCTATGTAACTTAATCTATCTTGCATTGGCACAATTGATTGCATGGATGCTAACTTCCGTTGCAGCATATAAATCGATATTCAAACCGTATTACGAGAAAAGGAAATAACAATCTCAGATATCTATTATGACTTTCTTTGATAATAACATTGTGAAGTCTTCTTTCCATGAAGTCCCTAGAATGTTTGTGAACTGTTAGATTTGTTAAGTATGGAAATATGGAAAACTTAAAGTCTAACCAAAAGAACCAATTATATATACAGAATCAGCACATGCTTTCTCATTAATACAGTACACAATTATTATTTCTCCCCTTCCACTTTCTGACCGTCCATCTGATAGAAAGTTGGCGTCTTTTCAAGTTCTTTAGCGGCAGATTTAGGCCGTGACCATATGTACCTTGCCGATGGTAAATATCTTCTCATATAACGACAGTTTGGATTCACACACCTAGCAAAGATTTCCCAATAATGCTCATGTTCACTTTCCACCTTCCTGTAATTGTAAGAATAAACCCTGTTTCCACATATGCATTGCGGGGGTAATGGAATGACCCGCTTCGTTAGAGACCAAAGCTTGTCGAATCGCGATAGAAGGTCTTTCCTTTTCATTTCCTCCAGTCGAGTTTTCAACATGCCTTTGATGCTAGACCAGTGTACCTTAGGATTTTGTGTTCTCAATTCAGTCGTTAGCTCATGTATTTCGATGATTTCATCGTTTAAGACCCATTCTCGTGGCCGTCCAGGCTTTCTTTTTTGTTTCATCAAGTTGATTATTGCCAGACTTCAGATTTAAGGCTATACGTGTACTAGATTTTCCGTGTTTTGACATGTGCTCACACTCACTACACTAAGTTCACTAATCCTTGGACTCAAGATTGTGTAGAAGAATAAAAATATAATAAAAACAGTATGGCAACCAGAAGGAACAGAAAAATATGAAATTTAAAAAAAGTCATGCAAGGTCTTTCGAAAAAGGAGACTTAAAAAAGACTAAAAGAAACTCTACCTAGCTTGTCTTGTCTTCACTTCTTACCTTTTCCTTTCTTCTTTCCCTTTTTCTTCGCCATTATTTACCACTCCTTTTTCTATCAATCTTCTTCTTCCTCTTCCTCTTCTTCCCAGTCTTCTTCCTCACCCATGTTTTTCACCTCCGATTTTTCGATAAATGGCACACTCCATAGGGCAGTATTTATGCTTTTGCTTCTCAAAATATAGACGGAAGTTCCTCGTTTAAAGCAAAGAAGGTTTGAGCGTTCTCTTTTCTGGTCTTATAAACATTTTTCCAATTGAACGGAAAGAGCATACAAAACTCGCTCCAAATCAGATATGAAGCTAGAATGATTGTTGGAGTAAATCAATAGCTTTCAACGTTCTATCTCTCAATTCCTTGAAACTGGGACTCCAATAATGTCTAATGAATACATTTGGTGGAATACGACCCTGTAATAGATCCACTTCTTCTCTGATTAAACCATGTTTAACCATAAAAGTACCATAATAATCTCTCAGTTCGTTAATTCTGGTCTTTAGACCGTTACGTTTCAATCGTTTAATAATAGCTGCATAGGTAACTGGTTTAATGTTGGTTATTTTCAGAATCAGAGACTTTGGTATAAATGAGATGTATGTGTTCTTTGTTCTTCTAAGAAACAGTTCTTTAAACTTGAAATGCTCTAAGCAATTAAGTTCTTCATTGTAATAATTCTTAAAGTCTGTATTTTGATAAAGTCTAATTATTAAATTAAAAGATTGTATGGCTTCATTCTTTCGTAAACCAGTAACAGCTACAAATCTCAAGTATAGTCGTTCATTAGATCTTAAACTATTGATAGCTTTTCTATACCAAGGAAGAATTTCACCATTACTATTGTTTAATATTCGTAAGAAGGATGTGAAGGCATCTCTTCTTAATCGTTTGACTCCGTAACTCTTCAATTTGTTCCTGAATTCCTGGTACAATCCCAAATACTTGGATAAAGCTGTTAATGCCTTAACAGTGTGATCACTCACATAGGGAGAAAGAAGATCAACTCTCTCAAATTACCAGTTAACATGTAATAATACTTCTTGGAGTAACGGTAAATGTTGGAAGCATACGTTTGTGAATACTTGTTATGAAGCCATTGTTCATATTCTGACCATACTAATGATCTTGCGAAGGCGGCGTTCATACCAAACTGAACTACCGGCCCCATCATATTTCCGTTAAAGAAGTCGCCAGCTTTAAGACTTCTGTTAATAGCTTTCTAATCAACATGGTCAACATTTCCCTTTCCTCACCTACAACCCAAGAACATACGAAAATTCAAAAGGTCTTTGCATCAACGTTTAAACATGATCAGACTAAGAAAAAGGGGAAGTGCCTTCTTGGACAGCAAAAGCCAATCTCTTTTTCTAAACATCAGCACTCTAGATATTGTTTCTGCGAATCAGTCCAATCCTGAGTGATTCGCCATCGATCTTGTAGTCTGTAACATGTGCTTCTTCGGGTAATTCAGTTTTATGTGCCGATACTGACAAGGTCTCTGAGGCGATGTAGTCTCCATGGACCTTGAAGACTTCGGTGAGCCTTGGTCCCGCTTTATAATAGACCTCAATCTGATCAGCTATGTCGAAACCCGCGTCTTTGCGTTGATTCTGTATGCGACGCACGATCTCACGGGCCAAGCCTTCTTTCTTGAGTTCTTCAGTAACGACCGTGTACACTCCGACAATGATGCCTTGTTCTTCTTCCATAACGTAGCCTTTTTTCGGTTGAGTGCGAACTTCGATTTCTTCTGGCAGCAAACTAACGACATGATCGTCCACTTCAACTTTGACGCTGTGGTCTTTTTGGAGTTTCTGAATAAGAGCATCAGCATCCATGTTGGCTACGGTTGCACGCAACTTTGGAAATAGCTTTCCACACTTTTTGCCGAGCAAATGTGGCAGCAGTAATATCTTATGATTGACCAGTTCCTTGTTTTGCGCAGTCAAGACCAACTTCTTTACGTTGAGTTCATCTTTGATAGGGTCTGTGAAGCCTTTAAGTCGCTTCAACATAGCCTTCTCTGCTACAACCTTAACCTCTTTCAACGGCTGTCGCAGCTTTATTCCAGCCTTGTTTCGGGCTGAACGACCTAAACTACAGATTTTGACAGCCAAATCCATGTCCACCATTAGTTTTTCATCGATAAGAGATCTGTCGGCTAGTGGCCAGTCGTTATGATGCACGCTCTTCGGAGCATCGGGTTTAACATTGTACACCAAGTTCTGATGCATTTCTTCGGCGAAAAATGGAAGGAATGGTGCAAGAAGTTTCGCAATTGTTGTCAAACAATTATACAATGTTGTGTAGCCAGTTTTCTTATCTACATCTGCTTCGCTCTTCCAGAATCTTCGACGTGAACGGCGAACGTACCATTTGGAGAGTTCATCCACAAACTGCTCTAAGCATGCGGCAGCGCCATAAGCATCATATTTTTCCAAGCAATCGGTGACATCTTGGACAAGCACCTGAAGCTTTGACAGTATCCAACGATCCAAAGGCGAATATTGGGTTGCAACGTCTTTCGGAGTCCACTTATCTAAGTTGGCATATGTGACGAAGAAGCTATAGACATTCCATAATGGGATCAAGAACCGCCGCTTGACTTCCTCCGCTAGCGCATAGCCGAAAAGCAGGTTCTTTTCCGGTCTACTCGTACTGAAGATCCATCGCATAACGTCAGCCCCTTCAGCTTCAGCAGCGTCGTCAAACTCAATCATGTTCCCTGAAGACTTGTGCATTTCCTGTCCTTTTTCGTCCTGCACCTGTCCGTGACCAAAACAAGCGCGAAAAGGTGGACGCCGCTCCAAGATTGTGCTCATAGCCAGCATAGAGTAGAACCAGTTTCGAAACTGGCCTGGTAAAGATTCGCAGATGAGATCGGCTGGAAACCATTTTTCCCAGTAATCCCTGTCGTGTCGATAGTTCAGCGTCGAATAGGCAACAATACCAGCGTCCAGCCACGGATTGCCTACATCTGGAATACGGGAAATAACTGCCCCGCATCTCGAACATTTGATCTTAACCTTGTCTATCCAAGGTCGATGAGGCGTATGCCCTTCAAAGTCCTTCCAACCCTCGACAGCCCGTGATTCTAACTCTTTCTTACTGCCTATGACATCGAAGTTTCCACACTCCGGGCACTTCCATATTGGCAACGCCAAACCCCAGTACCTTTTCTTGGAGATCATCCAATCTTCCATATTTCGTAGCCAATCTAACTCTTGGTGTAGACCAAAATCTGGAATCCAGCGAACCTGTTCGGCGACTTCCATGATTTGATAACGGAGATTCTCTTCCTTCTCTTGTTCACTGATTTGTGCAAGTGGCTTGTCAAGTTTCGTTCCCATAGAGATGAACCACTCATCGACAAGGCGAAACACTAACTCGCTGTCACAACGCCAGCAAACAGGATAACGATGCGTGTAATCTTCCACCTTAAAGAGCAAGCCTTTCTCTTTCAAATTCTTTATGATCGGTTTGGCTGATTCATAAACATGGGCTCCTGTAAGCCAACCGAAACCGTCAACAAAGACTCCGAACTCGTTTAGCGGTGCCACAGCCGGCAGATCATATTGCTTACCAAGATCCAAATCTTCTTTTCCACAGCCAGGAGCGATGTGCACAATTCCAGTGCCCTCGACTTCACTCACCTCTTCCCAAGATATGACACGGTGAGCGTCAACCGCCCCCAGCTTCTGCTCAGCAGGAAGCTCGTCGAATGGCCCGATGTAGGCCCAGCCAAGCATGTCTGCTCCCATAAGTTCTTCAATTACCTCGTAGTCTTCCTTCTTAAAAACGCGATCTAGAGCCGCCTTAGCTAGATACAATATTTCATCCTTGTAGCGAACTTTTACGTAAGTCATGTCTGAATGAACTGCTGCTGCAACGTTCGAGGAGAGTGTCCACGGAGTTGTTGTCCAGACTAACAAAACTTCGTTTGATCGTCCGCGAAGCCGAAACCTGAGGGTGACTGCAACATGCGTGATTTCCCGATAGCCCTCAGTGACAATCTCGTGTTGAGAGAGTGCAGTGGAACAACGGGGGCACCAAGGCATAACGTCTCTTCCCTTGTATATCCATCCACGTTCGTGACAACTCTTGAGAACAGACCAGATGGTGTAGTTGTTCTCGTCAGAGAATGTGAAGTAGGAACCACCCAATTGAGGTGTACCCAGTCTGCTCACAAGGCCCTCCACTGTATCAGATACTGGGCCTGTGAAGCCTTGAACAGTTAAGACTTCTCGATTTTCTAGGCAATCAGCTAACCTACGCAAAAGCTGAGGATCATCCCAATTCATCCAGTATCCTAACCGAATAGACTGTTCGACCTGCATGGCAGCGTAACGCAAAGCTCGCTGCTTGCATCTTTTAACGAATTCAGCGATTCCGTAGGATTCAATGTCGCGTTTAGATTTGAAGCCAAGATCTCGCTCTACTTCAACCTCTATCCACAGCCCTTGGCAGTCGAAACCATTCTGGTAACGAAGGTCAAACCCGTTCATAGCCCGATATCGCTGAAATGCATCTTTGTATGTACGCCCCCAAGCATGGTGGACAGCCATTGGATTATTCGCCGTGATCGGACCATCTATAAACGACCAGCGCTTCTTACCCTGATTTAAAGCAACCCGTTTTTCGAAGGCATTTGTGTCCCTCCAGAGCTTTAGGATTCGATGCTCCATCTCTGGAAAATTGACTGTAGACTTCACTTCCTTGAACATTCTCCATCCTCCAGATGATCAAAATTCATAGAGGCTTTATCTTGTGATTTTACAAAACCTCTGTATTCTTTGGCGAATCCGAAAAGCTCTAGTCTAGACGTCATTAAAAGCCTTGAATTAGTCTCGAATTTGACAGTCACCTTTCATCTCAGACACTCGCCATTACACGAAAATAGAAGTAGCAACATATAACCTTTTTGAATCATTACTCTGGTATTTCGAATCAGTGCCTTGTTGTACAGTTCACATGGCTGCGCTATTTCCGTTTTCTGAATAACACTGACCCTTCTGGTGTCGTGCAGACATGTTCGAATCGGTCTTCCATGAGCTGTTCAGCTTCTTCGGCAGAGCACCTGCAAAGATAGAAGTTTCTTCTATGTCTGTTTAAATTGAAGTTTTCCCTCTTTATGTATGGGGGGAGAAGCTTCACAGCCAGAAAACGGCTTAACGACGGCCGCCGTTCTAGATTAGATTTAATCGCAGATATTTTGGATACTTCTCTAGGTGGAGTTAAGAAAACTCATCTAATGTACCACTGTAACATGAGTTTTGCACAGCTTGAAAAGTACTTAAACTTGATTCTGAAGACAAAACTTATCGTGGTCGAGGATGATGGACCCAAGCTCTTTTTCAAAACTTCAGGCAAAGGCAGAAGATTTTTGATGTCCTATGAGAGTTTGAAGGCTCTAATGGAATAGTCTTCCAAAACAAATTTCTGTTTCTAATTGTCTGGGTAGACTAACTGACGCAAAGATTTAGGTTCAAAACGGAACCGTTAATGAAATGCAATGCGCTGGAGGTATCGCAACTCTCAGCGGACATACCTTTTTGAATCGCCAATTTATTTCAAGCCTTTATTCCAAAGGTATTATTCTTCCATCAAAGTCACGTTTTGATACTCCAAATTCTTCTTTGACTTCTTTTAATTGTTCCGCCGTGAACACAGGACCGTCTCTGCATACTCGGTATCTGCCTATTACACAGCTTCCACATAATCCTATGGCGCATCGCATTAAACGTTCCAGGCTTGCTTCTAAACCTATTGTGTATTTTTCAGCTAAATCGAAAACCTTCCGCATCATTTGCTCCGGACCACAAGTGTAAATCATGTCGAATTTTTCTTTCGCCAAAAGCGCTTCTAACGGTGTTGTAGCTAAACCTCTAGTGCCACAACTACCATCCTCTGTTGTCACGATAAGCTGTGTTTTTTTTCTAACAAGCGTTCTCTCTAATTTATCCATGAATAATAATTCGTCTTTTGTTCTTGCTCCTGTTACAAACACAAGCTTTGTTATTGCAGATGCCGATTTTTTGGCAAAGAACAGCAGCGGAGCTGTACCTGTTCCTCCGCTCACCATTAGTATTCTGCCAGTTTTCACCGTGAAGCTGTTTCCGAAGGGACCTCGAATGCCTATGGTTTCGCCAGCTTTTCTGTTGTGTAGGACTTCTGTTGCTTCACCAACTTTCTTGACGGCTACGGAGACCACGCTGTTTTTCCCTGCGTCGAGTATAATTAAAGGGATTTCGTCTACGCCTGGAATCCAGAGCATTAAAAATTGTCCAGGCTTAGCCTTTGCGCATTGTCTGTCTTTGAAGGTGAAGGTTTTCACTGTTGGGCTTTCAGCTTTTATGCTTAGGATACTTGCAGTTCTTAGCTGGTTAGCTGCGCTGTGATAATCCAACAATTTCATTCACACTCTCGAAACCTTTCCTTTTCAAGTAATCGTTTATTCCGCGTGTGACTGTCCTAAACACGTTTGGTCCCTTCAGGGCTATGGCTGTTCCTATTTGAATGGCTGTTGCTCCTGCTAGGATGAATTCCACCGCGTCGCACCAAGTTGTTATGCCGCCGCACCCTACTATGGGCACCTTTACTCGCTCGTAGATTTCATAGACACATCTGACCGCTATCGGTTTTATCGCTGGGCCTGATAATCCGCCAGTTTTGTTGCTTAGGATCGGCATGGCTGTTTCAGTGTCTATTGCCATGGCTTTAACGGTGTTTATAACTGTTAGGACGTCTGCACCAGAATTGGCAGCAACTTCTGCAATCTCTGCTATGTCCGTGACGTTTGGAGACAACTTGACGAAAACGGGTTTTCCCACAGAAGCCTTCACTTTTCTGACAACCTCGCCTAGAACTTTAGGATTTTGACCGATTTCTGAGCCAGTCTTTTTGACGTGCGGACACGAAATGTTCAATTCCACAGCATCTGCACCTGCGTACACAGCTTTTTTGGCCACCGCTACGTATTCCTCGGCTGAGAAACCATAAACACTAACAATAACTGGGACATCAAGAATTTTCGCTTTATGTATTTCCTTAACGAACTCGTTTATTCCAGGGTTTGGAAGCCCCACAGAATTGATTAAGCCGCAACTAGCTTGGATAACTGTTGGGTTTGCGTAGCCTTTTCGTGGTTCTAATCCAACAGACTTAGTAACTACGGCGCCGGCTCCGCCCCTTACAACATTGCTCAAAGACTCTGCAGATAAACCTAAAATGCCCGAAGCCAACATTGTTGGATTAACAAGCTTCAAACCAGCCAAATCAACACGTAAACGGTTAATTTTCAAAGATTGTATCACCATGAACAATCTTCATTAAAGTCAACTGCTTATAAAAATGACTGTGATCGCAAAAGCATGGGTGATAAATGGAGGAACCGTTACCAGAATATTTGACTGCCGCCGTCAACGTGAATTGTTTCGCCAGTAATGTAAGAGGCTTCATCTGAGGCTAAGAAAAGTATTCCCTTAGCGATGTCTATTGGTTGTCCAACCCTTCTGAGCAACGTGTTATCTATAGCGTGCTTCTTCTCCTCTTCGGTCATCCCCCAAGTGTCAATGTAACCTGGAGACACGGCATTAACTCTTATAGGAGCTAGTTTTGTGGCGAGGCCACGTGTCAGCGGAGTTCCTGCACTCTTAGTAAGGATGTAACCTAATCCGCCTGGGTCATAGTCCATCACAATGTTGATTATGCTCCCGCCTGTTTTCTTCAGGTATGGAGCGGCGAAATGGGAGCATACAAGTATGCCCATTACGTTTATGTGCACCATTCTCTTCCAGAATTCCCAATCCGGCTTTTCAAAGTGAAACATGGGAGGCGGATGCTTTGCAGCGTTGTTCACTAACACATCGATTCCGCCGAATCTGCCCACAGTTTCTTTCACCATTAAAGCCACTTCTTCGGGGTTGGACACGTCAGCTTTGAAGGAGAAGGCTTCAACTCCTAAACTCTTAACCATTTCAACAGTGTTATCTGCCTTTTCTGGAGAGGAAAAATAGTTCACCACTATGTTCCCGCCTTCCTTTGCGAATAGACGAGCAGTTTCGCTTCCTATGCCTCCGCTTGCCCCCGTTATGATCACGGTTTTTCCTTTAAAACTCATTTCAACTGGCCCACACAACAAGCCTTGAATGCACTTTATTACTTTTGTGATTCTTCCTCTCAATTTATATTAGGACAATGCGTAGCAATAGTTAGTGCTGGTCAAAGATGAGAGGCGGGAAATTGAAAGCAATAATAGTTGAATCCACTTTTGGAATATTAGCTTTCAACGAGGAGAACGAAATAATAAGAAGTGTTCTGTTTCCCAAAAAACCGCCAAAAACCGCGAAAATTCTCGCAAAAATTGAAGCTGGAAAACTTGTGGATGAAATTGCCAAGTTAATGGATATGCTTATTGAAGATGGTTATGACACTTTGGTTTTTGAAAACTCAGGTTTGGCAAGGACCATTCAAGAAAAAGTTAACGTTAACGTTGAAGTTGTGAAACCAGCTGAGGCTGGAGAAATGCTTCGTTCCAACATAGAGAAATTCGCTATCAAAACAGGTTTTGTGAAAGACGCAGCGAAATTTGAAAAATGGATGCGTGACATTGCTCTAGAAATCACTAAGATCAGGGTTAAACGGGCTGTTGAGAAAAAGGACCTAATCGTAGTTCAAGCAATCCAAACCATTGATGATTTAGATAAAACTATAAACCTTTTCATGAGCAGGGTAAGAGAATGGTACGGCATCCACTTCCCGGAACTCGACCGCCTATTAGAGAAGCATGAAACCTATGCCCGTCTAGCGGTTAAGTTCGAAAACAAAGACAATCTCACGGTTGAAAAATTAGAGAGAGAAGGCATACCGAAATCAAAAGCTCACCAGATAGCCAAAGCAGCAGAGACATCCATGGGCGCAGATTTAACAGAAAAAGACTTAGCACAAATTCAAGCCTTATGCAAAAACGTTCTAGAGCAATATCAGTTAAGGCAAACATTGGAAGACTATTTAGACACGGCCATGGAAGAGGTTGCACCAAACACTAAAGCAATCGTAGGCTCCTTGTTAGGAGCCCGTCTGATAGCTCTAGCTGGAGGCTTAGCAAATCTGGCTAAGATGCCTGCGAGCACAATACAGGTTTTAGGAGCGGAAAAAGCCCTTTTCCGCTCGCTTAAGACTGGGACGCGACCGCCGAAACACGGGATAATCTTTCAACACACTCTCTTACATGAAGCAGAAAAATGGCAAAGGGGGAAAATCGCGAGAGCCATAGCGGGAAAACTAGCCATAGCCGCAAGAACAGATGCTTTCGGAGGCAGACACATAGGTGAAGAGCTGAAAGTCGCCCTAGAAAAAAGAGTTGAAGAGATTCACAAAAAATACGTCCGCCCTCCTCAGATTCAAAAAAGGAAACCTAAGAGGAAAAAAAGGAGAAAGAAGAGACGTGCAGGTAAGAGTTAAGCCGCATCCTCAGTTCCAAGCGATTTATCAAGCAACCCGAGAAAATGGAACTCAAAGGCTGGCGACAAGAAACCTGACGCCGGGCAGAAGCTTTTACGGAGAAAAGCTCATACGCTATAGAGATGTGGAATATCGCCTCTGGGATCCTTTTAGAAGTAAGCTGGCAGCAGCCATTTTAAGAAAGTTAAAAAATGTTCCAATAGAGCCAAGCCACAAGGTCCTCTATCTGGGAGCAGCTTCAGGAACAACGGCAAGCCATGTCTCAGACATAATTGAAGAAAAAGGTCACGTCTACTGCGTGGAGTTCGCACCAAGAGCCATAAGGGAACTCGTCAACAACGTCTGCACTTTTAGGCTTAACATGTCGCCTATACTTGAAGATGCCAGATTCCCAGAAAAATACGCAATGTTCATCAACGGAAAGGTTGATGACGTTTACTGCGATATTGCCCAGCCTGAACAAGCCAAAATCTTGGCAGATAACGCTGACCTGTTTCTCAAAAAATCTGGGTGGACAATGCTCGCAGTGAAGGCCCAAAGCATAGATGTGACGAAGGAACCATCTGAAATTTACAAACGTGAAGTCAAAGTTTTGGAGAACCGCGGCTTCCGCATAGAAGAGGTCGTGCATTTAGAACCATACGACAAAGCCCACGCCATGATCATAGCTCAAATCTAATGAACGTGTCCTTTAGAAGACAAATAGAGAGTTGTGCGGGAGATATCTCCACTCTGAGGCTTACTGGTCCATAAGACACATTTTCTACAGATAAGTCATAGTCGATTTCCGTTTTCAGCAGAATTTAGCGCGCGCGGATCTCCCTTTTTCTTTTTCTGATTTTTATTTCGTTCAACATTTATCTGCGTCTAAGTATTATTCCGAAAACATTTTTGTTAGGCGAGCGTAGGATCGATCCAACGCGCGCGCGCTACCGCGCTAAAGTTAATAGCTGAATGTCATTAATTGTATGCATATGATTCACTCTGGCAATAAGTCGCTTCAGTGATAATTCATTTTATTCTCTTTATTTTAGACGTCGCAAGCGTAGAACTCAGTATAGTTTATATCCCACAACTCTACGATATTTTGTGTGACGTTTCGATGACTTATGTGGAGACGGAGAGCGTAAAGGCCGCAGAAACAATACTGAAGGAAGCAGGTTTCACGGTTTCTCGAAGATGTTGTTCTCGGCCGAGCTGCTTCGACTTCGCAGCCAAGAAAAAGAAAACCACAATTTTTGTAAAAGTTCAACCAGACATTGGAAATGTTTCCCCTAACGACTCCTTAGATCTCAAAGTTATATCTGAATGTGTCTCTGCTACTTCGCTGTTTATAAGCAAGAAAACACGTGACAAACCATTAGAAGACGACACCGTATATTCCAGATACAATCTTTTGGCTGTCACTCTAAAAACGTTTGAGAACATGGTATTCCGCAAAACATATCCGCTAATCCAAGCTGGTCCAGGAGGCTATTATGTTGAAATTAACGGAGAGGCAATTAAGCGGAGAAGGCAAGAACTGGGTCTCTCCATCGGAGAAACGGCTGAGATGATGGGCATATCGAGGAGAACCCTTTACGGCTATGAACGGGAAATGGCCAAGGCCTCAGTCTCAGCAGCATACAACATGATATGCATTCTAGGAATTCCAGTGGCAAAACCAACAAATATCTTTGAAAAATCAAAAACTCAGCACAAACACCTTCTAACAGCGGCCAGACGAATAATCACCAAGAATAGGCTTCTGCAGAAGATTTTCAGAAAACTTGCCCGATACGACATTATGGCAGCTCCCGTTAAGAAGGCACCCTTCGACTTCGTCATAAACGTTCCAGAAGAAAAAATGAAAATCATAGGCGGAGTTGAAAACAACAAAGAACGAGAACTGAACAAGAGAATAGAAGAAATCTTAAGCGTCAGCAGAGTCGTGCAAGCACACCCAATTCTCATAACGGACAAGCAGAAGCCATTAAACACGGAAATTTCATGCATTCACAGCAAAGAATTCTCAAAAATCAAGTGTCCGGAAGACTTGGTTGTAAACCTTAAACAAGCTTAGTCTGGCGTGTATTTTTTTCGCTTTTAGCCTTTTTGGCAGTTTTCCACGATTTCCTAACAAAATCCGGATACTTCCCGAATTTCTTGAGGCATTGCTGGAGAAAGCTTATTGTCTTGGGATCTGTTGGATAGCCACACCCGAAATCCCCGGATTTTTCTTTCAACTCCGCAATTTCCCTGTCCCTTTCCACCTTGGCAATTATTGAAGCAGCTGACACTATTGGGTATTTCCTGTCCGCTTTATGTTCCGAAATTATCTCAACTCTGAAAGGTAAGTATCCTGAAACATGTTGTCTATAACGTTCTTCCAAAACATCTGAAGCGTCAACATAGGCTATGTCTGGCTTAAGCAGCTCGATAACTTTTGCCATGGTCTGCGCTTCCAACCTGTTCAATCTGTGAAGTTTTCTACCAGTTTGAACAACCTTGTCAATGTCCTTCGGCGACAGCCTTATCACGCTGTGTTTCAGCGCAACTCGCTTGATTTTAACAGCCAGTTTCTCACGCCTTCTTGGAGATAAAAGCTTCGAATCCTTAACACCTAATTGAACAAGCTTGGCTATGCCTTCCTCATTCGTTAGAACTCCTGCAATAACGAGCGGGCCTATCACAGAGCCACGTCCAGCATCGTCAACACCAGCAACAAACATAGAAACTCCTTCTTTCAAACTAGATTCAACATCGAAGTTATAACACTTTATTCTCCAGTGGCCTTCGCCAGAAAATCTATGGCTTTTTCAACAATTATTTCGTGAAGGTTCCCCCTGTTTTCGTACGTTACCATGTATATTTCAGCGTCTTCTCTCGCCTTCACTTCCATTATCAGTTTGTCCCTTGCCTTCCAATGAATGGTGCTGATCACAAACTTTCCGCTTTCGGCAGCCCTCTTAACAGCCATCTTAAACTTCTCTGAATACAGTTCCATCGGTCCAATTTCATCTATCACGATTATGTCAAGATTTTCAATGGCTTTGACTATCGCATCTACACCTATATTGTCAAGGTCTTCTAAGTTGACGCGGTATCTGCCAACCCGTGGACCTTGCTTTTGATCTGTATGGGCAAGCCAGCCTCTCCTACCACTGCCTAGATCTAAAACTTCAAAACCAACACGGGTCCCGCATGTGCGAACTTCACGGCTTATCATTCCACCTACACTGTAGCCTTTAGCCTTTAAGGTTTCAATCACCTTTGACAAAACGGTTGTTTTTCCTGCGCCTGGAGTGCCGGTTATAAGCAATAATCGTTTTTTCAGTAGGCTTTCCCCCTTAAACAGAAGTCCAGTATTCTTAAAATATTTGTCATAACTATGGCTTGCTTGTGTGAAGGAGACATTTCAGGTGAAAAAGAAAGAGATGAAAGGTGAAATCAAGACGGATTTTCCCACGGAAATCACGCAAGAAGGTAATGTCAAGGTTCTCGTTCCAAAGCTTAGAGCATTCGTAACTTCGCCTTCTGAGTATGCTCCTTCGAAGGCTCCTGTTTTTTATAATCCAGTTATGGAGTTGAATCGTGACATCGCGGTTTTAGCTTTGCAGGCTTATCAAAGAATGCTTGACCGTGAGGTCTCTGTTTGTGAGCCGCTAGCGGGTTGCGGTGTTAGGGGAGTACGCTTCGCAGTGGAAGTTGAAGGGGTTAAAAGGGTCATTATTAACGACATCAACGTTAAAGCCTTTCAACTATCCAGCTACAATGTGCAAATGAATCAATTGGGCGACTACGTCCTTTTGAAAAATGAAGATGCGAACTTTCTCCTCAGCAGGTATGGTGCACCACGGAAAAGATTCGATGCCATAGACATAGACCCTTTCGGTTCTCCAGCGCCTTATCTTGACTCCGCTATCCGTGCTTTACGTAACGGCGGCCTCTTGGCTTTAACAGCAACAGACATGGCTCCTTTATGCGGGGTCCATCCCAAGGCTTGCATCAGAAAGTACGGAGGAAAACCTCTACGCACAGAGTACTGCCACGAGCTCGCTGTTAGACTTTTAGCTGGTTGCGTAGCTATGACAGCGGCAAAATATGACATGGGCATAGGTATACTTTTCAGTCACAGCGTGAACCATTTTGTTCGACTTTACACAGCAATAAAACACGGCGCTAAAAAGGCTGACAGAAACATCGGAAATATGGGATACGTATATCACTGCTTCAAATGCTTCCATAGAGAACCGGCAAAAGGACTCTTACTAGCTAACGGTTACGTGAAATGTAGTGAATGCGGCTCAAAAATCAGTGTTGCTGGACCATTGTGGCTTGGAAAGATATTTGATAGGCACTTTTGTGAGTTGTTAGAGGAAGAAACGAATCAGAGGACATTTAAGCATAAGAAACGGATTCTGAAGATTTTGGGTTTGATAAAAAACGAAGTTGATGCTCCCATCACATATTATGTGGTTGACAAACTGTGTGACGCGTTATCATTACCGGTTCCATCTGTTAGGAGGGTTGTCGAAGCTCTGAGAGAAAAGGGCTTTCAAGCCTCTTTGACACACTTCAATTCTAGAGGGATAAGGTCAAATGCTTCAGCAATTGAGATGAAAGAGCTCGTACGGGAAATCATAGGGTCAAGTGGCAAGTTTTAGATGAGTTTAGACTAGTTTTTTGTAGTTCAGGATATGCTATTTGCGTTTTCTGAGGTTTGACGAGTCTTGCTTTCGCCTAGCAAAATAGCAAGTTTCTGCATGATCCTTTTTTGAAACTTTTAAATAGCCGACAACCGGAAACGAACACGGGCACTAAGATGTCTTATGGGTATGAGTATTTGAGAAAACCGGAACATCCACCAGCATCTTTGATTGAACGGATTCTATCAGTTATGGCTATTTTAGGCTTGGCATGCTTGTTCATCGGTTCCATATTGTTCGTATCTGGCAACGGTTTTAGTAATTTGATGATTGCTCGAATTGGCGCATACATGCTTGTAATTGGAATCATGCTTGTGGCGCCGAGGCTTCTCTTTTGGATTGTTACCAAGATAGTAGAACTAGGTTAGATTCTAGAGCGCGCTATACTTATAGGTGTTGAATCACTTTTCAGACATAAAGCTGAGAAGAAGGAATTGAAAGATT
>Ga0209636_10001565_pt1 | contig 23201 bp, 22 predicted proteins | sample DeeMarSWOR152_54_FD_187464 | JGI IMG/M metagenome (GOLD analysis project Ga0209636, IMG submission 187464) | Marine sediment microbial communities from White Oak River estuary, North Carolina - WOR-1-52-54 (SPAdes) (version 2) | ecosystem: Environmental > Aquatic > Marine > Intertidal zone >...
GGTGGGAATTCCATCAAAGGTCCAACCTTTAAAGTCATAATATTTCGTGAGCAGCTGCTGCTCATATTCTTCATCCCTTACCGCCCAGTGATCTTCCGGCGGCCTCTCCATTTCTCTCCTCAAGCCTCTTCTGCTATTGAGGGCTCTGGCCAGATTCCGGATTCTCTGGAAGCATTCCCACAGCCTGTCTTTGTCAAACTCGATCCCCGCCACGTGCGTGATTAGCTGCGGCATGTTCCATACGTGATATCCCGTGGTGCCGCCAAACTGGCCTCTGAATGAAGATACGAATCCGCAAATCCCCAAGGAATCATCCAGGTAGTGCATGGCCTCATTCCAATCCGTGATAGCGCACATGGCGTCGTCTGGTAGCTGATCGCGTTTTTCCCACTGCCGGAACCACTCATGGAACTTCTTATCCGGAACCGCGATGTAGTTCTTGATGAACTCTTCCCTCAGCTCAGGATCAGGTATGGGGTCCTGCGGGAAGGAGCCTTCAGTCTGGGTGATAGCCATTTCCTCACCGGTGGCTATCATAAGGAAATAGGCCGGATTGAGTTTGCCCAGCTTTATGGGTAACTGTTCGAATTTTTTGACAGTGTTGTGATCGAATTGCTCGGCGCCGTTACCAATTATGGCAGCCGCACCGGAAACGCCATGGGCCAGAACATCTCCTATGCCCTCTCTATATGCTATTTTGTGAAGGAGATAATAGAACCTTTGCCTGATGTCGGACGGCATATCGGGAAAGTCTTTTTCCGTCAGAATCCCGGCATCCAAGAGCTCGAGGGCAAAGGCAATAACCTGCGGTGTTGAGTAGGAATCCAGCCCTAAGTCCATACCAATAGGGAGTATCTCGTAGGTGAAGTCCAGCTCCTGGAAGGCGGCCATGTGATAGGTGTCTTTTCCGTAGCATTTGTAGGAAAATCTTCGCCGGTTGGGCCACTGAATGAGATTGTGGCATGCCTTTGGGCAATTCCAGCAACCTGTCCAGCGGCTCATGTGGTCGTACTTGAGGTTCCGCCATCTATCTTCGAGTTCATCGCTCCAGAAGGTCTTTCTTCGTACACGGGCATTGCCCCAGGAGAAATTGTTGTGATGGAAGCTGTCATCTTCATCGGTGGCCATCCAGTCGCCTATATTCGGGTTCTGATCAAGCTCCTTCCTCAGGCGTGAGCACATCTCCCAGGCTTCAGCGGGGTGGGCGATATACACGTCTCTTGTTCCCCGGATGGCAATCGCCTTCAGCTTTTTGGCACCCATGACCGGCCCGGGCGTTCGAGCGGCGCTCGAGTTGCCGCAATCGATCGAAGCCATAATGACCCTATTCTCCCCGGCCGGACCAATGGCAGCCACCCAGGCCCTTTTGTCGTTCAACTCCTCCTTGATCAAGGTCTGCGTTTCATCCATGAGTTTTCCGCGGAGATGCCTGGCATCACGGATCTCTACTTTGTCGTTATGTATCGCCAGGTAGACCAGGTCGGGCGCTTCGCCCCGAATGACTATTCTGTCATAACCGGCCATTTTCATTTCCGCCCCGAAAAATCCGCCCATCAGTGAATGCCCCAGAAATCCGTTCAGCGGGGCAATCGTATCGACCGTCACGCGGTTTGCACCGGGAACGCATGTGCCGTTCAGAAGACCATTACCGAATATAAGCAGATTGTCGGGAGACCATGGATCGGTGCCGGGAGGAACCCGATCAAACAGCAGCTTCGTGTTCATACCGAGCCCCCCGAGAAACAACGGAGTATCTCCCGGATCGGTCTCTACCTTATCAATGCTTCCCTTTGACAGATCAACTTCTAATTGGAAGCCTGTTTCAGAGTATCTCATTTTCTCACCCTTCTACTTCTCTTCGCAGCCTCATGTCTGGCTGGGCAGCTTGTTCATAGTTCACGTGCTTCCAGAGCACTTTCTAATGGCGAAAGGTCATTGAACCATGTCCGCCTTTCTTTTCCTTGACCTCAACTTTTTTAATGTCTATCGCCGGAGGCGCTACAGGAGTCTCTGTGACCGGAAGCAACCAGATAATATCGCTCAGCGAATCCTCAAGAATTTGCTTGGCAGTTTCTATATCCGGGGCTTCGATCTCCTTTACGTTACAGTAAACCCTGAAATACATGCCTGAACCTCCTCTAATCAGTTATTACCCGTCCCGCAATGATTGTTCCTTGCAGGTTGCCCATATTCCCTGGGTCCGTTTCTACCCTCTCGATGCCTCCTCGAGATAGATCAATTTCTAGATTATAAACTGTCTCTCCGTACCTCATTTTTTAGCTCCCTAGGCTTAGCTAATCTCTAATATTGAATCAAAATAATCAGTTACCTTTTACGCATTCACCGTTTCATTCATATGGTTGAAAGGTCCTGCGATCATGGAAAACCGGTGATTGATCTCCTCGACGGTATTTGAAAGGAATTTAGCAATTCGCATCATGACATCTTCCTGAAACTCTTGTTTGAGCCCCACAGCCCATATGGTCGCCTGTAAATCCTCCCTGTACGTCTGGAGCGGAACGGCTACGGCGATAAGCCCTTCGATATATTCCTCCCTGTCGTAGGCAATGCCGGTTTTCTTTACACCCAGAATCTCCTTTTTATAGACCGCCTTGTCAATGATGGTCCTGGGTGTATATCGTTTGGGTGTAATTTCCGACAGGATTCTATCGATGTCTGCTTCAGGCAGTTGTGAAAGGAGAGCTTTTCCAGCAACTCCTGCGAAAATTGGTATTCTCATGCCGATTTCTGATGATAACTTGATCCTGTGCGCCCGATCGGCCTTGTCCAGGATAATGACCTCGTGGTCTGAAAGAATTCCGAAAAACGTAGAGAATTTAAATTCACGGTTGATGGTTTCGAGATAGGGATGCACCGTCTGGATCAACTCAGACCCCCCGGCAGCAGCATTGCCTAGGATAAACAAGCGTGGTCCCAATCGAAAGAGACCGTCCGGTCCTTTTTCAAGTACATCGAGATCGTTCAACGTATGCAGAATGTTGAACACCGTACTCTTATTTAGACCGAGATTCTTCACGATTTCATTGAATCCAAAGGGTCGTTTCGCTTCCGCCATCAGCGCCAAAACTGAAAAGCATTTGTCAATGGCCGGCACCCGCTTATAGTTCAGTGACATGTTGCCCCCTGTGTTACGTTTTATCCATAAATTTAATCAAAAGAAACCATGATCCCTTTGTTTTGTATCTATAGGGAGAACAAACGATCTCTATAACAACCCAGGTGTTTCCCCTTGTCAAGGAAAAAAGTGACCGAAGTTTCCCGGGTTTGACATGATAAATACTCGTAACTCCCTGAATAGTAGACTTATTTCGATTTCATGTAGTGAAAACCCCATTGCCCTTTCGCTCCAACGCTCCCGCAGTGATCCTTTGGGGGTTCGCAGGCGGGGAATTCCTGCCCCTTCCCGGCTCTAAAGGCCGGGCTTTCCCCTTCCTGCTTACCCTCGATGGGTCCCCCACTGCTCACGCGAGTCGCTTATGAACAACGGGGGTTCACCGAAACCTCAGGAAACTCCGGAAAAAGTGAGAAAGATTTTTACTTTCTTAGGCATAGATTGACCAAGGGAGTCCACACAAACGCAAGGCACAGAATTCGAAGAAAATACCATTACCTGCCTACGCAGAAACCCATGGGCTTGTGCGTGGGGCTCCACAGGTGGTGGAAAAGGGCGTGCGGCAATCCGGGAATTGAAGGGATTAATTTCTGTGAGGGCACTCGGCACCGCACGGTAAGGGGGCTGGGAAAAGGATTTATCTCATTCTTCTTTACTCTTTCTGACGATAGTTCTTTGTTCCTCAGGAATAGGAGGCGGAACAGGCTCACCGGAAATGCTCTGCACAGCACTAAACCGAGGGGGGCAAGCCTCAAAGCACGTTCCGCATTTTATGCATTTCTCTTGGTCAATCACATGGATCTGGTTTTTGCCGCCTTCAATCGCCTCCACAGGACATCTTCTAAGGCAAATCCCGCAGGCCTGGCACTTTTCAGGATCAATATAGTACGAGGATACTTCGCGAAATAGCTGTTCTATCTCGTCACTGGTAAAAAATCCGTCATATTCCTTTTCGTTTTCCAGACGTGACTCCAGCTTCTCCCTCTTCGCTATCTTAATGTAAGGAACGAGCTTTGTAATTTCTTCAAGTTTGGATCTTAATTCATGTTCGTCTATTCCTTCGCCTTTGCCAAGTGGTCCTAATTCCTTAACCTTCTTGCCAAAATCATTCATAACTTTGGTAAAAAGTATTCCTTCACCGCTAGAACACCATTCAAGTCGTAACCGTTCAGGGTTCACCCCTATGTGCTCTAGCAATCTTTTGCATAGAAGCACCATGCTTAATGCAGAGTAATTTCCTGCAGTGACATAATTGCATTCACCAAGATGACAGCCACCAATAAACACCCCGTCTATTCCATTTGAGAAGGCTCTGAGCACAAATGAGAGGTCGACTCTACCTGTACACATGACGCGAATAAGCCTGATTTCAGTTGTATATTGTAGTCTGGAAACTCCAGCCATGTCAGCAGCGCCGTATGCTCACCAATGGCATACAAAACCTACTATTCTTGGTTTAAATGTAAGCCCTGTACTCATTCGTTCTCAACTCCTTTGTTAGTGATGCCGGGATTATTCATTCGGAGACTCCTACCCATCTCCAACCGCCGCATCCATGTGCTCTATGATCTCTTCCTCGGGAACCGCCGCATCAATTTGGCTCAAGAGCTCTTTATCGGTAAAGTGCTTTAATGCAATAGCCGCCGTTGGACACCTTGCGTTGCACAGTCCATCTCCTTTGCAGAGAATAGGATTGACTACAGCCTTTTTGCCTTGTCGTGTATCATGAAACTCTATGGCGCCATACGTACAGGCCGAGATGCATGCCCCGCACCCGATACACTTTTTCTCATCCACCTCGCAAACAGAGCCGGAAGCTGTAACGATATCATTTGATAGAAGTGTTAAAGCCCTACCTGCAGCTCCATAAGCCTGGTTAATCGCTTCCGGTATATGCTTAGGATAGTGAGCCGTGCCACAAAGATAAACGCCTTCAGCACTAAACTCAACAGGCCGCAATTTGACATGGGCTTCTTTGAAAAAACCATCCGGACCCATAGAGACCTTAAAGAATTGAGCTATTTCCCCGTTTCCCTCGGCGGCAATAACGGCAGCGGCCAAAGCGAGGTAATCGGCATCGATCGCAAGCCTCTGAGCTAAAATGGGATCGGTCACGGTAACCCGTAACACAGACCGACCCTCCTCCTCAACGGCCTCCACCTGCGGTTTATCATCCGGCTCATAGCGGATGAACTTTATATCTTTATCTGAGGCTTCCCTGTAATAATCCTCGCTAAATCCATACGTTCTCATATCCCGATAGAGAATGTAGATATCCATCTGGGCGTTTATCTCCTTTAGCTTCAAGGCGTCCTTTATGGCCTGGCTACAACAGACCCGGCTGCAGTAATTTCTGTCTTCATTTCTGCAGCCCACGCATTGAATCATCACCAGAGTTTCCGCGTTTGTTACCTTTTCTCCTCCTTTGGCGATCTGCTCCTCCAACTCAAGGTGGGTCATTACCCTATCATCTTCCCCATAAAGGTATTCGGTGGGTTTATATTCATCAGCACCAGTAGCGATGACAGCTGCACCATGTTTTATCTCTGTGACCCTTCCTTCAGAGGTCACCTTAGTTACGAAATTCCCCACATAACCGGTAGCCTCTGTGATGATGGCGTCAGTATATACATGGATTAAGGGGTGCTGATACACCGTGCGCACAAGATCACGCAAATAGGCCTGAACATCCAGCCCTTCCAGAGTGTAATGGATTCTTCTTGCCATACCCCCCAAATCTGCATCCTTTTCCAAGAGGTAAACCTCATGTCCCTGGCTGGCTATGGAAAGAGCACACGTCATACCGGCTATACCTCCACCAACCACTAATGCCGTTTTGTTGACGGGCAGATCAATTTCCTGTAAGGGCTCCAAATGGCAAGCTCGTGCTACTGACATTCGGATTATATCCTGCGCCTTTTGGGTGGCGTCTTCCGGTTCTTTAGAGTGGACCCAGGAGTCATGCTCCCTGATATTAGCCATTTCGTAATAGTATTGATTAATTCCCGCCTCCCGAAGGGTGTCTCGGAATAACGGTTCAAGGGTGAGGGGGCTGCAGGCAGCGACAACCACTCGATTGAGCCCTTTTTCCTGTATCATGTCGGTTATTTCCTGGGCGGAATTAGTAGCACATGAAAAGAGCTGTTCCTGAGCGTAGACAACATTGGGCAAGGTTAAGGCATAGTCAACTGTGGAAGGAACATTTACCACTCTTCCGATATTAGCCCCACAATGGCACACAAAGACTCCTATCCTTGGCTCTTCTTCCGAGACATCCCGTTCCGGCGGATATATCCTTTCCTTGGTCAGCTTCCCTCGCCGGTAAGAAAGGAGTTTACCACATTGGGAGCCGGCTCCGCTGGCGCCGAAAACCGACTCAGGGATATCTATAGGGCCCTGGAAGGCTCCGCTTACAAAAATCCCAGGCCTGGTGGTCTCCATGGGATTAACAGGATTGGTTTTACAGAATCCGTGTGGTTCGAGCTCGATTCCGAACATTTCCGCCAGATCCTCATAATCAGCAGGAGGATTTAGCCCAACGGATAATACCACCAAATCGAATTCTTCCTCCTTTACTCCATCCTCGGAGGTAGCGTATCGTACCGTTACATTCTTGGTTTCCGGGATCTCTTCTCCTATGGATACGTAGCTCCTTATAAATCGGACTCCAGGAAGGTCCTCCGCCCTTTCGTAGAATCGTTCAAAATCCTTCCCATAGGAACGAATATCGTTATGGAATATGGTGCACTCAGCCTCTGCGTCGTGGTCTTTTGTCAAAATCACCTGTTTCTGGGTATAGGTGCAGCATACCGATGAACAATAACTGTTATCGCCCGGGGTAACCCGTCTGGAACCAACACATTGAATCCAGGCTATTTTATGGGGATGCTTCTTGTCGGAAGCGCGCAGTATCTCACCTTCATATGGGCCGGTGGCGCATAACAGCCGCTCAAAGTCAAGACTGGTTACCACGTTCTCAAACACTCCGTAGCCATAGTCACCCCTTACCTTAGGGTCAAATACCTCATAGCCCAGAGACAGGACGATCGCCCCTACATTTATCTCTACCTTCTCCGGTGTTTGATTGAAATCTATGGCGTCATTATCACAGACTGCTTCGCAAATACGACATTTCTTCTCTTTAAGGTAAATGCAGTTTTCATCTATATACGTAATAAGGGGAACTGCTTGAGAGAAGTAGATGTGGACGGCTTTATTCGACGACAAGTCTTGATTATACGGATCAGGGACCATAACCGGGCAGTATTCTACACAGGTAGTACAACCCGCGCATTTGTCCTCTATAATGTATCTGGGCTTCTTGATCAGGGTTACCTTAAAGTCTCCTGCTTCCCCTTCTACAGCGTCAACTTCGGTATAGGTCAGGACCTCGATATTGGGATGCCGGCCGACCTCGACCAGTTTGGGCGCCAGTATTCACATGGAGCAGTCATTGGTGGGATAGGTCTTATCAAGCTGCGCCATATGGCCGCCGATGGAAGGTGATTTCTCAACGAGGTAAACCTTAAAACCAGCGGTTGCAAGATCAAGAGAGGCTTGAATACCGCTGATCCCTCCACCGACAACCATAACGTCTCCAAAATTGCTTTCTGCAAAACTTCTACGAAGTTGTTGAATTTTTTCTATTGGCAATAGTTCTTTTTCCACTTTCAGTTACCTCATCGGATTTCCTTATACCCGCAGTGTCCGCGCCGGCCGGGTGAGCCGTACTTACCCTACATCACTTCCTGTAGTATCTCGGTGATATCCTTAACCTCTATGGTTTCGGTAGCCTCCAGGGTTAACCTGCTATCCTCAAAATTGGCGATACAATAGGGGCAGGCAGTAATCAGGACCTCGGCCCCGACCCCCATGGCTTGTTCTAATCTTAAATCGGAGAATCGCTCACCCTTGGGGGTCTCCATCCAGATCCTGCCTCCTCCCCCTCCGCAGCAGAGGCTATCTTCCCGTGAATCAGGCATCTCAATGAGCTCCAAACCGGCTATCTTACCCAACACCCCCCGGGGCTCGTCGTAGATGCCGTTGTGTCTGCCTAGGTAACAGGGGTCATGGTAGGTCACCTTCTTGCCATAGTCCTTGGTGAGTTTAATCCTTCCTTCACGAATCAGCTCCAAGAGATACTGGGAGAGGTGCACTACCTCGAAGTCCACCATGAATTCGGGATACTCGTTTTTAAAGGTGTGATAGCAGTGGGGGGAGGAGACGAGGATTCTCTTGACCCCATGATCGATAAAGGCCTTGATATTATCCCTGGCTAGGCGTTTGAATACCTCCTCATCGCCGGTCTTGCGGATGCTCTCTCCACAGCAGTTCTCCTCGGTGCCCAGGATGCCGAAATCCACCCCTGCCCTGTTTAGGATCGTGGCGGTGGCCCTCGCTACCTTTTTCAATCGGGGGTCATAGCAGAGGTAGCAGCCGGGGAAGTAGAGGACTTCCATCCCCTCGGTAAAGGGTTTCACGGAAAGCCCTTCTGCCCATTGTGCCCTGGTTTTTCGCTCTTCGCTTAAGGGGTTGCCTTCGGCAACCAGGCTTCCCCTCACGGTGCGGATCGCGGTGACAGGAGTGGGAAATACCCCATATTCGGTGGCAATCCTGCGTAAGGCGACCCCGGATTCTATCTGCTGTACGTCCCGGGGGCATTGGGTTGGACATCTGCCGCAGGTCGTACACAGCCATATATCCTCGCTTTCTATCTCGGTTAACCCGAAGGTGGCCTGCCGGACGATCTTGCGCATGCTGAAGTTTCTCACCCGATTCCAGGGACAGACGACATCGCAGAGCCCGCATTGAAAGCATCGTTTAAACGCGTCTCCACCGGATTCTTTGATGACATCGACGATCTCCTTGTAGTCGGCTAGGTTCTCCACGGTCTTTTGTAATCCTTTTGTTTGGGGGTGATGTGTTAGGCTTTCTTTGACTCTGACATTCGGACAATGGTGTCCACTATCTTGTCCAATCCAAATTTATCTGCCAATGCTTCCAATCCTATCTCCAACTCCTCCTGCTCCACTTCTTCTTCCACTTCCTCTTCCCTTTCTTCGTACGTCAGGGCATCATTCAAGCACCACTGAACACACATCGGCTCTTCTAGAGGCGGATCGCTTTCACACATATCGCATTTTAGGGGCAGACCCGAATCGGGTTCTTTGAAAACATCCCTAGATGGGCAGGAAGCTCTGCAGAAGGCACACTCTTCGTATTCCTTTCCGTCGATCGTGTATTTATCTCTGCCGGTACATTCGGCTGGAGTATATTCACCAGCGTATACAGGAACGTATACATCTCTTAGTGGGTCACGGATCACCCGAATGCGAGACCTCCCCGGATTATTGCTGCTATACTTTGGCTGAGCGTGAAACGCGGAGCAGATTAACTCACATGCCCGACAGCCATTGCATTTATCAACATCAATGTTTATTGTCTTAATTATTTTCTTTACTTTCTCACCCTTCACGGTCCACTCCCTCCACCCTCTTTCTTCTCTTTTTCCTTCGAAGTCGCTTTGGTAGGAATAGTTTCAGTATCCCTCAGGATTCCCCTCTTGATGAAGTCTTCGCTCACATAATCCAAAGCCAATTCATGCAAAGACTCTTTAGTAGGAATACCCTCAGTATTCCATCCCTTAAATTTGTAATACTCATCTAAGAGCTTTTCTTCGAGCTCGGGAAATCTCTTCTTCCAATGATCCTCTGGAGGCTTCTCATCTTCTCTCCTCATGCCTCTTCTTATATTAACCGCTCTAACGAGGGTTCGGTTTCTCTTGGCTACTTGCGATAGTCCGGCCTCATCAATATCAATGCCAGTGGCTGATGAGATAAAAGCCGGGTAATTGTGTATATGATAGGGGGGCTTCAGGGGAAATGACGACAAACCGGCGCACATCCCAAGGGCGTCATCAATGTAGTGCATCATCTCCATCCAATCCACAATTTCACAGGACATTTGAACAGTCGGGTAGTATGGATTTGAGTGTTCTCCGCGCGGTTCCCAGTCCAAAAAATATTGCTTAAACTTTTCATCAGGAACCTGGATCCAATCCTTAACAAACGCTTCTCTCTCCTCTCTAGTAGGAAAAGGCTCCTGGGGGAACTGCCCTTCAATTTGGGTAATGTTTATCTTCTCGCCGGTACAATACATAAGGAAATAAACTGGATTCAGCATTCCCAGCTTAAGAGGCAGCTGCTCATGTTTCTTAATGTTATTATGAGCATATTCCTCTGCGCCCTTGCCAATCTTTTGTGCTGCCCAATACGTGCCATTGGCCAACATATCTCCAATCCCTTCTCGCCGAACAATTCTGTCAAGCAACCAGTAAAATCTGCCCTCGGTATCGGACGGCATTCCCGGCATGTCCTGGTCAGTCAAAATACCGGCTTCATAAAGCTCAAGGGCGAAGGCCATAGCTTGCGGTGTTGAGAATCCATCCACTCCGTATTCCGTAGCACGTTGAGCGATCTTAAAACCAAAATCCAAGTCTGAATAGGCAGCCATTGTATATGTTAGTTTCGAGTAGCATTTCATCATGTAGGTCGAAATTCCCGGTATGGAGATTATTGCCCCGCATTTCATCGGACAGTTGTAGCAACTTATTAACCGGGTCCGCACGCTTTCTTGAATCTCCCTCCACTTCTCTTCGATTTCCTCGGTCCAAAAATCTCTTCTCCGGGTCCGGGCATTTCCCCACATGAAACTGGTGGTGTGCCATTTCTCATCGTGGATTTTCATCTCTTGCGGTGACCCAAGCCCAGCTAAAATGGGCATCACGCCCGGAATTGGATTATCGTCTCGGGCTTTTATATATTCCAGCACTTCGTTGCAAAGCTCGATAAATTCATCCGGTCTGGCAATATCAATGTCCTTTGTGCCGCGAACAGCTATCGCCTTTATCCCCTTGTCTCCCATAACGGCGCCTATTCCCAGTCGGCTGGCACTGGACCTGCCGTGCTCGATGGAAGCCATATAGACCCTGTTTTCACCAGCCAGGCCGATAGCCGCCACCTGGGCTTTCGGCTCCTTCAACTCCTGTAGAATAAGTTCTGCAGTTTCACTTGCGCCTTTGCCCTGCAAATGAGAGGCATCACGTATTTCCACTTTGTCATTATTTATCCACAAATAAACCAGATTGGGGGACTTGCCGCGAATGATCACCTTGTCATAACCGGCATACTTCAATTCCGGTGCAAAAAATCCCCCCATCATTGAATATGCCATGAGCAACGTCTGAGGAGAAAGGGTGGAGACGATGGTACGATTGGCACCGATAGCAGGCGTGCCACACAAGAGACCGGTGCTAAATATCAGCAGATTATCAGGAGAAAAGGGTTCAACTTCAGGGGGAACCCTATCCCATAATATCTTGGCGTTAGTGCCCAGACCCCCAAAATAAAGTTCCATTAATCTTGGGTCGGTTTCTACCCTCTCAATACTCCCTCGGGATAGATCAATTTCTAAATTAAAGCCTGTTTCTGCGTATCTCATTTCATTCCCCTTCTAGACTCCCCGAATCCTTGCCCTGCTTTCTGCTCAGTCATGTGCTTCCGGCGCCTAACTCAAAACAGCCTTCACCAAGCGGGTGAAGGCTGTAATTGCTTACGTTGCAGCTGAACGGATTTCATTGATTCTCTTCTTTTTGAGCTGATGGATACTCAATCGATAGTTCTCTTCAGATTGATAAATTCACACCGCTCAAAACCCAGTGACTTAAAAAAGGACAATAAATCAGTGGAGTCCCACATAACGGAGGTAAAAACGTTTCTTATGCCCATTTGTTTCAACACCATAAAGGCCTCATTAGCCATCCTCTGACCAATGCCTTGGCCCATGTACTTGGAGTCAACGCCAAAAAGCCTGATCCAGGCGCTCTTCTCAAGACCAAATCCGCCATGGATGATGTAGGTTATCATGAAGCCCACAAGCTCACCGTCAAGCTCGGCTACAAAACTAACCCCATCCCTTTTACCCGCCTCCTCCTGAACAACCGTGTGATAATCTATGGTGACAGGTCCCTTTATGATTGCTTTCTGAATTCTCGAAACAGCCTCAGCATCCCATCTCTCGAGCTTTCTTATAACGAGACTCTGCAATCTGCCGCTCTCCTTCGTAATTTAAGCACCACTCAGTCCGTCCTCACGATCTTTACATGCCTGCCAACCCAATCGGGTGGGAGATAGACCCTGCCACTGTTTCCACTGAGCTTAACTTCCTTCTCGAGCATCTCCTCACCATAGATCTCAAACTTGACCTTTTCTGAGCCCTCTCGTATGGGAGTTTTCTTTTTATTATCGTTTTCCATCGATTCCTGCTCTCTCTTGCGTTAAGATCCAAAAAAGGATAACAGCACGCTACCCCTGAGAGGATCAGGAAGCTCAATCTGAGGCCGGCTCGCTCATTGAAAGGGACCTACAGATTGATCATGTAACTATAATATAGCTATAATGTGACTATTCTATAGCTCCACCATTTTTCTTTGTCAACAAAAAAACACAAAAGGTGGCAAATTCTCCTCTCTCATTCTTCGTTGCGTTCGCACCTGTGGTTCATCAGGATGGGGCAAACCGTATTCGGCCCTCACGCTCTGGCCCGTCATTTTGACTTGACTTAGGCTGGAGGAAAAAATATACCTTGTATAACCCGACGGAAGGCTGAGCTGGCGTGCGGTTAGGCTGTTGCGGTAAATTCAAGAAAGGAGATGTCCAGATGAGAGATGTAGTCGTTGTCGGAGGCAGTAGAACACCCGTAGGTTCTTTTGGAGGATCATTGAAGGCGACACCTGTTGTTGCGTTGGGTTCCCTGGTCCTGAAGGAGACTCTCAGGAGAGCTGGACTGAGACCGATAGCTTCAGGCGAACTTAAGGGTTTTGAGCCTGATGCCCTGAGGGGTGTCGATCAGATTGAATTGGAGCAGAATGCCTATGATTACTCAGATTCCCTCCAGCCTATTGAGATTGACGAGGTCATCATGGGTAACGTGGTTGGGGCAGGTCAAGGACAAAACGTGGGCCGCCAGTCGGCAGTGCATGCCGGAATCCCAAAAGAGGTCAATGCCTTTACAGTGAACAAGGTCTGTGCATCGGGCATGAAGGCCCTGTCCCTTGCTGCGCTTTCCATCGCTGCTGGGCAAGCTGATGCGATTTTGGCCGGTGGCATGGAAAACATGAGCATGGTACCATACGGAGCTCCTGGAGCTCGATGGGGAGCCAGGATGAATAATACCGATTTGGTAGATTTGATGATTTTCGATGGGCTCTGGGAAATCTTCTATGGCTATCACATGGGCCTGACGGCCGAAAATATAGCTGAGAAATACCAAATCTCCCGAAAGGAACAGGATGAGTTGGGTGCCCTGAGTCATGCACGAGCCAGGAAGGCGATAGTCAAGGGGATTTTCACTGAGGAGATCGTACCCGTCATGATCCCTCAGAAGAAGGGAGAGCCCATTGCTTTTGACACTGACGAAAGGCCGATGGATACCAGCGTAGAGAAGATGGCAAACCTACGGCCCGCCTTCAAAAAGGACGGAACAGTCACAGCGGGCAACGCCTCCGGCATCAATGATGCCGCTGCCGCCTTGCTCTTGATGTCCGCTGAGAGGGCAAATGAGCTGGGGCTCAAGCCCATTGTCAAAATTAGGGCCTACGCATCAGGTGCAATCGACCCTGCCTATATGGGCCTTGGACCTATTCCCGCCGTCAGAAAGGTGCTTAAGAGTACCGGGATGACGATAGGCGATTTTGGTCAGGTCGAGCTCAATGAGGCCTTTGCATCTCAGGCCATTGCGTGTATGAGGGAACTAGAGCTCGATCTGGATAAGACCAATCTGTTGGGAAGCGGGATTTCTATCGGCCATCCGATTGGCTGCACTGGCGCCAGGATTGTACTGACTCTAATGAATGAGATGGCGAGAAACAATGTGGAGCTCGGCCTTGCCACCCTGTGCATCGGTGGAGGCCAAGGAATGGCTATGGTTCTTGAGAGAATCTAGTTACATGCCGAAAGGAGGCATCCATGCCGTATGAAACGATTATCCATGAGGTTGAGGGAGACATTGCCATCATTCGATTTAACAGGCCAAAGGTACTGAATGCGATTAATCCTACGGTGGTAGCGGAGCTGAGAGAATGTCTTGGGAAGATAGCTTCAGACTCGTTCATAAGAGTTCTCGTTCTCACCGGAACGGGAGACAAGGCCTTCGTTGCAGGAGCAGACATCGCTACGATGAAGGATTTCACGCCGCTCGAGGGAAAGGCTTTCTCGCAACAAGGCCATGAGGTGCTCTTTCAGATCGAGTCGTTGCCAATTCCAGTTATTGCCTGTGTCAATGGGTTTGCCCTTGGCGGGGGAACGGAGATAGCAATGGCCTGCGATTTTATCTATGCCGCCGATACCGCGCAATTTGGTCAGCCTGAGATAAACCTGGGCATCATGCCGGGCTTTGGAGGCACCCAGCGGCTGTCGCGGCTGGTGGGTAAATCGATGGCCAAGGAGCTCTGCATGACGGGGGTCATGATCAGTGCCCAGGAAGCCAAGGATATCGGGCTGGTAAACAAGGTGTTTCCCAAGGAACAATTGTGGGAGGAGACCGTGAAGGTGGCGAAGCTTTTGGCCTCCAAGGGAAGGGCATCGCTGCGCGCCGTGAAGGAAACCATCGATAGGGGGTATGACCAGGATCTAAGGATCGGTTGTGCTGTGGAATCGGATTCATTTGGCTTATGCATGGCCAGCGAGGATAGCCACGAGGGTATGGGGGCTTTCTTGGAAAAAAGAAAACCAAATTTCAAAGGGACGCTTGCCTAGAGAAAGGAAGACGATGGATTTCAAACTGAACAAGGAGCAGGAGGCAATACAGAAAGCAGCACGCGAGTTTGCGCAAGGGGAATTCGACAAGGAAATTGCTCTTGAACACGAGCGGTCCCACAGCTTTCCAACAGAGATACTTAAAAAGGCCGCTGAACTCGGTTTTGTGGGTATTCACTTTCCCGAAGAATATGGCGGGCAGGAATATGGCATCTTCGAGAACACGCTTGTGGTGGAGGAGTTCTGCCGACAGGACTCCAGCATCGGCATTGCCATGAGTCTCGCTGATTTTTCCTCTGAGATTATCCTAAGATTTGGCAGCGATGAGCAGAAGAAGAGGTACCTCATTCCCGTTGCCAAGGGGAAGGCGCTTTCAAGCGGGGGTTTTACCGAACCAGACCATGGGAGCGACATCACACTCATGGATACAACCGCGGTAAAGGACGGAGATGAGTACCGGATCAATGGCGTTAAGACCTTCATCACCAACGGGACCATGAGTGATTTCGTAGTTGTTCTCTGCCAAACCGACCCAGAGGCCAACCCTACCTACCGTGGGCAATCCACCATCATAGTTGAGCGGGATGCGTCTGGCTTTAGCGCTGCCGATGTGGGTGAGAAGATGGGAATCAAGATGACCTCAACTGCAGAGCTCTCATTCAATAATGTAAGGGTCCCCTCCTCAAACCTTATTGGCGCGGAAAACAGGGGTTTCTATCAGGTTCTCGAGTTCTTCGATGAAAGCAGAATTGAGATAGCAGCGCAAGCTCTAGGTATCGCGCAGGGGGCCTTTGACCGGGCCCTCTCCTACACAAAGGAGCGAAGCCAGTTTGGAAGGAAATTGGCCCAGTTTCAGGTTACACAACACAAATTGGCCGATATGGTTACCCAGATTGAGACGGCACGTCTCATCGTGTACAAGTCGGCATGGAATTTCGATCAGGGAAACGTGGACCCTAAGCTGACCTCCATCGCAAAGATGTATGCCGGACGGGTGGCCGTGGAAGTTGCCGATGAGGCTATACAGCTGTTTGGAGGATACGGATACATGCTGGAATATGAAGTGGAGCGATTCTACAGGGATGCAAAGATAATGGAAATCTACGAGGGAACAAGGGAAATCCAAAAAAACACGATAGCCAGTGCTGTATTGGGTAAACTATAGGCAGAGGGCTACAATGTTTAAAAAGCAAAGCTTAAAGAAGATACAGGAAGATAATAAGCGATGGCAGGAGCTCTTTCGAGAGTTCACATCGAAGGCTACCGAAAGGCTTAAGAGGTTTTCCACCGTTTCAGATCGTCCCATCAAAAACCTGTACACCCCCCTGGATATAGAGGATGTTGATTACACGAGAGACATAGGATTCCCGGCCCAGTATCCATTTACGCGAGGGGTTCAGACGTCTATGTACCGAGGGAGACTCTGGACGATGAGGATGTTTGCGGGCCTGGGCTCTGCCAGAGATACCAACAGGCGATTCCACCTCCTGGTTAACGAGGGGCAGACGGGCCTCTCCACTGCATTTGATATGCCTACCCTAATGGGCTACGATACTGATTCGCCGAAGGCCAGAGGAGAGTGCGGTAGATGCGGCGTTGCCATCGACACCGTGAAGGATATGGAAATACTGTTCGAGGGTCTTCCCATTGATAGGATAACCACTTCTATGACAATTAATCCACCTGCTGCTGTCATCTGGGCCATGTATATCGCCATGGCGGAAAACAGAGGCATCAACAGAAGATTGATAGGGGGAACCATCCAGAATGACATGCTCAAGGAGTTTATCGCGCAGAAGACATTCATGTGTCCTCCGAAGCCGTCGATGAGGCTCATAACCGACACCATTGAGTTCGGCACTAAAGAAGTCCCCAAATGGAATCCCATTAGTATTAGCGGCTATCACATCAGGGAAGCTGGTTCAACCGCAGTTCAAGAGCTCGCCTTCACCTTGGCAGACGGCATAGCCTATGTAGAGGGGGGCCTTGAAAGGGGCTTGGATGTAGATTCCTTTGCTCCGAGGCTGTCGTTTTTCTTCAATTCCCACCTGGATTTCTTTGAGGAGATCGCAAAATTTAGGGCAGCGAGGAGAATGTGGGCTCGAATAATGGAGGAGCGCTTTGGGGCTAAAGATCCGCGCTCGCTCTGGCTTAGGTTTCACACCCAGACTGCGGGGTGCTCGCTCACCGCGCAGCAACCCTACAACAACATCATCCGCACCGCCTTGGAGGCTTTGGCTGCCGTGCTCGGGGGAACCCAATCGCTCCATACCAACTCTCTTGATGAGGTTCTCGCCCTGCCTACCGAAGAGGCAGCCACGATTGCCCTTCGCACTCAGCAAATTATCGCAGAGGAATCTGGAGTAGCGAACACGATCGATCCACTGGGGGGATCGTACTTCCTCGAGCGACTCACCGGGGATATGGAGGAAGAGGCATTTGAGTATATCAAAAAGATCGACGACATGGGAGGGATGGTGGCAGCAATAGAGAAAAATTACCCACAACTGGAGATAGCGGATGCTGCGTATAAGTATCAGATGCAGATAGATAGTGGAGAGAAAACCGTGGTCGGCGTCAACAAATACGCTACCGAGGAAGCCATTCCCGTCGAGATACTTGAGATAGAGCAAGAGTTGGAAGAAAAGCAGATTCAATGGACGGCTGAGGTCAAGTCTAGCAGGGATAACAAGAAAGTACAGGAGTCACTGCAGGAGCTCGGTGAAGCTGCTCAAAGGGATGAGAACCTCATGTATCCCATCTTGGAAGCTGTTAAGGCATGTGCCACTGAGCAGGAGATCTGTGATGTCTTTCGGGATGTCTTTGGGGTCTACCGGGATCCTGGGGTCTACTAGCAGCCACGTAACCATAGGGTAGCAAGCGCTAAGAGAGGATGAATCAAAGGAGAAAGATTAGGGTTTTGGTGGGAAAACCGGGCCTCGATGGCCATGATAGGGGAGCCAGAATCATTGCCAGGGCATTCAGGGATGCGGGTTTCGAAGTTGTTTACTCTGGTCTACATCAGACTCCAGAGGAAATCGTGCAGGCAGCTATCCAGGAGGATGTGGATATGATAGGGCTCTCAAGCCTCGCAGGCGCCCACATGTACCTGTTCCCCAGAGTAGTTGAGCTCTTGAGGGAAAACGGTGCCGATGACGTCGTTGTATGTGGTGGTGGGATCTTTCCGGAGGAGGACGTCCCTCGGTTGAAAAAAGCCGGCATCAAGGAAATCTTCACACCTGGGACGCCGCTCCCGGAAATAGTGAACTGGGTTGAGGAAAACGTGAGACCGAGGAGTTGATATTGACCGATATGAACGCTGCTCAAAGAATTGTGTCTGGAGATGTGAGGGCAGTTGCTCGGTTGATCAGGGACATTGATGACATGCTTCCTGAAGCGCGAGAGGTGCTGAAGGATCTTTATCCGTTCACCGGCAAGGCGTATGTTGTAGGCGTAACGGGAGCACCAGGCGTAGGAAAAAGCACGCTGGTAGATCAGATGGTAGCGCATTGGAGGAAGGCCGGGAAGACGATTGGAGTGCTTGCTGTAGACCCCACCAGCCCTTTCAGCGGAGGCGCCATCCTTGGTGATCGAGTCAGGATGCAGCGACATAGCATGGATGAGGGCGTATTTATACGCTCAATGGCAACGAGGGGTTATTTCGGTGGACTCACCCAATCTACCCGAAGCGCCATTGATGTCCTCGATGCCATGGGCAAGGATTACATTCTTGTTGAAACGGTTGGCGTCGGGCAGGATGAAATCGATATCGTGCAGAGCGCTGATACGACACTGATTGTTCTGATACCCGGTATGGGAGATGATATTCAGGCGCTCAAGGCAGGCATCCTCGAAGTTGGTGACATCTTCGTCATTAATAAAGCAGACCGTGAAGGTGCGGATAGGACCGTCAACGACATCAGGTTGATGATCGAGATGGACGAAAAGAGGTATAAGAACGGGTGGAAACCGCCTATCTTGACTGCCCAAGCAGTATTTGATAAGGGAATCGCGGAAATCTTAGATGAAATCGAAAACCATGCCTCCTACTTAAGGTCCTCAGAGGAAAAGAGGTCAAGAGTCAGATATGAAAAAGCTCGTAACAATCTTGTCGAGATGATACGAGACAGAATCAGCATGGAGGTCTTATCTGATATCGTCCAATCCGGAGAGTTCGAGGATGCCGTTCAGTTGATTGTTGACAGACAAATCGATCCCTATACCGCCTGTGACAACATTATTTCAAAAAAGCTGAGGCCAGGTACCAAATAATGGAAAAAACGGTCCCCTGGTGGGTTACTCAGGTCTCCTTAGCACTAGTGGCCGCCTTCTTTATCGTCTTTGGAATTGATCTCCTGCTCACGGCATATCGCATATCCGATCCGTTCTCATTCATACTGACCTTCTTCGCCTCAAATCTGATTATCCTCATCAGCGCTACGCTTCTCCTTGCCTTTATCGTCAGAATGGTGGCACAAATGAGGAAGACAAGGGAAAAGTGAGGGCAAATCAGTGAAATGAAGGAGGTACGCCATGCGCAGATCTAAAACACAAAAGCCTCTTGGTGAACGGCTTAAAGAGGTGCGGACTGAGAAAGGGTTGGGTTTGGACTACCTCGCTAATGAGACCGGTTTCTCCGTGGACTACCTGTCAAGCCTCGAAAAAGGGGATATCATGCCTGCGGTGGCGACTATCCTGCGGCTTTCGAGAGCCATGGAAATCGATAGCGGCATCCTGTTAAAAGAAGAGCGAGATCAAGCTGATTGGAAGAAGGCAGAGGATTTTAGGAAAAGGACGGAGAATTACAGTTATCAGACCTTAACGCCTGAGGCGCTTCACAAGCATCTCAAGGCATTTAGGGTTTTTATCGACCCGGTTTCCGAGCACAAGGGCACAAGTTACCAGCATGAAGGAGAGGAGTTTATTTATGTGCTGAAGGGCGAGATAGAGGTTATGGTTGGAGACAACCGGAACGTTTTGGGTCCCGAGGACTCGCTGCACTTTAACTCCTCTATCGTACATAAGCTTAGAAATCTGAGCTCCGAAAGAGCAGAGATGCTCGTTGTCCTCTATACACCCTAGGTAAGGTTGCAGATGTCTTATCATTTGAATGAGGAACAAAGAATGATTCAAGCCATGGTGAGGGACCTGGCTCGGGAGGTCATATTACCAACTGCAGCCGAGAGGGATAAGACTAAGGAATTTCCAGGCGATATTATCAAGAAAATGGGTGAGCTCGGGCTTATGGGCATGAGCGTCCCCTCTGAGTATAACGGAGCCGGGGTAGATACCGTAAGCTACAGCTTGGCCGTTCAGGAAATAGGGTATGCTTGCGCCTCTACAGCCGTCATTATGTCCGTACACAATAGTGTCTCCTGCGGTCCCATATACAGGTTTGGGTCTGATTTTCTGAAGGAGAATTACCTAAAGTCTTTGGCAGCTGGCGAAAAGCTCGGATGCTTCGCATTGACGGAACCAGGCGCGGGATCAGATCCCGCCAGCCAGAAGTCAACTGCAAAAAGAGATGGAAACAAATACATCCTCAATGGCACAAAGGCCTGGATTACTAGCGGGAAAAACTCGGACGTTGTTGTAGCTACCGCCTATACTGATAGAAGCAAGAGGCACAGGGGTATCAGTGCCTTTGTCTTGGAGAAGGGAATGCCCGGTTTTAACGTGGGGCCTGAGGAAGACAAGATGGGGCAGAGGGCCTCAGACTGTACGAGCCTCATGTTTGAGGATTGTGAGGTGCCTGTCGAGAGTCTTCTGGGAGATGAGGGAGACGGCTTTATTATTGCAATGACCGCGCTCGATGAGGGTAGAATAGGAATAGCATCGATGTCCGTGGGTATCGCCCAGGCATGTTTGGATGCCTCCATAAGTTACGCAAAGGAGAGGGAACAATTTGGAACCCCCATATCAAAATTTCAGGGAATCCGCTGGATGATTGCTGATATGGGTGTTCAAACCGAGGCATCACGGCTCCTCACCCTAAATGCTGCGGCGATGAAGGACAGGGAAGAGAGATTTACGGCTGCGGCATCCATGGCAAAGCTGTTCGCGTCGGAAACCGCTAATAGAGTTGCATATCAAGCTGTGCAAATCCATGGGGGTTATGGGTATAGCACTGAGTATCCCGTGGAGAGATACTACCGGGATGCCAGGGTTACGACCATCTATGAAGGGACTTCAGAGGTACAGAGGATTGTCATAGCCAATAACATTATTGGATCCTAGCCCTGAGGATCTCCCATCTCTTTAACGTCCTTTTTCTCATAAGCAGATTGACAGTGAGTTCCAATCAGGCTTTAACATGAGGAAAGAGGTAAGCAGTATGAACCCTATCGCTGAAGAACTGAATGGGATCATTTCCAACGCTAATCCGGATGTCTATGATATGCTATCGGACAGGGGAAAGCAGCTGTACTTTCCCCGGGGGATTCTCTCACAAGGTGCTGAGGCTAAGCAAAAGGCCTTCAAGTATAACGCTACTATTGGTATTGCAACGGAGCACGGAATTCCGATGCACCTTGCGTCGGTGATGTCCTTCATCAATCTGGATCCGGAGCACTCGTTGAACTACGCGCCGTCCTTTGGCGTGATGAAGTTGCGCCAGGCATGGAAAGAACAGATGTTTAGCAAAAACCCCTCCCTTACGGGCAAGGAAGTGAGCCTGCCCATTGTGACAAATGGGATAACCCATGGGCTCTCCGTCACGGCTGACATGTGGATTGACAAAAACGACGTCGTCATAATGCCTGACAAAATCTGGGGAAATTACACGCTGATACTGACAGTTCTCCATGGAGCAGTCATAAAGCAGTACCCTCTGTTTTCCTCGGACGGGGGTTTCAATTTGAGCGCCTTTGAAGCCGCTCTTGAGAAGCAGGCCGGCCATACCAAGAAGATTATCGTGCTGCTCAATTTCCCTAACAATCCAACGGGATACACTCCAACGCTTACGGAAGGCAAAAGGATTCAAGAAATACTTATCACCATGGCTGAGAAGGGCAATAACGTTTTAGCCCTCATTGACGATGCCTATTTTGGGCTTTTCTACGACGAACACTGCATGAAGGAATCCATGTTCGCATTACTTGCCGCATCCCATCCAAGGATGATGGCAATAAAGCTAGACGGGGCAACAAAGGAAACATACGTATGGGGCTTGCGGGTAGGTTTTGTTACCTATGGCGCCGTAATGGAGGAGGTTTCCACGGATGCTTATGATGCCCTAGAGAGGAAGACGGCAGGAGCTGTAAGGGGTAGCATTTCCAATGACTCAAACCTCAGTCAATCCATTATTCTCGGCGCCCTTACCTCCAATAGTTACCCACGGGAAACCGAAGAAAAATTTGCTACGATGCTTGACAGGGCTAGGCGAGTCAAAAAAGTGCTCGCCAACGCGAAATATGCCGACGCCTGGGAGGTGTATCCATTCAACTCCGGGTACTTCATGTGTCTAAAGCTCAAGACCATCGATCCAGAAAAATTGAGGCTTCACCTCCTGGATACGTATGGGGTAGGAGTTATCGCACTGGGAAAAACCGACATCAGGGTCGCCTTCTCATGTGTTGAAGAAGGCGATATTCCCGAACTGTTTGAGCTCATCTATCAGGGCGTTAAGGATCTGGAGAAGCTACCAGATCAATAAGGGCAACGGCCGGCACCGATGGGAATCCCCTTAAGCGGGATCTTGTTGGCGGGGGGCAAATCAGCGTAGGAAATTAACTGAGGGCAAGCACACTGGCCTTTTTGGTCGTCTCGTCCAGGCGCAGAACCAGCGTCCTAATCAGACTCTTCAACGGGGGCGAGAGCGCCTCGTATTCCTTTTCGAGTCGATCCTTGTCCAACAGGCCTAGTTTTACTGCTCCGTCAGCTATTACCGATGCGGTGCGCAATCGGTCTGTTTTCTTGAGAAACGGCACTTCGCCCACGACTGAGCCTTCGCCCAGGGTATTGATGGTAAGCATTCCCTTTGAGGTGCGCTTTTTTGTCTTAACCCTCCCCTCCATGATGATATATACCCAGTCGCCGTACTTGCCCTCTTCAATTATTATCGCCTTGTCAGGAAACACCTCTTCCTTGACAATATAACCGTATACGAAGCTTTCAAGGGCCATGTTTCGACTATCCTCCGCCTGCCGATCAGAAATTACCCTACTGCCCTACAGCGCTCCTCGTTTTATCCTTTCTCTTAGCTGCCAGGTCACCGACAACCTTATTCAGCCTCAGCAGCCTATTCAGGGTCTGCT
>Ga0209636_10001566_pt1 | contig 23197 bp, 24 predicted proteins | sample DeeMarSWOR152_54_FD_187464 | JGI IMG/M metagenome (GOLD analysis project Ga0209636, IMG submission 187464) | Marine sediment microbial communities from White Oak River estuary, North Carolina - WOR-1-52-54 (SPAdes) (version 2) | ecosystem: Environmental > Aquatic > Marine > Intertidal zone >...
TTTTTAAGCTCTAAATGAAAATTTCAACTATTTTAAAATTTGCAGACAATTTGTTTTTATGAGAATTTGCATAGTGAGTAGAGGAGACATAAGCATATTTCCAGCAACACAAGGAGCTTCTGTGAAACTTTATTCTACAATGAAATTCTTATCTACGTTGGGGCACGATGTATATTTTGTAACGAGTGAAAATGATAAATACTTACATTCAAAAGAGGGCGATTTTGAAGAGAAGGGATATCCAAATTGGTTAGTGAAGTTCCTACCCTATGGAAAAAAACGAAGGGGTTTTCTACTGAGAATGGGAATACCAAAAGAAGATGTTGTACTTTATAAACCGTTGTTGGACTTTAATTTATGGCTTAAGACCTTATACGTAACAAAGGAAGAAAATATTGATTTAATACAAGCCGAGTTTCCAGCATTTTCGATTCCGGCGATTTTTGCGAAAATCTTTAGAAGAATGCCTTCAGTTTTAGTGGAACACAATGTCGAATATTTCAGGATATTGGAAACCTCTAGACCATCGAGGCTTGGTCGGTTTATTATAAAACTCGTAGAGAAGGTGGCTTGTAAATTTTCTGATTCAATTATTGCTATCACAAATGAAGACAAAAAAAGACTGGAAAGCATGGGTGTAAACGATGAAAAAATCTTTATAATACCTCATGGTGTTGATTTGGACAAATATAATAATTTGGATGGTAAGAGGATACGAGAAGAGTATGGACTAAACACCTTGACACTTATATTCCATGGTGTGCTGATTTACCCACCAAATTTGAATTCTGTAAAAATTATTGCAAAAAAAATTCTTCCAGAACTTGAAAAACTAGGAATCGAAGCTAAGGCTTTAGTTATTGGCGACTATCCGCCGAAAGACATTAAACATAAAAATTTGATTTTTACTGGAGTAGTAGAAGATTTGCCGAGTTATATAGATGCTGGAGACATCGCAATAGTTCCACTTATGGCAGGTGGTGGTATGAGAATGAAAATTTTAGAATATTTTGCCGCTAATAAGCCGGTGATTTCAACGACAAAGGGAGCCGAGGGGATAGAAATAGCTAATAGGAAACATATAATTTTGACTGATATAGAACACTTCCCGAAGGAAATATCAAGACTGGCTAAATCAGAAAAAGACAGAAAAGAACTAACTAAGAATGCCTTCGAATTTGTACAAACATATGATTGGGGTTCAATATGCAAGAAATATGTTGAACTTTACAATGATTTAATAAAAAATTAAACGAAAATTTCTGACAATACTCTGCCTTTTATATTTTTTAGAGTAATATTGAATAGATGTAGAATTGTTGGGGCGACATCTTCTATTTTTGCTCCGTAAACTGATTTACCTTTCTCTATATTTTTTCCATGCGCTAAAAATATCCCTGTATTAGTTCTTCTCCCTGAAATAACTCTCCTGTAAACAAAGTCTTCGAGTGTGTAAACGTTATCTAGAATTATAATATTTTCATCACTCAGTTTAAGTGGGATATTGCGTTCTAGGATTATTCCCTGATCAGTTTCAATAACTAAAAAGACGTTTTGAGAGCTACCTTCTAAACGTATATTAGAAAACAAGTCTATTGCTTGGTTTTTAGCGCTATCATCAGCTATTTTAACAAATACACTTTTTTCCATTTCATCTTCGACGGCATAAAGCTTTGTGTTCACGATATCCATCTCCCCCCGATAATCAAATTTTAGAAGGCCCATCTTTTCTATAATGTTATTGACTAAAATCTCATCTACTATTTTTGGCGGTACAGTTGCATCAAAACCATAACCTGAAATAATAAAAACAGTAGCGTCCTTGTTACAAGTCATTATTCTACCAACAAATTTATCAAAATGTTTGTAATATTCCTCTATAATGTTCCCATATTTTTTAATTTTTTCTTCGTCGACGTTTTGAAATTTATCTGGGAAAGCGTACATCCATAGGTAGTGTTGTAGCCTGTCTGGGCCGTAGAAAATTATAGCAGATACATCTGGTTTAAACCTGTCTCTCAGGTAGAAAAACTCTCTGGATTTGTAATCTAACAAGTAAAAGTCGTAGAGTATGTCCTTGTCCAATCTATCTGAAGGTATGAAAATTTTCATATAATACGATTTCCTAATAAATTCGATAGCAGTGGATTTCAATAGAAATCTAGCTTTGTCATTGTAGATGTCCGAAGGGAAATACTCCTTTTCAATTTCATAATAAGGAGGAATCATGAAACCAGTTGTCCTGTCTGTACTAGGCCAATATGATGTTCCAACTACTCTATCAGCTTCAGAAGCAATTTCCCACATCTTTTTACTTTCAGATTTATTATCCCTGTTTCCTGTTGTTATATAGTTCCAAACCATGGGCGTATCAAGAGTTTCATCCGAACTTAGACCCCCATAAACACCTTCTTGCATAAACTTTCCTAAGTTTGGTAACTTGCCTTCTTTAATCATAGGGGCTATAACATCCCAAGAACCTCCGTCCAACCCAATTACTACAATTTCTTCTCTTTCCCTACATCCAAAAGGGTATGAAGATAAATAAAGCAGGATGATAACTAAAAATATGATTACTAGGGCTATCAAGCGCTTTTTCATACAAAATAAGATAAACATAAAAAAATAAAAAGCATGTGAAATTCATGAAAATCTTGTTCATAACGCCATTTAATCTGTTTCCTCCCTATTGGGGTGGGGGGACTAGAACTTATAATCTAATTAAGCACCTATCTAAAAATCATAAGATATATCTTGTATACCCTTCTTTTAAACAATTTAAAGATAAAGACCCAACAAAGCATAAAAAAGAACTTAGAGATTTAGGCGTCGAACTTTTTGAAGTAAATACCCCCTTTGGCATTATCCAATATACTAACCCAAATATGGCTTTGAAAGCTCTTACTTTGATAATTAGAAAACAAATAGACTTAGTTATTTGTGATTATCCTTGGTCTGGGTTTTATATGCTATTTCTACATTTTTTAAGCGGTAAAAAATTCGTCTTTATCGAACATAACATTGAATATTTGATAAAATGGCAAATAGGTGCGAGATATGTTAATCTTATGAAAATATTGGAAAAACTTCTTTCGAAGCGAGCTTCAGCTATTACGACTGTTTGTGATGAGGATAAAGAAAACTTATCCAACTTTAATTCTGTCTATGAGAAGGCATTTGTCCTCGAAAATGGATTTGACGAACAAATGTTCTACCCAGATAAAACATACAATCAAGAAGTAAGAACTAACTTGAACATCGATAACGACCCTCTTATTCTTTTTGTAGGCAAACTTGACTATCCCCCAAACAAAGAAGCTGTATATAAAATACGTTGGGACATTATGCCAAGAGTTTTGGAAAAAATTCCCAATGCTAAATTTATAATAGTCGGAGGCGGACATAAGTTCGATTTGGATCATAATTCTCTTATATTTGCAGGAGTTGTAGACAATATAGAGCGTTATGTGAACGCAGCCGATGTTGTGATTACACCACTATTGAAAGGAGGAGGCACAAGAATAAAAATATTGGAGTCTATCGCATGCGGTAAGACTGTGGTAACTACAAACAAAGGGGCTGAAAACTTAGTAAACGATTTGACAAAACCTTTCTTAAAAATTGCAGACGATTGGGGCACATTTTCTAATTACATTATAGAATCTTTAAATAACAATGATCCACCACAACCAAGTGGAGAATTTGTCAAAAGATATTCATGGACGGAAATTTATAAGAAAATGGATAAAATTCTGGAGAATATAAAATGAAGTGCAAGATATTGATTTTAATATCATTAATTTTTTTAGTTATAGTTTTATCCTCAAGTTTATTTCAACATAAAGCTAAAAAACCAGATTTCAAAGGTTTTGGGTGGTATGGATATTTGGCAGATGACGAGATAAATGGAGAAGTTCTAGATAGAATTAAGTCGTTGGGTGGTAATTCTGTTAATATAAATGTGTATTACGAGTATGACACTAAAGACGAAAATTTTATCCTGTTATCCAATCTTACAAAATTGGAAGAAAAAATAAATAATAGTCATGACTATGGATTGACCGTTTTCCTTTCTCCCTTTGTCAATTTAGTTGGAGGAAATTATACTGGAGGTGCTATAGACGAACCAGAACAATTTCTGACTAAAGCAAAGAATATTTCAATAGACCTTGCAGCATTTGCCCAGAAGAACAATGTAGAAATTTACGCTATTTGGAACGAATTAGGCCTTTCTATACATGACTTCCAAAATCATACAGAACTTACTAATAAATGGCTTCAAGATGTTAGAAAAGAAGTTAAAAAAATATATAATGGTAGCATAACTACAAAGGAGGGAGTTCAATTTAAATTTTATACCAAATACAATTTTTCTGACTTCGATTATATTGGTGTGACTTTCTACCCCTTTACAACATCCTTTACTATACAACCAAGCAGTGGTCAGACATTTGCTGGTGTAGAGACTTTGGAAGAATATGAAGAAGTGATAAAAAAAGAATACAATACTTTGATTGAACTAAAAGAAAAATTTAACAGTAAAGGAGTAATTATCGGTGAAATTGGGATAGACGTTATTGGAGATACTTTTATTGGAAACGATGATAAAAGTAAAAACATAAGAGCCAATGCCTACGAGATAGTTTTAAAACATGGAGAAGAAGTAATAGATGGCTTTTATTTTGGAAGATTTGAACACTGGGATGGTGGTAGTGAGGAGTTAGATAAGGTATTCAAAGAATATTTCTCTAAATAAGGTTTTTTAGTTTCACAATTTGATTTCAGCTAAATGAGCAAAAATACAAAAAATATTACAGAAATATAAAAGATACCACTACCCATTGTGAGTATTGTTGAACCGAATGGAATATGATATCCAACTAGATATACTCCAATCGACAAAACCACTATACCAAAAACTATACAAAAAATCAGCAGATTTTCTTTATCTTTGAATAATTTATATACAACATTTTTTTTATTAGGCATGCTATTCAACTACCTTTGAAATTTATTGAATATTAGATTTTATACATTTTCAAGTCTTTTATTTTTACTATCTTATTCCAAGTTTCTAATTTCTATATTGCTAATTTTAAAACTTAAACACCTTAAATCACAGTCATGAAGGCCGAGTTCGGTAGGTCTATCACAGCCTTCTATTGAATAGAAAATTATTTCATTTTTTTTAGGTCTTAAATTCATTTCTTGATTTATTATTTTTGTCCCATTTATTTCATAGTTTCCAATCTGTTTGTCATTTAAAAATATCAAAAGGGTTCTAGGTTTATGAAAATTTTCCACTTTAAATAATAAATTTGATTTACCCATTTTATTATTGTTGTTAAATAAAATTATGCTTGCGTTTTGACTCATCCACCTATTATTCACCTCTATTTTTTTACCACTCAATTCTTGCGATTGCCAGTTTTCTCCGTAAATCCAGGTTCTAATTCTTAGGAAACAGAGTGTAAACATTATTAAAGATACTAAAAGAACTATAGAAAATTTTTTGCGATTTAATTTAAACTTTTTTAGTATATCATTCCTCCATAAGAAGAGTAAACTTAATATCAGAGGAATTAGACACAGAAATGGTACCCTTAAAGTTAAAATACTATTTGGTAAAGATGACAGAAATATTTCATCTCTTTTAATTGTGGGGGAACTCAATCCACATGAATGAACGGAAAGCCTAATATCTATCGTTCCATCTAAAATTAAACTTTCAAATAACATACTACGTGGACCATTTTTTAAAAATAAAGGCAAATAATGTTCTAGTAGAGGATTTGATAAAATTTGGAAATTTTTAAGTTTTTCTATATATATTTCAGATGGCAATTCATGAATCATATCTTCTCCGTATTGTAGCAAAAGAAAATTCGTGAGCATGGATAAAATCAGAGGGATTGACCAAATTTTCCAATTAATACGTGAAAATATCCCAGTTGACCAAAGATAGAACAAAGGAATTATTGGCGAAAAGTATCTTGGGCCATACCCACTCCAACCGCCCCACCAGAGTGGCATAATGCTTATAAAAATTGTCACAATCAATAATGATGTTATTAAGAAAAATTTTTCATCTGTATGTTTTTTTCTTAATATGTTAAAAAACAACAATAAAATTAGAAACGGGTAATAAAAAAATAGACCTTTCGATGGGTAGACTAATGTTTGTGGTGAAGTGAATATGAATCTTTCTATTAAATTTTTAAGAGACGATTGTCTAATGTACAGAACTCTTGCTTGGTCCCAACACAAATTTGGTAAATATTCTCCTAGTAATTTTTTAATAAAAGTTGGTAGAACGGGAAATCCTGTGTGAATATAATATAATAACAACGGTAAAATCCCCAAAGAAAAACCAAAGATGAAATATTTGACAGGTTTTTTGAGGTGCTTAATATAAAGAACGTATGGAACTGAAAGAATTATAAGGAGGGGAGATACTAATATTCCAATACCATATATACAGCCTGATAAAAAAATTTTTTTAACACATTTTTCCTTCTTATTAATTATAATTAATATCAAACTAAAGAAAAACAGGAATGTCGTAATCGCATGTCTAGTAAATACTAATGAATGAGGTAGCAATAGACTCCCTATTCCAAAACTTGTGATGACAACAAATCGATATTTTTTTATTCTAAGAGGTTGGGTTTTTAAAAATTTAAAAAGTAATACTACTGTAAGAGAAGCAAATAATGATGAAGTGAGCATGGTCAAAAAAAGTCTGCTTATGTCGTTAATTTGGAACCCCACATCGTAACTTAGTTTAACTCCATCAGAGAAATAGAATAATTCAGATCCTTTAGTTAAATTAAAATATATTGAAGTTTTTTTAATTATTCCATATATTGGTGTCGATAAAAAAGCTAGTCCTGGGTACTTGTCAGAATAATAATGATTATTAGAACAATGGATTCTATCTCCGGTGCTATCTTTATATGTATCAATTTCGAATCTGTTTTCTTCTACTACACTTTTAACTAAACTATATGTCGACTCTTCATTCCAAGAAGCCCAATAAGCAAAGTAAGAAAAAATAATAAAAAAAGTTAGGAACACTTTAATCTCTTCATCCATAATAAATATTTAAAATTCCCTTTAAAAAAGATGAAATTTTAAAAAGAGGAGGTAAAATAGGTAAAATAAACCTTCTTGCCAGCCATATAAACTTTCTCTCAATTTGGAGAAATTTACATTAACCACTTTTTTAATCCTTAAAATCTTCAATATTCTAAAGAAAGAAAAAACAATTGTTATAATAAAAATTGAATTATCCTTAAAATTATTTAGTAAAATTACTGAAAAAAATAATATCAATAACAATTGGGTAAATATAAACATTTTAAGTGAAGATTGTATTCCAATTCTCATTGGCAATGTATTTAATCCTGATTTTTCGTCTTCATCCATATGAGCTACTTGATGTATAATTTCTGTCGAAAAAATATGAGATGCAAAAATAATGATAAAAAATAAATTGACTAAGCTTATAAACATGTTAACAAATAAAAACGGTATGACAACTATACAGATTATATTTATTAAAAATCTCAAAATAAGATTTTTTTTAAATACAAAAGGTGTAGAAGAATATATAAAAAATAAAAATAAAAATATCAACGATAGAAGCATTTTGTCAAAATTTTTATAAATAAGTAAGAAAAGAAAACCCGATGGAAAAAGACACAATAAACCTATCAACATTTTATTTACCTTTTTTTTGTTAATTAGATAACTCATCTGGTTATCTTCACCGGAAATAGTAAAATCCAAATAATCGTTTAAAGAATAAGCAGACGAAAAAAGTAAGGCCACTGAAAAAACGGATAATATTAGAAAGTTGGCTTCGTATGTTGGTAGTAACATCCATGCTATTAGAACTATACCTAAGTTTTTGATCCAATCTCCTATTCTATAAAATTTTATAATTTCTATCATCTTATTATTTTTAATTTTTAACTATTAAATATGAATAAATTAAAAGAATTGTCAAAATTCTTGATTTGCACAGATTGCCGATCAAACTTAAAATACTTGAAAAAAACTATTCACTGTCAAACTTGTGGGAGAAAATTTAGAATTAAAAATGGCATTATAAATTTGTTACCAAAGCATTTTGCTTATAAAAACCCATACGAATGGGTAAGGATAAAAAAAGACGATGACCATTATACATTGGATACAATTGAAAAAATTTTTGAAACATTCAGAGATAAACACGAAGAAAAAAATGATATGTTAGAGTTAGTTTCGAAATATGACATGAATATTTTTGGGAATGTGCTGTGTTTGGGTGCAGGAATTTGTGTACTACCTATTTCAGTCAAGATGCTTTTTCCACCCTCAAAACTTTTTGTAGTTGATATAGCTCAAAACATATTGGAAATAGGTAAAAAACTTTCAGAATTGTTTGAAGTTTCTCCAAAATTTTTTATTAACGCATCTGTAGAATCTTTACCATTCAAAAAAAATACATTCGATTTTGTAATCTCATCGTCTCTTCTACATCACACAGATATAGATGTAAGCTTTGAAAATATTTATAGAGTCCTAAAAAGGGGAGGGCTATACATAACTTTACAAGAACCGACTTGTGCAGATATTACAAAAAGATTCTATAAATTTTATTTTAAAACCGGATTTGAAAAATCAAAAAAGGCGGGTGTAAAAAGAGATGTTTTTAGTCCTAAAAGAATATTTGGATCATTAAAGCAGGCTGGTTTTAAAAATATTATAATAGAAAAATATAAAAATCCGAGATATATTTCTAAAGGGGTCTTCACTTATTACGCATATTATTCTTTTTTAAAGATAATTCCCTTTCTTATAGTTAGAAATTTTTTTCCTTCTAAAGTCCGTATAATAGCAAAAAAGTAGTTTATTCTAGATTACCCATTTCAAATATGCCATCTACTCCAACACAACCAAGTCTTCTAACATCCAATATATGGTCTGGTCTTATTTCCGAAACGTATAAATCGATTGTAGAAGGTAATCTTGAATTTGTGTATATTTTTGGGAAGTTTAACCCATTCATTAAATAATAATATAATAATCTAAAGGTCAAAGATTTTGGAATTTTAATAATTGCATGACATAGATGTAGGACTGATGATACTCTACTTTTCTTCTTTAACCCCTTTTCTAATATTTTATTAATCTCTTCAAATCTCTTAATAGGAATCAAGCTCGACCATTCACCATTTTTAAAAGTTATATATTGGTGATTTTCTTGAAGTAAATACAGAAATCTATTTGATAATGGTGTAAAAATCTTTTTAACTATTTTATAGAGATTGTATCTAAGTCTTTTTTCTTCAATAAACCACTTGATATTAATTCCATTCTCCTTTTCTATAATCTTTCTTATATCGGAAATAGTATAATTATCCTTTAAAATTGGGTCGTATAATACATTGAATTTTACTCCCCTTATTAAATTTGTATGTCGTCTCGCGAACTCTAAGATTGGAGTTATCTGATTTTCATTGATATCTTTCCCAATTACGACTACTAGCCATACTCCTATTCCTACTTTTTCTAAATTATTTAGAATTTTAATCTTTTTTTCTAAAAGGTTCTTTCCACGCAATCGTTGATAAACATTATCGTCAAACCCGTCAAAAGAAAAACAGATTGTTTTTAATCCTGATTTTTTAAGCTTTTTAACATAATTGATATCTAATAGTTTCAATCCATTGGTGTATAACTCTACCTGATTACCCGATTTTTTTATCAATTTTATTATTTCAGGCAAATCCTCTCTTAAGGTTGGTTCTCCACCACTAAGCACAATTAGACCGTTTTTGTAGTCTTTAACTATATTAAGGATATCCTCGATTGAAAAACGTTCCTTGGCAGGATTGTAATGGAAACGATGGTAACAAATAGGACAACAGAGATCGCATCTTTTCGTTATATAAAGAAGTAGGCATTTTGAAGTTTTATTAAGTTTTTGACGTGCTTCTATTCTACTCATACCTAATAGCAGTTTTTTGTCTACAATGAAAGGTCTTATAGCAGAATTGAAATAATCTATATCATTTTCTATTAACCACTTTTCCTCACTGCAGTGAGTCTTTTCAAGAAATACTTTATCTTCTTCTACTACTATTTTTGCAGGTACTAGTTTTGAACAATATCCACAATAAGATATGGTCGTTTCTAAAACTCTCCTTTTTTTATTACTCTTCGCTAACTTCACGGTTGTCTGTTGCTGATTGTTAGGAGGTTTCATAATTATATTCTTATGTTTGATATATATTTATTTAATTCTCTATAAAACGATTACCAATGATTAATGCTTTTCATTCTGATGGGGTTATCTTTATACCGTAAATGAAAGGTTTCTTACCTGGCCATACGAACCCGTAAATTTCGTACTTTCTACCTTCGATTAAATCTTCGTCTAAATAACTGTTTGCAATAGCAACAAAAAATTCTTCAAACGCAGCCTTTATAACAATATCTCCATGAGTCTCACTTAAAGGAAGAATAGAGGTATTTAATAAGATTTGATCTTTAATAACAATTAATCTTGATGGGTTGTCAGGGATTTCTTTTGGTTGGATAGTTAACGGTTTAGAAGCATTATAAGTACCTATAACTTCAATTGACTCAACCAACACTCTTTTTATAGCAGATGTAATTATGCTACCTCTAACTAAAAGTCTTTCTCCAATCTTATATTTACATGGGTCAGAGCTCCCTTTTTCTATTATGCTAACAACATAGCCGTTATCCTCTAAATAACACAATCTTACATTGCTGATTACAGTGCCTGTGAAGTTTACCGTTATATTATCAGCTAGAGATAATGTATTCTCTATTTCCAAATTTCTAATTTTAAAATTAGAAAAGAACATATAACCAAAGACACCTACTACTAGAAAAGAGATTACGACAATCAAACTTGATTTAGTAGTTTTCATAATATAAAATAGTATTTATATTATATTATTTTTATCATTTCAATTTTCTATTCTTTTGGTAGTTCAATAAAGGATGAAATGAACCCAATAATATATGCTACCCCACAAAAAACAAAATCAAAAAAAGGGAAAAGGATCACATCCCTTGGCTCTTTCAGCTTTGAGAAATAATATAAACTCAGATAGAAATAAGGCGCAAGTGGTAAAATAAAAAAATATATAGGAAGCCATTTTTTAAAAAATGGAAAAAACAATACTATCGAAGATAAATAATAAATTAAAATCCCGAGAATTAATATGGTACGAACCTTCGCGAATCTACTGATTTTGTATTTTTTGCAGAAATACCCACAACCTTTCCCATATCTTAAATATGTTCTGAACATTTGGAAAATCCCCCTTTTATAGCTATGTTCGACTTTTGCGTTAGGAACAAGTACGATTTTATATCCTCTTTTGCATATTCTCCAGAATAAATCCACCTCCTCATAAAATTCTAACTTCTCATCAAAACATTTAACTTCTCGCATAACCTCTTTTCTTATCATAAAGTTAGCTCCTATCGGCCACATACCTTTGTGAAAGTTTGAAGCATCTGTTATGTACTTTTTATTGACTTCTCTCATCGGAGATTTGTATGCATTCTGTGCATATGTGTCGTATATGTTTCCAGTTGTCGTAACTTTACCTCCAACGCAGGCCACACGGTCGTTTGAAAAATTTACTACTAGATCTTTTAACCAGTCTTTGCTTACAACACAGTCAGAATCAACGAATGCGATAAACTCTCTTTTTGAAAATTTTATACCTCTGTTGCATGCTAATGCAATATTTCTTCTTTTTGCTCTTGAAATTTTGATTAGTTTTACAGGATAATTTTTCACTATTTCTTGAGTTTTATCTATTGAAGAATCTACAATAATGACCTCATACTTCTGTTTAGGGTAGTTCATAGAAAATATAGAATCAAGGAGTTTGCCTATAGTTTTTTCAGAATCTCTAGATGGAACTATTATTGAAACCAAAGGCACTTTCATTCTAATCGACCACTTAAATAAATTTTAATTACTTAAATAAATTTTAATTTAAATTAATTTTTATTATGAAACAAAATAAAAGATTTTTTATATTATCAACTGGCAGATGTTATAATAGAGATTTAGATACAGAAAATATAATTAACTATCTTAAATTAAATGGTTATTCCTTTGTTAGCGACATGTCCCGAGCAGATTATATATACATTACTACGTGTGCCGTTTCTAAAGAAGCCGAAGACTTGGCAATTAAATCAATTAAAAAAGTATTAAAAATGAAGAATAAAAATTCTAAAATTATCGTGGGCGGCTGTTTACCGAAAATAAACAAAAAGAGACTTTTAAATTTTGATAATGTGTGCACAATTTCCCCACGAACTATTGATAAGTTAGATTCTATACTCAATGCAAAAATACAATTTAAGAAAATAAAAGATTCTAATTTATTAAAAGAAAAAGATTTGAAATTTTTAGACAGGTTCAGAATATATTTACAAGATTCTAAAATTAACAAAGAATTTTTTAGAGGACTGATATATCAAGTACCCTTTGTTATTAAAAATTTTGGCTATAAATTAAATCTATCGCCAACTAATAAATTATATTTTATTAAAATTAGTAGAGGATGTAAAGGAAATTGTAGTTATTGTAGTATAAAATTTGCAATAGGAAAATTAAAGAGCAAACCTATAAAAAGAGTAATAGACGAATTTGAAAGAGGGTTAAGAGAAGGTTATAAAAATTTCATGTTATTATCTGAAGATGCGGGCTCTTATGGCTTAGATTCTAATACAAATATCGTTGAACTTTTAAGAAATATATTCGATCATAAAGACGATTACTCGATTAGGATTCTAAGCCTTAACCCAGACGCCTTAATAAGGTATTTTGATGAATTATTACCACTTATTGAAAATAACCACAAAAAGATAAATTTTATATGCGTCCCTTTACAATCTGGAAGCGACAGGATTCTAAGACTAATGAAAAGGCCATATAATATAAAACAGGTAGAAAACTGTTTATCAGCCCTTAAAATAGCTTTAAAAAACGGAGAACTTAGGACTCATATAATGGTAGGGTTTCCCGGAGAAACGAAAGAAGATTTTCAAAAGACTATGCAATTGATAAAAAAAATAAGATTCGATGGTATGGGTGTATTTACATATTCAGACAGGCCTAACACAGAAGCAAGTAAAATGAAAAATAAAATACCAGAAAGAATCAAACTTTATAGAAAAGTGAAATTGATGTTATATTATAAAATATTAAGGGGACTAAATCTATTTTAAATTATTTTTCGAACTTTTTATAATCTCCCAAGCATATGGGACTTTTCTAAAAACGTAAAAATCAATTGTTCCCAAAACTCTAATATAAGCTTCTAAAAACATCGAACACATCAGCCACAAAATCCTTTTTGGTGGGTTGATTGGTTGAACTTTAAGATATTTTAAAAACGCTTTTGTTACTCTTATAATACTCATGGTAGATACTTTATATCGGTATTTGTTTTTTACATGAACATGGCCTGTAAAAAATCTTCTTCTTTGATTGATAAAATCTATTATATTTCGTGGTCCTCTGTTAAAAACTACAGCATTTGGTACATAGACAATTTTATATCCTCTCTTTTGGGTTACAAATTCTATGTAAGCTTCGTCTGCTGCAAGTTTTTTAGGTACTTTTTTGATAATATTTCTAAATGCGAATACTTCTCCAACTTTCGGATTTTCTAATGAGACAAGGTGATGTAAATCCCATACTAATTTATTAAGAAATCCTACAAAATCTTTTGAATCGTCTAAACATACTGGTCTAACACATGTTATGCCTATATAATCATTTTTAAAAGGTTTGAGAAGAGTTTTCAACATACTCTTTTTAGGAAACACATCTGCATTATGAACGATTATTACGTCTAATTTTGTATTGTGTCTAATTTTTTTGAGAGCCGCGTTTACAGCATAGGCTTTCCCTTTTCTTTTATTTTCTCGTAGTATTCGTATTTTCTTATTTTTGAGAAAGTAAAATTCTTTATAACCACAAGCAATGACTAAAATCTTATCCAGTTTCCAATTCTCTGGAAGAGATTGTTTCAACAGAAGTTCGAGAACTTTATTGACAGCCCTCTCTTTGTATGCCGGCATGATTATTGAAAATCGCATTATTAAAACTTTTCATGTACATATTTATCTTGTTAATGGAGTCGATTTGGAGATAGATATATAATGAAAGTTACGACAGTTATCCCAACTTATAACGAGAGGAAAAATATCAGAAAATTAATACCTCAAATTTTTGATGTATTTAATGCACAAAGAATTAGAGGAGAAATTATCGTGGTAGATGATGGGTCTCCCGATGGTACAGCTATGGAAATAAAAAGGATGCAGAAGAAATATCCTATTGTCCTTATAGAAAGAGACAAAAAAACGAGTTTAGGCTCTGCCTACCTTGCTGGCTTCAAAAGGGCATTAGATGATGGTGCAGATTTAATACTTGGGATGGACGCCGATTTAAGTCACGACCCAACTCAAATACCAGAGTTCATCGAAAAAATAAAAGAAGGTCACGATGTTGTCATTGGTTCGAGATTAATGGATGGTGGTGAAATTGTGGGGTGGGGACCATGGAGAAGAATGGTTTCATTTGGGGGGAATCTGGTTGGTAGATACGTAGCCGGCGTGTATGTTTCTGATTTGACTTCTGGGTATAGAGCATATAAAGCCGATGTGTTAAAAAACGTAGATCTGGATAAAATAGCTTCAAGAGGATATGATTTCCAGTTAGAAATGTTGTGGAGGAGTGTTGATGGAGGCTACAGGGTTGCAACAATTCCTATTGTTTTTGAGGATCGTAAAATAGGCAAATCAAAGCTGTCGAAAATGGACATATTAAGGTTTTTCTTGACAGCGATGAAGATAAGGCTAAACTTAATTTAAATTTATTAACTCAACTATCATTATCAAAGATATAATTAAATATAAATTAAAATGATTTTATGGCTAATCATGAGATAGAAAAGAAACTACAAGAAAAGGTTTTGACTTATAGGATTTTGGAGAATAGGTTGGATTCGTTGGTTAAACAGCAGAATGTATTCCTGTCTAGGGCAATGGAGATAGAAAATACCATAGAAAGCATAGACGAAATCAAAAAAGAAGGCAAAGATTTACTTTTTCCAATAGGGGCAGCTGCGTATGCGAGAGGAGATGTAACAGATAAAAACAAACTTATTGTTGAAGTTGGGGCAGGAGTATTGCTCGAAAAAACAGCGGACGAGGGAAAAACAATTTTAGAAAAACGGAAAAGGGAAATACAAAATGCGGTGGAGGCTTTGCAGCAGGATTTACAGAACGTTTCTGAGACTATGCAAAAAATAGAAACTGACACGCAGAAAATACTTGGCGAAGCCCAGAAAAAAGAGGAAAAATTCAAGGTCATTTCAGACAGTAGATAATTTTACTGTGATATTATTCATTCGGGTTGGTGTAAAGAATGTTCGGGATTCTAAAAAAGAAGCTTTCCAAAGCGATAAAATCTATTTCTGAAAAGTTAGAAAGGAGAGAAGAAAAGGCCAAAGAGATTGAGGAAAAAATCGAGGAGGCTGTCGAGGAAAAAATCGAAGAGATAGAAGAACATTTTGAAGATATTGCAGAAGAGCCAGAAAAGGTTGAAGAGAAATTAGACGCAGTCGAAGAAAAAATAGAGGAGCGTATTGAAGGGATTGTCGAAAAGGTAAAGGAGCCAGAAGTAGAGATAAGACCGGAAATCGAAAGAGAGATGAAAGAAGAGGTCAAAAAGGAGATAAAGAAAGAAATAAGGGAATCTGCTGAGAAGATACGCCAGATAAAGGAGAAGCCAGAGAAGAAATCATTTTTTAAGAAATTGTTCGAACGAGCCACTAAAAAGATAATTGAAAAGAGGTTGACAGAGCAAGACCTTTTGCCTGTGTTAGAAGAACTTGAGATGGATTTGATTGAGGCCGATGTAGCGGTGGAAGTTGCAGACAAGATAAAAAACGATTTGTTAAAGGATTTAAGTGGAAAGGAGATAAAACGTGGCCAGGAAAAAGACGCGATTATCGAAGCATTTAAGAACAGCCTTAGAGATATTTTGTCAGTTCCGGAAATAAATTTGAAATCGATGGCAGCTGAAAAGAAACCGGTTGTCTTATTGTTCCTTGGTTTCAACGGCTCTGGCAAGACAACATCTATAGCAAAGGTGGCGAATTGGCTGAAAGGTCAGGGATTGACGTGCGTTTTAGCTGCAGCCGACACGTTCCGTGCAGCTTCCTTAGAACAATTAGAAGAGCATGCGGATAAAATTGGAGTTAAAATGATAAAACACAAATACGGAGCCGACCCGGCAGCTGTTGTATATGATGCGATTGAGCATGCAAAAGCAAGAGGATTACATTTCGTACTGGCTGATACGGCAGGCCGTGTGCATACAAACCAAGATTTGATGAAAGAGATGGAAAAGATAATACGAGTAAATAAACCGGATTTGAATATACTTGTTATAGACTCATTGACAGGTAATGACGCAGTTATGCAGGCCCACTCATTCGGGCAATTGGGTGTAGATGGTACGATTTTCACAAAAGTGGATGTGAACGAAAAGGGCGGCGCAATTCTATCTGTAACGAACGAACTAAAAAAGCCAATATTATTTTTAGGAGTCGGCCAGAAATACGAAGATTTCGAGAAGTTCGATGTTGAAAAATTCATCAGCAGAGTGATTTAATCAGATTATTAACATAGTTTTCAGCCATTCTAAAATAGAATCTGCTTAGACTACAATCACTGTAGCATATTCTCTTAGCTTCTCCAAGAGGTTCGAAAAAATAAAATTCATAATCGTTTAGTAAAAACTCCTTATTGAATATATTCCTCCCAATCTCCCTTATATTGTGCACACCTTGGCAGTAAGGGAGGCAACATGTTACACTTTTTTCTTTGACATGCTCGCACACGTTTCTTATTGTATGCATCAAATTTTTAAGCTGTTTAAGCTGCATTAGGCCCTCTTCTAAGGCCGGATAGTATATTTCTTCGACTTCTTCTATAGTCTCTAAAGATTCGTAATCAGGTACATACTCTTCTGATCTCTCGACATGCTGTTCATCAATACCCATAATTTTTAATGGTACGAATTAAACTTAAAAGCGTAATTCTAACTAATTGTATATCATGTTAGATAATCTTGGAAAAGGATTGAGCGGCCTGATAAAGCGTTTAGTTACAGGGACGACTGTAGACGAGAAAGTTATAGAGGAACTGCTGCAAGATTTGAAAAAGATACTTTTACAGTCTGATGTAGACATAAGTCTGGCGAATGAGTTGGTAGAAAACATACGTAAAAAGTGCCTAAAAGATAAACCACCAGCAGGTATTACGCTTCGCGAGCATACGTTAAAGACAGTCTATGACGAGCTTGTGAGATTGTTAGGTGAATTACCAGCAGAAACCGCAGACAAAAAAAGGATAATTCTTGTTGGCCTTTTCGGAAGCGGCAAGACAACGACTATAGCCAAACTTGCGAGATATTACAAAAAGAAAGGCAAGAGGCCTGCGCTTGTAGCCCTTGACTACCATCGTCCGGCCGCGCCTCAACAGCTTGAACAACTCGGTGACAAGTTGAAAATACCCGTTCATATAAACGAAGACAAGGATCCGTACGCATGCGCTAAAGAGGCAATCGAAAAGTTTGCAAAATACGATGTGATAATTTTCGATACGGCTGGTCGTAACGCGTTGGATAAAGAACTGGCAGACGAATTGAAAAGACTCGGTGAAATAATAAAGGCGGACGAAGTTTTGCTTACAATACCGGCCGATCTCGGGAAAGTCGCACGCAGACAGAGCGAAGAGTTCAACAAACTTGTCGGTATAACAGGCATCGTTGTTACTAAAATGGACGGTACTGCAAAAGCAGGCGGCGCACTGGCTGCGACAGCTACAACAGGCGCAAAGGTAAAGTTTATAGGAACTGGTGAAAAGATAGAAGATTTTGAGCTTTACGACCCGACGCGATTTGTGTCACGCTTACTCGGCCTAGGCGACTTGCAGACTCTGCTTGAAAAGGCCAAAGAGGCCGATGTGAAAGAAGAGACTGTTGAAAAGATTGTTGAAGGAAAATTCACGCTACAGGATTTCTTAGAGCAGATAGAGGCTATGCAAAGCATGGGGCCGTTGAATAAAATAATCGGTATGATACCGGGCGCAGGCATGATGAAGCTGCCTAAAGACGCAATAGACAAGCAAGAACAGAAAATGAAGAGCTACAAACACATCATCAACAGCATGACAAAAGAGGAGCGCGAAGACCCTGAAATAATAAATGCAAGCCGTATAAAACGTATTTCAAAAGGCAGCGGTCGGCCAGAGTCAGAAGTCCGTGAATTGCTTACACAATATAAACAAATGAAAAAACTGATGCGTACTCTCGGTGGGCAAGCTGGATTAAAGCGAGGCGCTATGAAAAATCTGGCCAAACAACTCGGCTTTAAGTTTTAAGCACCAACTTAAGCATTTTTAAGAACCACTTTTAAGAACTTTTGAGGGACCGATTGGCAAACATTTTTTAAAATTTGGAATCCTCCTTGAGGTTTTTGCATCGAGTCCTTTCTCAATTTTTCGTACGGCAATGGCCATTTGGTCATTGACGATGTCAGTTATTTAATATTTAGATAAAATATCTAGGTCCTCCGACTTTAGGCGTTTGAGAGCGGAAGAATAGGCGCCAGACGGAATCATCCCAAATTACCACTTGTTGATAATTTCGGATGTCTCGCACATGAAAGGATAGACTACGCAATACATCATTCTATTAAGAATTAGATGTTGGCGGTCGCTATGCGTTTGCATAATCTATCACATTATTCTACTGCTTCAAGTTATATAAGTTTTTGTCTATCAGCAAACACATTTTATACAGTATATTTAAATCGAGTAGCAAAAGATATTAGAAGGTAATGTCATGGAAGAGAGAACCAAAAAAGTTCAAAACAAAAAAGTGCAAAAAGTTGATGAGAAGGCATTGAGGCTGCTTAAATACGGCTATATATGCGACAATTGTTTGGGCCGTCAATTCGCCGAGTTGCTTACAGGCTTGTCTAACAGAGAACGTGGTAAGATAATTCGTCATTACATCGCCTTTATGGTAGATTCTGGGGAGGGTGTGGATATTGATGCGTCTAATTTCTACGGAATTAAATTTAGAAACATGAAAATCGAACAGAAAAAGCCTAATAAGTGCAAGCTGTGTAAAAATTTTTTTCTCGAAAAGATAGACGGGTTGGCTAAGAAAATAGCAAAGAAAATGTCAGGGTATGAGTATAGTACCTTTTTGATAGGCACTGTTGTTCCTTCGGATTTGATTAGGTTGGAAGAAAAAATTTGGGAAGAAGCCGGAATAGAGTTCGTCGAGCCGATAAAAAATGAGATAAACCGCGAAGTGGGCAAACGCATCGAAAAAACCACTGGTAAAAGATTTGATATTGATTTGCCTGACATAACTGCGATAGTCGACCTTGAGACAGAGCGTGTCCAGATGCAAACAAGGAGCCTATATATATACGGAAAATACCAAAAATTGGCACGTGGCATACCACAAACAAAATGGATATGCAAAGAATGTAGCGGCAAAGGATGTGTCAAGTGCAAAGGATTAGGAAAACTTTACAAGACGTCTGTGCAGGAAATTATAGAAAAACCACTGATAAAAACCGCAAAGGCAAAAAAGTCCAAGATGCATGGTGCAGGCCGTGAAGATATAGACGCACGTTGCTTGGGCAAGCGCCCGTTTATCATAGAACTTTTAAAGCCGAAAAAGAGAAGACTTGACCTCAAAAATCTTCAGGCACAGATAAACAGGTCGAAAAAGGTTAAAGTAAGTGGGCTTAGAGATGCGACTAAAAAGGACGTACAAGAGGTCAAAAAATCCAAATACGACAAGACCTATCTGGCAGAAGTCGTTTTCTCGAGAAGTATTAACAAGAAAAGAGTGAAACTGTTGAGGCCGCTCAATGGCCAAACAATAAGTCAAAAGACCCCTACACGTGTGGCACATAGGAGAGCGGGCCTTGTTAGGAAAAGGAAATTGAAAAAACTTATTGCAAAGCAAATCGATGAGAAAAAAATAGAACTGAAGATAACTGCCGAGTCAGGCCTTTACATAAAAGAACTGATATCCGGCGATAACGGTCGTACAGAACCAAACATAGCGAAGCTTTTAGAAAACAAAGTTAAAAAAATAAGATTGGATGTAATAAAAATACATTCAAAAAACTGAAGATTTAAAAACTAAACTACTAAATATAGAGAAGTGAAAATTTAGGATAAGGCGTGAAGTGGTCTGAATGGTGAAAAAATCGCGTGGGCCAAGAAGAGATACGAGAAAGAAGCTAAGGCAAAAGCCCTCTGTACGCCCACCTATAACGAAATTTTTGCGCAGTTTTAAGAAAGGAGATCGTGTTTTGATTTATCCAGAGCCATCCAGCCATAAAGGCATGCCCTTTCCGAGGTATAAAGGAAGGTTGGGCACTGTTCTGGGCAAGCGTGGCAAAAGCTATCTGGTCGAGATAATAGACGGTAAAAAGAAAAAGACACTTATTTCTAAACCAGAGCACTTAAGACCAGAAACTTTAAAAAGGGTTTAAACTCTATATCTAAATAAGGTCCAAACTATTATTGACAAACTGTGATTAAGATGAGGCTAGTCAAGGAAGAATTGATAACAAATGCCAAAGCGAAAACGATAGTGGATAGCTTAGGTAGTCCTGATGACATGAAATATGAGCAGAAGAACGCCAATGAGAATTTGAAAAAGTTTGTAAAAGTAGATCCCAAGCAGAGTGAGGCGTTGGTAGAGGAATTGAAAAAAATTAAAAAGCTAAGGGACAGAAACATAGTCTCAATAGCCAACATGCTACCAGAAGATAGTGACGACCTAAAGGCAATATTACATAAAGAATACTCAAACTTCACTACAGACGAAATCAATCTAATTCTTCAAGCTGTAAGTAACGTTGCCAAAACAAAGCCCTCGACTAAATCTTCTAAAAAGTCGAGTTAAAGCAAACCTGGTGGTTGCCATGGTTGCAAAAGATGAATATGTGATAGTATTAGATTTTTTACCTCATGGTAAGCCTGGCGACAGGAAGATAGAGCCATTAGCACAAGTAATTGGAGACAAGTTCTTCAATTTGTTAGAAATTGCAATAAAAGAAGAGGTAAAGCTAAAACCTAAGGATAAGATATATATTGGTGATGATAAGCGCGAGGAAGTAAAATACATAAGGGGTAGGATAGAGTATAGAAAGCTTACTAATTTTGCAAGGACAGAACTCGAGGATGTGATAAAAGAGATTATAGAAAAGGATGAGAAGAGGTTTGTGGCATTTTTCAACAAGGCAGGCCCAATAACCACGCGTTTGCATAGTTTAGAGCTTCTGCCAGGCATAGGGAAGAAGCATATGTGGGAGATAATAAAAAAGAGGAGAGAGAAGTCGTTTGAAGATTTCTCAGACCTAAGGAACCGCGTGGCCATGCTTCCAGAACCAAAGAAGATGATAGTAAAGAGAGTTATAGAGGAGTTAGAAGGCAAGGACAGGTACAGGCTTTTCGTTGGTAGCGGTGTAATATAGCATACTGTTTACTTTCTAAGGCACGGTTTAAAAACAAAGGCGTAGTCTAAAATATTTAACTGTCTAATACAAATCTAAAATTCATGGAAGACATGCTGCTTTTTATCAAAAAATATCCAGAGATGGTTCTGGATGCTATTTACGCTACTAAAAACACCAAATTACCAAACTATACGGCCGGTGAAGATTACGATAAGATTCTTGTTTGTGGAATGGGAGGCTCTGCGATAGGCGGGGATCTGCTTAGAAACCTACTGAGAGATTTTATGGGCCAGTCGTCTGAGTTCGGCCTGCCTATAGAATCGATAGAGGTGTCCAGACAATACGGCCTGCCTTCGAATGTTGGCAAGAGAACGTTGGTTTTCTTTGTAAGCTATTCTGGCAACACAGAAGAGACATTGAACCAATTTGTCGAGGCCAGAAAAACCGGGTGCAAGATAATCTCTATCACATCCGGTGGTGTATTGAAAGAATGGTCCGAACATTTGGGCGTACCTGTCATAGAGCTTCCTCACGGGTTTCAGCCCAGAGCGGCCATACCTTATCTGTTTGTACCGATGGTCCGATATGTTGCAGGTGACAGACTCAAAAAAGAATTTGACGAGGCCATAGAGGTGTTGAAAACTATTAGAGATGACGAAAAAAAAGCAGAGACCATAAAAAAGATGGCCATGCTCATGAAAAACCACTGGATAACGATATACGGACCGGCTGAGTTTGAAGCTGTTGCACGCCGAGCGAAGACACAGATAAATGAGAACAGCAAGCTTCCTGCTACATGGGGTATCTTTCCAGAGCTGTGCCACAATGATATAGTAGGCTACGAAGACAACGATTTGAACAAAGAGCTCTACGTTGTGTTTTTGAGAGACAGTTTTGTAGAAAAACACAAACCAGCGAAAGTGAGGATAGAAACAATAAAAGAAATCATCCGGCCATGTGTTAAGGGCGTGGCTGAAATACATTCTGTAGGCGAGTCAAAGCTTGCGAGGATGTTTTCATTGCTTTATTATGTCGATCTGTTGAGCTATTATCTAGCGGTCGAGGACAAGAAGTCGCCAGTAAAGACAGACAACATAGATAAATTAAAGGCTGTGTTGAGAGAAAAAGTAAACCTACAGGCAAAGTTGAAAAAAGAACTTATTTGAAAAACATCCGATTTGATATGGCCTGTTGATTTGGTTGGGTTTATTCACTCGAGTTAATAATTCTACAAAGTTCTTGTCAACTCAACAACTTCTATTTCGCCCACACCTTCAATCTTCTTCAGCTTCTGCTCAATCTCATCTAAAACGCCGCCAGCGTCTGGTATAATCTTTGTCACATGGAGAGCTACCAAGCCGAACGCAATAGGCTCACGTTTTATCCTATCGGCCTTCACTGCTTCTTTTATTTCCACCTCAAGCCTGTCTAAATCCACATCTACTCCTGTGGGCATCACTTTGAAAGTTACTATAACGTCTGCCATTCGAGTCACATCTATATTCTCAATACATTAAGGACCAGTAAAGCCACACTTCTTGCACGTATATTTTACACTAGCGTCTTTGCATTTT
>Ga0209636_10001567_pt1 | contig 23167 bp, 20 predicted proteins | sample DeeMarSWOR152_54_FD_187464 | JGI IMG/M metagenome (GOLD analysis project Ga0209636, IMG submission 187464) | Marine sediment microbial communities from White Oak River estuary, North Carolina - WOR-1-52-54 (SPAdes) (version 2) | ecosystem: Environmental > Aquatic > Marine > Intertidal zone >...
CCTTCACCGTGAATGAAGCAACATCATGGATTGGCTACAGTCTGGATGGACAGGCAAACGTAACCATCACTGGAAACACAACCCTAACAGGATTGTCTGACGGTTCACACAGCCTAATAGTTTATTGCAGAGATACAACTGGAAACACGGGGATTTCTGGAATAATCTATTTCACCATAATAACCGAGGAAGCTGCGCCTTTCCCAACATTGATTGTAGCTGCAATAGTGATAGTAGCTATAGTTGCGGCAGGTCTTCTGATTTACTTCACAAAGAGCAAGTCAACAACTAAGAAAATAAAAAAGTAATACCCGAATTTCCTCCGTGGCATCGATGCGACTTCTACTCGTCGTGCTTACAGTTGCCATAGCCATCTGCAAACAAAGACTATTCAAAAAACACTAGTCCACAAAAACAGTAACCTTACTTCATCTTTTGCGTGCGCATATTATGTTCAGTACGCGACCCATAGAAAAACGAAAGACCTATACAAACAAACCGAAAACATAAGAGTCAGAGGATAAAAGTATGAAGACTCCGGACATAGAGAGAATCCTAGTGACAGGTGGAGCTGGTTTCATAGGATCCCACACTGTAGACCTTCTCATAGAAAACGGGTACCAAGCAATCATCCTAGACAACCTCGAACCACAGGTTCACGGAAAACAAAAAACAAAACCAGACTACATAAACAACAACGCAACCTTTATTCAACATGACATTCAGGATAGAAACTTCCTAACCAAAATCATCTCAGAAGTCGACGCCATAATTCACCTCGCTGCACTAGTTGGCGTAGGCCAATCAATGTACCAAATCGAACGATACATCAACGCAAACACTGAAGCCACTGCCATCCTACTTGACATCCTAGCAAAAAAGGAGCACAACATAAAAAAACTCATAGTAGCCTCCTCCATGAGCATTTACGGAGAAGGAAAATACCACTGCGAAAAATGCCAAACCGAAGCTTACCCAGACCTACGCACTGAGGAGCAACTCAGAAAACGACAATGGAACCAAACATGCCCAAACTGCAAATCAATCTTAGAACCTTTGCCAACAGACGAAAACAAACCATTAAAGCCCACATCCATCTATGCCCAATCTAAACGTCATCAAGAAGAAATGTGCCTCCTAACAGGAAAAACCTACAGCATACCCACAATAGCGCTAAGATACTTCAACGTCTACGGATCCAGACAATCCCTATCCAACCCATACACAGGCGCATGCGCCATCTTCACAAGCCGCATACTCAACAACAACCCACCCTACATCTTCGAAGACGGCAACCAAACAAGAGACTTCATCCACGTAAAAGACATAGCCCAAGCAAACCTAAACGCCCTAGAACAAAACAACGCAAACTACAAAGCTATAAACATCGCAACCGGAAAACCAATCACAATCAAAAAACTAGCAGAAACCCTAACAAAACTCTACAACAAACCAAACCTCAAACCATACATATCCAACGAATACCGCAAAGGCGACATCCGCCACTGCTACGCAGACACAACCAAAGCCCAAAAACTCCTCAACTTCAAACCCGCAGTCAGCCTACAAGAAGGGCTAACCGAACTAGCAGAATGGGCTAAGACCCACGACTGGGGAGCCACAGACCTATTCGAAAAAGCATTGAAGGAACTCAAGGAAAAACAACTCGCAACCTAAACACACCAAAACCTAATAGAGGGGCCCCCAACCACTGCACACACACAACCCAAGAACAAAAACAAAATGCCAAATGCCTGAAAAGAAAGCCCACCCACTTATAAACGAACATTAAAGGAAACAAGTGTTATGCCGAAAACAAACAAGGCAAAAGATCTTGAAAAGAAGAAGACATCAAAGGCTCTAATCGAAACAATCCAAGAACTCGAAAAGGAGAATGAAGCACTAAGGCACAAACTATGGAAGTACAAACGAAAACCCGCAGGAAAAATCGGCTACATCCTTCTATTTTTCGGCGCGATAGCACTAATCTGGTCCATCACATACACATCGTACGTTCACGCGTTTATCGGCATAGCCTTAATTTTCTGGGGAGCCCTACTTCTTTTCATAAGACCCGTAAAATACATAAAAGCCGACCTCCTAAGCTCCACAGCCCTTCCAGCATTTACAGCAATCAACAGAATAATCAAAAACCTTAACTACAAGGGCAAAGGCGTTTACTTGCCTCCGAAACACTTTAAAGGATTCAAAAGCGGAAAACTATTCATTTCATTGAAAGAAAACATCACCATACCGCCCGCTGAAAAAGTATCCAAAGAAGAAGTTTTCTTCAAGAACCCGCAAGGAATATGCCTTAGTCCTTCTGGGCTAGACCTCACAAACCTTTTCGAGGATGAGTTGGGAACAGACTTCACCGAATTCGATCTTAACTCTTTGCAAAAGAACCTGCCCAAGCTTTTCATCGAGGGGCTGGAAATAGCCGAGGACTTCGAGATGAACACGCGCAAGGACACAGTCCACATCAAAATATGGAACTCTATCTACAAAGACCTCTGCAGCAAAACCAGAAAGCTCTCGAAGAACTCCTGCAGCATCTTTGCGTGTCCTTTATGCAGCTCCATTGCATGCGCCCTAACTAGAGTCACAGGCAAACCCGTAATCATCAAAAAAAGCAGAGTTACTTCAAAAGGCGAAAAAATTGAAGTTTACTATCAAATCATAGAGGAATGATATTTGCAGTTACCATTAACTCTCTCAGACATAACGCTTTGGCTAGCCATCACATCAATCATCCTACTAGCAACATCAGAACTGATATCACCATACTACGGAAAAACGAGTTTGCTAATAGAAAAAAAACGTCTACGCTATGTCGCCTTAACGACAGGCATAATCTTCATTCTCGCTATCTTAGTACAAATCTACCTGATGGCGCCATTCCAATAGACACAGTTTTACCAGTTTCGTTCAAATACAATATCAAGTAACAGAAATGACAAGCCGTCAAACTCACTCGATATGAAGTTTATTGTTGCGTGTGCTGTTATGAGAAATAGTTTGGGCAAAACTGGGAAACTCTAAAAAGGTCCAAATCCACAAACAAATCTTGGTTCCAACCCAATCAAGGCGGAGGACACGGTTATGCGCATTAAAAATCAACATGGATTATCGAAACTTGACCGTTCCATAATCAAAATTCTCAGTAACGAGCATCCTAAGACGGTTACGCAACTAATCAAGTTGGTGCAGCTGAAAAACGACATACCTGAACAAGAGATTGTCGAACGAGTCTTACTCCTGCAAGATCAAGGGAAAATAGTCCTTAAAGATCAACTTCCCCTTTCCTTTACATTGAAAGACTACATACTATCAGTTCATGCTTACTGGTACTTACTTATCGTCGCGGTCGCGGCTGTCACCACAACTCTCATTCTAGCGAATCTAGAGCACACACCAATCATTGGCGGCATTCTTCTCTACGCAAGATACCTTTTGGCATCTGTATTTGTATTGTTTCTTCCAGGTTACAGCTTCATCAAAGCCCTCTTCCCAGTGAAGGAAATTGACAATGTGGAACGCATCGCCTTAAGCATCGGAATGAGCCTAGCCATCGTTGCCATAAACGCGCTTATCCTGAACTATACACCATGGGGAATATCGACTAACCCCATAACTCTTAGCCTGCTTGGCCTAACCTTAACTTTATCTACCACAGCGGTTGTGCGTGAGCATCAAGCTCTGTCCAAGAAGTGACGAAGACTACATCCAATTTCTATTGTGCGGCACAAATAAAATTCTGAGGTGCAACACCTGATGAAAACCAATAGTATGGGAAAAGGAACTTTCCAAATAACATCTACAAACGTCATCCAGTACTTAGTTATGGGACTCTTCTACATTGTTGTGACAAAAACCAATACCCTAACCCCGGCGGATCTAGGGGTTCTTTCTGTTCTATCCTTCATCGCTTCCATCCTTGTTCTATCAACTCTGGCTTTGCCAACAGCGTTAACCAAATTTGTGTCTGAACATTTGGGAAGAAATGAGTCGCAAAAAGCTGCTTCTGTGCAGCGAACTGTGACAAGAACCGTTAGCATGCTGTCTTTGGGGGGTCTGATGGTAGCTACGGTTCTTTCAGCATCGCTTTCGCAATACTTTTGGGGAACAGCCGAAAGCTTTCAACTCATAATCTTGATTTCTATATCGGCGTTCTTTATGAACCTGATGACTTTATACAATTCTGGATTACGGGCTCTTTGTCTCTTCGGTAAAATGTCCTTGGTAACCATTATATATATCCTTTCCAGTCGAATCATCGCTGTTGTCTTGGCTCTACTCGACTTCGGCGTTTCAGGAGTAATATTAGGCTATATCATAGGATCATTTGTAGGACTAATAGTAGCCATCACATTCATTCGTGGCAAGTTTCCTAATCCCGACAACAAGATGCCCATCAAGCCTCTGCTTCAATTCAGCTTACCCCTCTTTCTAAGTTCCATAGCACTACTTGTTTTCAGCCAAGCTGACATCCTAATACTAGCTTCCATTACTTCTGACTATGCTCTCGTCGGAATCTATTCTATAGCTGTGAGAAGCCTGCTTGTGCTATCCGTGATCACACAACCAATCATGGTCACAATGTTCCCAATAGTCTCAGCTCGATTCGGCCTTCAGGATCAAAAAGGTGTGGGCAATGTAGTGAAGATGACGAGTCGATACTTATCTTATACAATTATTCCCAGCTGTATTATATTATCCGTTATCGCTCCAACCGCATTAAACGTTTTTTATGGACCAGACTACGTCCCGGGAGCCACAGCCTTGTCTATATTGGCCATCTCCATTATCATTTCAGCTCTATTTTCACTTGTTACCACAACTCTCACAGCCATAGGAAAAACAAAGCAGGTGTTACAAATCAATCTGGTCTCAGCCACCTCAGTCATTGTGTTACTCTTAAGCCTTGTACCTTTATTCAGCATAATTGGAGCAGCTATCACACGATTGGTTGTACAGGTAATAAGCTTGATTCTAGCAGCCTACATGCTTAAGAGGTATGTAAGCGTGCAGCTAGATAGGGAGGCATTGTGGAAGTCAGCCATAGCTTCTACAATAACCATACCCTTTTTGTTTGTGCTTGAGTCTGGGATTATTGAAGGATTTCCCGTTGTTCAGGTTTTCGCTGTAGAAATCCTAGTGGCGGGATTCATCTATGTTGGATCCCTGTATATCCTTAAAGCATTGAATGACCAAGATTTCGATTTGATAAGACAATCTTTCCCAAAGTCCTTCTCAAAAATCTTTGATGTCCTGCAGATCATCATGACCAGAAAATAGCTCCTTTGTCGACATCCAACGCGTGCGCAATGGTAATTCCATATCTCGTGATGCGATCGATCGCATATTTGGACTAAATCGACGGAACGTTCCCATTCCTATTTGAATTGAAATCTGATGTTTTAATAGGGAATAAACTTTAAGAGCAGAATCATCAACACTTTTTTTTAAACTCGATTGGGGAATCCGTTTGGTAAGGCGTGAAGCAAAAGGGTCGCAATCTATTCTTCGCAAGCTTGTTCTTGGTACTTTGATCGTTTTGGGTGGGGGTTACGCATTGAATAGTGTTCCAATGATCATCATGTTTGAATATCGTTTTTCGCAACTCTCTATTTCTTCCCTTGAAAACATTCTCGAGATAACTGGTATTTTGCTGTTTATGCTAGCATCTGTGGTCTTCAGTACGTTAGGTGTCCTTCTCATTGTAGGGGCGATCAAATATTACCGGGGACGTCTTTCAAGAGGAATAATATCCTTAGGTGCTCTACTTGGATCATTCTATTTATTGTGTCTCGGCATCGGTAGTGTTTTATTAACTTCGGAGATTAATCTAGGTGCCATTTTCTTAACTATAAGTTCAATGCTTTTTATGATCGCCGTTGCTGCTTATCTGTTGGGTTCATACCGCTTCAGAGTAACCAGTTCCATTCTTGGATTCCTGGGCGGAATCCTTTTCACATTTGCCATATTTCCAACTCTTGGTCTTCAGATTTTCCAGTTGGCTCTTGCTGATTGGGGTGTCCCGTTTCTAGGTCCATTCATGTCGTTTACTGTCATTGAAGGCCCCGCTCTGGTTATAGGTTCCTCTGCAGCTCTCGGCCATTCAATGCTGACAAGACACAGGAAGGGACCTGCAAAATACGTTTTCTATTCGATAGCAACTTTGGTTTATGGTGTCGGCTTGTTTGTTGGTCCTTTGATTCTTTCACTTAGTTTTCTTGATCTGCTATGGAAAGCTCCGTGGGCTGGGGAAGTCCTCAACAATGAACCGCGTTGGGTCTTGGGCACAGTGACTTTCTGGAGTGCAAGTCTCGTGATGTTGGTGCTAGGAGGCATTCTATTGATTTTGACTTCTTTCGCAGGATTTGTTCTTGCGTTCAGCACCGCCAAGGAATAGCTTCTTTCCGTCGCGAGTGCGGCAGATAACGTTTTATGTGCTGCTACGCCTTGCATGTAGCATTCCATCACTCCAAAGTTAATGAATGCTGGAAAAACAGCAAAACCAAGTATCACCTGGTAATTCTGCCGTTCAAAAAACAGTCGGCGACCGGCGATACCTAGTGTTCAGAATAATACGTGATATCGAGAGTTTATCCACATAATCGGTCTGTTGACTGCGGAATTGCAAACCGACTGTGTAATGGCTGACAAGAGAACGAAGTTTTGTGCTTGTGTGACTGTGCTTCCAGAAAATTGCTAAAAGCGATGTTGACGATGTATGAGATGTTTAAGGTCTATGAAAATTGGAAGTGCTAGGAGAATGAGCAGAATGAGGTGGGGGATAATGAGTATTGAGGGTACTGGAAAGGGAAATCGCAAGAAAACGGGAAGCAAAGCCGTTGAGACGGGTATTACAAGCAGCAGGTTGGATGAATTGTGTTTAATCAGTGTCATCATATCTCTTGTCGTCAGCATCAACATCAAGAATACGATTAAAAGAGCAAGTTCTACATAAGCATATGCAAAAAATGATGCTTCAGAGCCTCCTGAGAACCATGTTGAACTTAATGGAAAGAAGAGCTGTACGCCTCCAGCTGCACTCGAAGCTGTCAAGTAGTCCCCTACAAACGGGTGCGAAGCAAAAGCTACTAAGTACGGGATGGCTTGTTTTTTCCACAAAAGAATTGCAGGAAAGGCTATCACTAAGAACAAAATGATGGAGTGAGTGGGCCCTCGATGTTCAAGGAGACTTGGCATCAACAGGTCAACGTCAGCAATAATGGAAGCTACGAATAACAGAGGGATGTTGACGTTAACATTTAGAAGTTTAGACGCTGCTTTACCAGTTATGTACCCTAAAGCTAAATGACCAACCGCAAACGTTTGTTTTCCCTCTTATTGGTTATGTGTCGGGTCATCTCTCTCGAGCCTAAAATTAAATGTTTTTGTTAGAATTTATCTTGACATTCTACGCGCACATGGATTCTTGCTCTTTATTTGTAGTTCAGAACGTTTTTAAATTTAGAGTTACCTTTCTTGAAAGGCATCGTGATCCAAAATGATGAAAATTAAAGTTTTGCAGGTGTTTATTCTTGTTGCTTGCCTATTGACAACACTTTCTATGGTTCCTACGTCGGCAGATGATTTGCTAAGGACAGATTTTCAAGAGGAAAGTTTTGCAAAAACCGTTGACTACTTTGAATACGCAAGAGCATGGGCTCTGCTTAATGGATTGCCGAAACCACAGAATTACTGGCACGCCAATGTTTACATGACCTACGTTAACAAAATGGGCTTACAGATGTTATATGCAGGATTGCGTAACATAAGTTTGGCAAATCAGGCTTACCTAACAATTCCTATGCAGACCATTCTACTGCATTATAAGACCGATAACAACAGCAGAGACGCGTTAGTCGCATCCTCATTCTTAATGTTGATGGGATTCAACGACAGTGCAAAATCAATTTATACAGATTCACCTGACAAAAACGACACTCTTTGGGCCTCTTTCAGCTTTGGTATTAACCTCGAACAAATATTTCCAAACGCCAGTTTCCCTGCGTTCAACAGCAAATCTGAGGTTTTTCCATTGACGTCTTCTGAAGATGGACTAACTTGGAAGTGGGGCATGAAATACACCAATTTGACAGCTCTTTGGGTAACAACGCATATTACAGAAGACAATGAAACTGATACAAGTAGACCGTGGGGACTGGCAACCTACGACGAGTTAACCTTCAACTACACTCTTTCGATAGACCCCGATACGCATAAGGCCACCATAGCCCAAGACCATGCTATAGGTCGGATGCGCGATCTTTGGGTGTTCTATGGGTGGTTTATAATTCCACTCTACAATCACTACAACAGCACTGGCTGCTATTCATACGGCAACAAATTATCCAATGAAACCATTTATGACTATCTTAACAAACATAACGTCAAAATGAGCATTGTTAACTTTCAAACTTCAGTTATGCTGGAGCACAATACTTACAGCACCTCGGCCAGCGGACAGAACGTCACAAACAACGAAATCCTAGTTAGCAATTCTTCAATCTCGACCTATGCAGACGACGGCGAAAAAATCTTCAATGCCTCTTTTGGCGTTAAAGAATCATACAACCTCTTTAACTATACAGAAGACCCCACCGAAAATACACCACATACTTATGATGCTATCGCTAGAACAGCAGAGATTAGCGGTTACGCGAAAAACCGCGACCTCTTCGACTTCCACAGAAAATTTGCGAAATACTTGCCTCTAATTCTAGTACATATGTATCCTGGACAGCTCTACGAGAAAGCGAAAGAAAACATAACCAACATGACACGAGCAGACTACTTATTCCTGATCTCATATCCAAACTACAGTGGCTACAGAATAGAGCATGACCCGATGTATACCGTTTACTTCGCCCCAACTGCTGCAACTGTTGTACCTGGAACTAACTATGGCGGTTTAATAGTGCTAGCTATCATAGCAGCCGTGGTAATCGCTACGGTTGCAATCGTCATTTCAAGAAGGAAAGGGCAGAAACAGCCACCTCAACCATCAACAGCCGAAGAGACTCAATCGCCTCCACTAATCTAATACCCTTTTTTTCTCCATCAATTCTTCAAAAGAAGAGTTTATGTGCACACGAGCAATACCGAACACTGAAATATGTTGGTTTTGGAAAGATAATATTTATGTGCGCTCGTGAAGACGTCTAGTGAGTCTGCTGAAAAAAGACAGTGATTCGTCATGACATATATAATCGAAATAGAGTTGCCTGGTTCAGACATCTGGTTCAATTATATGACTGGAATAAAATCACGTGAAGAAGCTGAAAACATCAAGCGTGAGGCAGAAGAAAAAGTCAAAGTAAGAGTAAAAAAAAGATTTACGCGCGTGAGATAGATGATAAGAAGCACTTTTGAAATAATTGCTGAAATGCTGCGAGTAGCGAAGCAAGGGGCAAAAAAAACGCGCATCATGTATTCATGTAACCTTAGTTATGGTGCAACTGAAGAATATCTTACCTATTTACTGGAAACTGGTCTCCTCAGAATAGGAAATTCATTTCATACCACTGATAAAGGCATCCGATTCCTCAGGGCTTACCAGACCTTACAACTTCTTCTAACCACAAAAAGTTAAGCATGTAGAAGAAAGAGGGAAGGTTGCGCTCACCCGGCGCATATAGTTTGAATCAAATAATAATTCTAATCAGCGGTGTCTTGGGTAGGATAACGCCGAAGAATAAAAGACTAGACAGTAAACGATCGCATACACATAGAACGCGTTGGCAATAGTAAATTAGACTGGAGAGGCCAGAATTCTTTGAAGGCGTTCGAAGGCACGAATGAATCCTAACCCTTTCTCTGTGGTGTGATAAGAGTTTCCTTCGACAATAAGGTTCATGTTCATTAAGAAATCGAGGTAATGCTCTAGGACTGCCGAGCTGAGGTTGGCACTGTTTTTAATGTGTGTCTTGGTCGAACCGTTACTGCAAATTTTTAGGACGGTGGCCATTAGTTCAAAACGGTCTCTCATCACCAAAGTATTCCATGCCTCCGGAAATTTTCAAATCGACCACATCAATGAGATGAATCCTAATATACTTTTTCATCAGTTTCATGTCATATCTATAAGTAACAAAGTATTGAACGAAACTCCACGCCCACATGATTTCATTGTTTGGCGTGAGAGTGTCTCAACATCAATATTAGCTGAGACGTCACCATCGATAAACTTACAAATGCACCTAGAAAGTAGGGGTATGGACCACCGACTTGATAAAGGGCTCCTCCAACCAGCGGACCTGTGAAGAATCCGACACCCAATATGCCTTCAAACATCCCAGCAGCCTTCCCTCTTCTGGAGCCGCTTCCTTTCAAAACCAGCAATATTGCGGTTGAATATGCCATTCCCTGTCCAAAGCCGAAGACTAAGAAGCCAACCATAAAGATTGGTATTGCAAGGGTTAAACCGATAATAGTTAAGGAGGTGCACAAGAAAATCGAACTCAATATTAACAGCTTCTCTGTTCCGAGCTTGGATTGCATTCTGCTTGATAAGAGGACTGTTATTGTCTGAGCCAGTCCTGACAGGAGAAACATTAGACCTATTACGTCGGGTGAGATGTCTAGTTGGGTGGCATAAGCTGGGAATATTGCATTTAAAAGTGCACCGGTAAACGCAAAGAGAAACGCGTAGATCAGAGGAGAGACTTTAGGGTTGTTTAAAACGCGTTCTTCATTTTGATTCAGGTGATGTGTCTGGTGAGACCGGGTAATGTTTGCCACAGTTCTTGGAAGAAATAGCATTCCAGCAAAGACGAAAAGAGTGAGGGCTACTAGAAAGGGTGTCCTTGTGAGAAACCATGTTATAATCAGTCCTCCTAGTAGAGGACCAACTATCGTTGCCGAACTCCACGACACGTTGTAGCCTGTCAAAGCTTGGCTAAGTTGATCTGACTGAACAAGGTCTCCAGTATACGCTTCTGCGAGTGGCCAGAAGAGAGCCAACCCTATGGAGAAAACAAAGCGTGCAAAAATGAGTTGGTATGGCTCTTGGGAGAGGAAACAGAGAATCATCGCGAAAGCTGATATTGCTTCTGCAGCTAGGAGCATTTTCTTTCTCGAGAATCTGTCAGATACAGATCCGAAGACAAAGGTCATAATAGCGTATGGTCCGCCGGTTGAGGCTCCAATTAACCCTATGAGAAAGGGAGGTGCTTGCATCTCAACGGCTAGGATGGGTGTCGCCAAGAAAGCGACAGCTAGAGCGGTCTGACTCAGAAAGACAGAAACATATAGTCTCATAAGACGAAACGGAGTGTTCGCGAGTCTCATATCAAATCTCCCGTAATTTTTGAAACAATTCACTATTCTTCCTCTTAACAGTTGTCTATAAGCTATGTTGTGGAGTAGCTTCACATAATCAACTTATGCAAACTCTGTCAGTTGTTTTTGCTTCTTGAGCGTTTGACTAAGAGATGCTACCCTAACACCTGCCCTTCTAACTTCAAGTTCTGGAACCTCGTTAAGAAGGCGTTCAAAAAGTTCTTTTACGTTAGCCTTCAAGACTCCCAAATCGTTTGTGGAGTTGCTAAGACTTTTAGATCGGCTGTAAGTGTGCATGTTCTGCATAACGGTTACTACGCCTACCAATTTGAAAGTGAAGCCGTGCTGTTGGAGTCTTGAATGAACCTTTTCACATAGGGGGTAAGCTACGTCTAAAATCACGTCTAAATCACGTGTATTCTGCTTCAACGTAGAAATTTTGCTTAATGACTTAATTTCTTCTCGCTGTTTAACTGGCGTCTCGTCTATACCTCTTGCTGCCCTGTAAAGGTAGACTCCAAATTTCTTTCCAAAAGTTTCAATGAGCTTCTCCGCGTTGACTTTCGTTAGTTCGCCAACCGTTTTTATTCCTAACTTGTTTAATACTTTCTCAGTTTTTCTTCCAACCCAAACCAGCTTGCTTACGGGTAATGAATAAAGGAAGGCTTCAACCTCCTCTGGCTTCACCACTGTTAGACCGTCAGGTTTTTGCATGTCTGAGGCAATTTTGGCGATTAATTTATTTGGTCCAATTCCTACGGAGCACGTAAGTTTTTCTTTTGCCAGTATTTCATCTTTGATTCGTTGAGCAAGGTTCTTTGCCTTTTCGAAACTGCCTTTAACTTTCTGGGTTACTTCTATGAATGCTTCATCTATGCCCCACTGCTCAAAACTTTCACCGTATGCTCGTAGGATTTTCATTATGTTATCGGAGGCAGGTTTATACAGTTCAAAGTTTACTGGTAGAAACACAGCGTCTGTATCCTTCAACAATCTTTTGGCAAAAGCTATGGGAATACCTGATTTGACGCCGTATTTCCTGGCTACGTAGTTAGCGGTGCTTACTGCTCCGCTGTCTTCAGTGCGACCTGAATAAACGCACACAACGAGCGGTTTCTCTTTCAAGTCTGGATTTTCTCTTTCCTCGCATTGAGCGAAGAAATAATCGAGGTCAAAGTGCATTACAACCCGGGTAACAGCCAAATTCACCGTCTCACAAACGTCAATTAACTCTTTATAATGTGAACTACAAAAATGTCGCCTTTTTTTAGAATACTTCCGTGCACGCATTAACTTTTTTAACCTAAGGCTCCAATTTCTCCTTTATGAGTCACGGTTAGAAACGTTAACATTTCTATTCCTGAGCAACTGTATAAGCGGTTTTCAAAGGCTTTGGAGAGGTCGGGCTACCGGAGTTCAACGGAATATATGATTTATCTTGTTCGAAAGTTTCTCCTTGAATTGGAGTTTGAGGATACTGAGAGGAGACTTGAAGCTTTGGGATAGAAATGATGTATAACTTAAGCATCTCCCTAGATTCTGGGCAACTTTCAAAAAACACCCAATAGCTTATTCACAAATTGAAAAGTATCGTCGGTTAGTCTGTCGGGAAATTAGTGATCCCGACCACTGGCGATACCTACGCTAGATTATAAATATCAAAGGGAAAGAAGAGGCAACTTGTGCCTATGTATAACTGCAGTTTTAGAGTCTTACCCGTTTATGGCTATGACAATATCAAAGCTGAAACCAGTTATTCCTGTGACACTATCCGAAATCGCCAGCGTCAAGACCACTGGAATTATCTCATCTGGATTAACAAGCTGTCCACCACAGTCCCAAGTCAAAGATATGTAATCCGAAGCATTTGTCGGATCCCAATTTGTTGTATTCATAGATAAGGTTGAGGCAGAATTACCCTCGTTCTGAATGTAGCACGTACGGTTCGTACTTGAACCGGGCTCAAGTATGCCCCAATTAATTGAGGTCACCTCGTTTGTACCGTCAGAATTCCAGTAGACTCCTACTCCGATTGCCTTCACTTCTCCAGCATTCGATATTGGCTGGCTATTTGCTTGAATTTCCGAAATCACGGAGCCTGCTAGAGCAAGGGCTGAAGTGTAAACAATTAGCGCTAAGGCGGCTATCGCGACTACACGTTCGTTTCCTACCTTAGACATGTTCATTTTGGTAGTGCACCGTAGATTTATAATATGTATTAAGACTTAATAAACGTTATTGTGTAAGCGTTCTACAAAAATACACATTCCAAAGACACCAAAGAAAACATAGCATCCAAGAGAGGATATGACTATGCAAAGCTGAGGAAATATTTAACAGTGGGGGATAAAGAATTTTTTTCTCCAAACTCTATTTGTCTTCAAAAGCACATCTTATGTATTTAGGACAGGTGAAACATTCATCTGGAATTGAAGCATCTTTGGGAAGTCTTTTTAAATAGCCGAATTGGTGAGTGCATTTTGCGGAGTTCTCTGTTTCAACATCCGTTGTGAGCACCGTTTCTTCAGAGGGTTTTTGGGTTTCACCAGATGCTTGTGGTTTTTCCAGCGTTTTTTCTTCTTTGATAGAGCGTTCTAGCTTAGCGCGGGGCTCGGCTGACGATTTTGTTAGGTAAAGCGCTAAAAGTACGACAATTGCTACCATCAGAACAATGTCAATGACAGAGAACTCGAACGAAACCATGAAGTTTTTTTCACCAATAGGTTTCAGTGTAAGCTCACATATAGATTTGATGAATTTGACCTATGTATCACAGGTACATGCCTGATGGATCATGAAAGAAAGCTGGCGGCTGGTGATGCCTAGTGTTAACTTCATAAATTTTGATCTACTAATCTGGGAATCTAAACAAAAGCATACCCAGACAATATTCCGTGTCTTGGAATATTTTCTTGAAAGGAACACTCCTTTTTAAGATTCGAGTTTTAGTAATGTTATAGATGAACATTATAGAAAACGCTTAGCGAGGCTTATAATTGGTCGTAGAAAATTGGAAAAACACGCGTAAACGCAGGGATCGCTTACATATAATGGCTGAAGTTTTATCGGTAACCAGTAATGGCGCGCTCAAAACTCAGATCATGTACAAAGCGAATTTAAGCTTTGCGCAACTTAATGAATACTTATCTCTCCTGCTGGAAATAGGACTTCTTAAAACTGTGAAAAAGGGAGAAAAAAAAATTTACAAGACAACACTTAAGGGCGCTAAATATCTTGAAAGTTATGCTGAGATTAGAGACTTGTTAGGGAATGAGGGGCAGAACAAGAATAACAACTCACTGATTTTTCTGTCAAAACCAACATGGTAAGTTACAGCAACACTTTTTTGTGAAGAATTTAAACGTTTGTTAGCAGTTAAGTTGGACTAGCGAAAACTCCATCTACGTGTTCTCGTCGCTAACACACATATTCTAGTGATTGCTAGATAAAACGTTTAGTGTAGAAGGAAGATTTTGCTATAGATTCATGATTCATGCTGAAGGGCGATGGAATCAAATCTAAGACTGGAATTTCATAGCAAGGTGGTGGTGCAAGTCGTTGATCCGAATGAAAGTGTTTCTTGGGGTCATCCGCTTACCGTAGGATGGGTCTACCCGTGACGCCGTCTATTTTCACGGTTTTAACTTCGTCCGTCCTAACATTTTTGAATGTAAGTTTGTAGACTGGTTTGTAGATTACTGAACGTTCAGAAACTTGAAATTGTTCTTGAACTACGCGTTCTACGTCAGTGGGTCTTTTAACTATCTTAGAGCTAAGAATATCGATTTCTTTGTTTGGAGTCGCCTCAACATTTTTCATGTTTTCTTTAAACTTTTTTAATACTTTCTTCGGATGGTCTTCGCATGGAGCAGAAGGCACTTGTCTAGGATTGACTTCACGTCCTGCCTCGTTTAGAAGGAGGCATGCTTTGTTCTCGTAGAGCAAGCGTTCTTCACCCTCAAGCGTCATCGACTTGTAGGGCATCTTGGAGCGTTTTTTTGGGAGATCAGGCGTAAGTGTTTTCTCGAGCAGAATGACTTCTTGAACTCTTTTGTCGACGTTGAATGTGTAGAAACGCTTCCGATAATAGTCCATAGAATAGTTTCCGTCAACCAGGAAGTATGGCTCGTAGGATTTCTCAACAGAAACAGTTTGTATCTCTTCAGGTCGAGGCTTCATAAACAAGAATTGGGTAAACATCTTGATTTTTAATTTCTCTCCAGCGATCTTTACCACGGTGGGATCAACAAGAGTTTTATAGACTACAATTTTCCTTTCAGGTATCTCTTCAAGCATAGACTTCGTCTTGGCCAAAGTTTAACCTCAGCCGTAAACAAGATTGCTTCCCTAATTAATCATTTATGAATTCATGCTCAATATTCTCAGTATGTTTAATTCCCGCTACTCTTAGCAAAGTCGCGTGTTTAGAAGTTTTGTAAAAATGGCTGAAAAAACATGGAAAGTTCAGTTACCCGGGCTTTGCGATGCAGGCTTAAGTTTGGGCCTTTAGATATTTTTTATCTTTTCCCTTTTAAGAACGGAGACTCACCAAGCAAAGTCTTGACAAAATGCCAACGAACCTCATCATGTGTCATTTTGTTTTTCTTCACAGGTTAACATTTAGCATTGAAGTATTAGGCTTGCAGGGTGAAAATCAACATCTTATGATATTTCGGGTGAAGAGATCGACGAAAATCGATTCAAGCAGAGAAATAATGATGATTTTCTCCAATCAACGACGAATCCAACTACAACAAAGTGAACAAATTCACATAGATTGTGGCAATTTTATCTTGTGGAACACAATAGAGGTGGGTTATAGATGTATGACACGTCTCTATTAGAAATATTCTTGCTAAGGGAATACTCCATTTATTTAAAGAAAAGGAAGAAACTGTCGGGCTAGATGACTTAATAAAGGAAGTGCATACAAAATGCCGTACTATATCGCTGAAATACGATTAAATAGAACGAGTAAAGACGTGAAAAGTGAGAGAAAAGTGAAAAAACGGCTAGTCACACGTCTTGTTACTATATTATTGGCTTGTTTACTAGTTTTAACACCAATCTTGATAATTCCAGCAACAGTAGGTTCAGACCAAACAGTAGTAATCGAAGCTTTAGAAGATCTACGTGAAGATGTCTTGAACCTACCTCTAGGAGATGAAGGTTTCAATAACCTGCGAGCCGCAGCGGGGCAAAGAAAAGCATTGGCCAACAAGATCAACGCGACTATCAACCAAATTAAATCAGGAACGTATGGAGGAGCCATAAATAAGCTGAAGAATGACCTTAAAGGGACAATTTCAAAATGGGTTGCTGATGAGTACGCGTCTTCACTGATTGAAAAAGTGGAAAATATTATTGAGCTTATTGAGGACATATTTAAGCCGCCGGCCCATGATATAGCTATCATCGACATTGCACCCAGCGTAGCCCAAGCGTACATAGGTGACACTGTAGGAATCAATGTCACCGTTGTCAATGAAGGAACTAAATCTGAAGTCTTCGATGTCTACGTCTATGCAGACATGGATACAGCGGTCATCGGCGACGAAATCATCATAGATAATATCACAGGTGTTAGCTTAGAAGCGAAAGCCACCACAACGCTAAGCGTAACTTGGGATACTACAAGTGTAGTTGAGGGAACTTACACAATAAGTGCAGAAGTACCTCCTGTAAAAGGTGAAGAGGACACGGATAATAACAGATACATAGATGGAACAGTTACTGTGTCGCCAGTGTTGACACATGATGTGGCTGTTACTGGCGTTTCCGCTCCAGATGAAGTCACACAGGGAAATGTTGTAACCATTAGCGTGGATGTCGCAAATCCAGGCGACTCCAATGAAACTTTTGATGTTACGGTTACGTACGACACAACTCCCATCGGAACTCAATCTGTAACATTAGCTTCAAAAGATTTTACAATGATCTTATTTGATTGGGATACTACAGGCGTCGATCCAGACACCTACATTATTACAGCTGAAGCCATCCTAGCTGAAGACTGGGACTTAAATAACAACGAAGCCAACACAACAATCACTGTTACGCTGGAGGTAGTTCTCATTCCTCCTGTAGCAAAGTTTACCGAAAATGCAACAACTGTGCTTACGGGTGAAGTTATTCGTTTCAACGCTTCGACAAGTTATGATCCAGACGGCGTAATCGTTAGCTACTTCTGGGACTTCGATGATGGAACAAACGCGTTAGGCGTGATTGTGGACTACTCGTACGCTGAAGACGGAACGTACACAGTTACCTTAACAGTCACTGATAATGATGATTTAACAAACTCAGACACTGCAACTAAGATTATTGAGAATAGACCACCAGTAGCGTTATTCACTCAATCAGTAGCAGATGTCAAAACCAGTAAGTCCACTAGATTCGACGCTGGTATCAGCTATGACCCAGATGGAACCATAGAAAGCTATTTCTGGGACTTCGGAGACGAAACAAATGCAACTGGAGTCGAAGTTATACACTCCTATGAGGACGATGGCAGTTACATAGTGACTCTGACAGTCACTGATGATGATGGAGCAACCAACTCAAAAACCATCACCAAGACTGTTTTAAATAGGCAGCCCATAGCATTGTTCACTGCAAACGAGACGGAAGTGGACGTAGGGAAAGCAATCCACTTTAATGCATCCGAAAGCTACGACCCAGATGGCTATATAGTCAAATACTTCTGGGACTTCGGAGACGGAACAAACGAAACCGGTATGATCGTAGAACACGCATATAATGAGGCTGGGAACTACACGGTGACTCTAACCGTAACGGATGACGATGGAGCAACAGATCCAGATACAGATGAAATTACGGTGAATGCACTTCCAGAGATACCATGGGCACTGTTTGCAGTACTCGGCTTAAGTATAATAGCAGCAGCCGCAACCCTCATCTACCTCTGGTATAGAAGGAGAAAAAGAAAGAAGACAGCAAAAGCCACAACGCCTCCAACAAAACCTGCAATCACTCTTTATCTCCCAGCAAAAATATTGGCAGAACACGAGAAGTCATCGTAGAGCGGATAAACCTAAGAGCTTCACCCCAACTTGGCAGTTTTTTTAGATAATATTTTGAATGGCGCTTAGCATAGCAAATTGTGTTTTTAAAGAAAAATATATCGAGTGAAAAATTGTCTATGGTACTTACACATATTAAGAAGAAACACGGATAGAAATGACGAAGAATTATGGAAGAATTCAGGTTAACCCTTCAAGATAAACAAGATGCTCGTACAGCTTTACTCAAATATTATTCATCAAAATGCGTGGCACATGGCGCTTACCTTGTAGCGATAGCTGTTGCATTCTATGGCTTCGTTAAGTTTATTCCATTTATCCTAGATCCCACAATAAACATCAATATTCTTCCCTTAACCCCAGAGCTTATGAAAAGCATTACAGTTAGCCTGACACTAAGCGGATTCATTGTTTTAACTGTTTACGTTCTCGGCCGAACATTCTTTTGGAGTCACTTAACAACAGCAATACTCAACGTAAAGCCAAAAGAGAAAAACGAAGTAGAATATGAACTTGAGCGAACCACTGTAACTTTTCTTCAACAATTGCACATAGCTTGTTTCGATTACGTAGAACACAAACATGAAATCTCCGCGAAAATCTACAAGTTAGGATCAGGATATTTGACGTTGATCTGGATTGATCTTTCTATTATATTTATCATCTTTTCTTTAATATTGTTATATCTTTCCTAAAATGCAGATGCATCTTGGACAATTAGACCAGTCACTCCTATGGCGCGCGCGAGCTGAACGGAAAACACTGTCTAGGAAAAAGCGCTTTAGGCGCTGACTCTTTTAAGAGCCAACTTCTTGAGATTTGCGGAAATAAATCACACGTTGAAGCACGGTTAGATTTGTGAGAATTGCGATAAGGATTATGCTCCATCCTAAGGCTTCCAGCCAAATTATGCTGAGAAGGCTTGCTACTGCCAGTATGATTAAGCGTTCAGCGCGCTCAGCGATACCCACGGTTTCCATTTTCACTCCAGCCGCCTCAGCTCTAGCGCGAACATAACTCACAAATAGCGAACCGATTAGCGCGGTAAGTCCCCAGAATGGATGGCACAGTCCGCCGAGAATTATGCCACCTAAAACAATGGCGTCAACATATCGGTCGAGCAGAGAATCGAAGAAATTGCCGAAGACTGTAGTTTCTCCGTAAATTCTTGCGAGGGCGCCGTCCAATGCGTCGCAAAAGCCTGAGGTTAAGAGGAAGATGGTAGCTGCTATTAGAAGAGACGGATTGGACAGCGAGTTCCAATACAATAAAGCTGAGATTATCGCAGATATCACTCCGATGCCACTCACCTGATTCGGAGTCAGTCCTATGCTGTGAGCAAGCTTCGCTTCGTAGGATATCCAGAGTTGAAACCTTCCCTTCAGCCTTGTCAGCAACGTGTCTCTATCCTTCCACAACTTTATGATCGCAATGTTTATTTAAAAACAGTCTGCGCGTGCATGCATGCAATACAGGTATTGTCTTTTTTTCTAACATTAATCGTTAAAATATCCTTACGTAATTATATTTACGTTAGGCTTTTTACTACAAAGAATATTAATTTGAAAGGAAGCAAATAGCTCAACGTTCTAACTAAGCTGTTATGAAGGGAGAAGCTATGGATAAATTCGAAAAAAAATATGTAAAATCCTTTGTCAAAAATGTTGATGTTAATTATGCGTGGCAGGCAAGCGACAAAGTAGCAAATATAGGTCTGTTCAAACTTGGGTTTCGTCCAAGTGGAACCATCGCTGAACATGAGGCTGCAAAATACATTGCAGATGAGATGAAAAGAATAGGATTAGTGAACATAAGCCTAGAGAAGGTTCCACTTCCTGCATGGTCCTTTCTCGGAGCTAAAGTAAACATAATTCAACCTGAGAATAGAACGGTTGTTGCCAGCACTTATGCTGGGTGTCCAGGAACTTCACCGGAAGGCGTAACTGGAGAGGTAGTCTACGTAGGTGATGGAACTCGGCACGATTACGATGGATTGGATGTTCAAGATAAGGTTGTCATGGTTAATCGTACTAAGGATTTGGTTTACAGCGCCATCGTTTATGAGGCGCAACTTCACGGAGCAAAAGGCGTTATAGTGAGGGAGACAGCATATGCAAAGACTCCGGGGGCAATACGTTGCAACGATTTTTGTGGTACCCAAGCTAGAGTAGCGGTTGTTAACGTTTCTAAAGATGTTGCAGACCAAATTATAAGTTGGATTAAAGAGGAAGAGAAGGTTGTTGTGAATTTAATTGTTGATGCTAAAGTTGAAGATGGTGAAGGATACAATGTTTTAGGATACCTTCCGTCTTCTGAGAAAAGTGATAAGCTAATTATTATTGGAGCACATCACGATTCTTGGTTCCACGGTTTCACTGACAACGCTACTGGCGTTGGCTGTATTCTTGCGATTGCCAAGGCGTTAATTGAATCAGGCTACAAGCCGAAAGCAAATTTGTTGTTCATCAGCCATACTGGTGAAGAGTTTGGTGCTTTAGACACATTTTATGATTGGTTGATTGGTTCCGATTATGCTGTGAAGGTTGAGCATCCTGATTGGGCGGGTAAAGTTATTGCTTACCTGAATCTTGATTTAAGCATCCTTGCCAATGCGACTGCCCATTTTAGGACTACGCGAGAGTTGAAAGCCTTCACAGAAAAGTTTGTGAAAGAGTTTAAAGAGGAATTTAGAATTCCCTACAAATCTGTTGAGTTCGTCTCTGTTCCTGACACTCAGCTAGATCAGTTTTCATATGCGGGTGTAGGCATACCCAGCATGACTTTGATTTTGAATGGACATTATGATGATTTGTATTATCACACGCAATTTGACGAAGCTAAACTGGTGGATGATGCTAGCTTAAAAGCAGGCGTCTTGCTATTCGGAATTTACATTCTCAAGTTAGATAATGCACTCGTTCTACCGTTTGATTTGAGCGTCTGGGGTGAAGAACTTCTTGCAGGTTATGGAAGAACTAAAGTTGGATTAAGACTGGATTTAAAAGATGTAATGGGCAAGATGGAGAAGTTTGTAGATAACGCAAAGGAGTTTTCTGTTAGAGTTGAAGAGACATTTTGCTTGCTTGAGGAGTTAAAGCGGATTGGAGAAGATGATAAGAGTGTGAAAAATCTTTTCAAAGAGGTTAACGGTGGCCTTTTGGAGATCACTAAGCTATTGAACGCTCAACTCAACGCTTTGGGTGGAGTTCAAGTAGCTGAGAAAGTCATGTTTCCGCATGAGCAGTATTTAAAAAACATTTTGTTTTTAGGAGAGACCATTGAGGCGATAAAGAAGAAAGAAATCGAGCCTGCATTAACTAGCCTTGCTAAAGTTGGTGGAGTGGAGGCTTGGTGCTTAATGAGTCGTAAAACATTTGAAAGTGAATTTCTGAAGATGGTTGATTTGAAGAGAAAGGATTTGTATTGGGGCACTGGACACATTGTTAAATACGTTGATTTATGGAATGAATACAATGAACTTAAAGAAGTAGAGGATGAGAGCAAAAACAAGGAGATACTTAAGTCACTGGAAAAGAAGCGCTCACTGTTATTAAACTACTTAAAAGAGACAATTAAGACTGAAGAAAAAACCGTAGAAAAAGCAAACCGTTCCTTAACTAAACTCACTAAACAAGTAAAAACTGTGATTTCAAAGCTGAAAAAACAGTTACAATAGACCCCGAGAAAACTAGTAAACCAGAAAGCTCAAAACAATTTGGAACTTCAACATGGTTAGTATTTAAAGAAAAAATAGTCTAAACCTATACTAATCAGTCGTATTGCGGACGCTTCAACAGCCTCTTACGCAAGCTCCTCATCTCATCCGCCATAAACTTCAAAAAACGCAACTCCTCCAACTCCTCTCTCAACCTTCCGATCTCCAGCATCATCGCCCTCACAACCTCCTTCTCATCTTTTTGAGCCAACACAATAAGCCTCCCAGATAGATATCGACCATCGTAAGACTGCAGATAATAAGACTTTATCCTATAAAAAAATTGTTTATCCAATATCAACAACAAAAATGAAGATTAACACTACTTTTCAAGTGGTTAACTATACCTTTACTTTACGGTATAGTTGAACGCCACCCATGTCGCTAACGTCAGTTTATTTCCTCTCGTTCTCCTACACCTTGGAGAAGCTAAAACACCGCCTTGCAGTTCAGCTCATAAACTGTCCTCTGAGACACCTCACCGAAAAAAGACACCAAGAAGTAATCCATGTTTTCAGCTATTAAAATTTTTTGCGCGTGCAGAGTCTACTGGGTCTCGGCGCAGATGTATTTTGTCTCCTTTAGTTCTAGGGGACAACCGCCACCGCAGAGGGATAGTTGGGGGCATTCCATACATTTCTCTGGTGCGTATTCTCTGGCTCTTAGGCTCATGCAAAGCGGATGGTTCCAAATTTTTTTCCAATCGTCTTTAAGGATGTTACCAAGGCTCTCAAAGTAGCTTTGACACGGGTAAACGTCGCCATTCGGCCCAACGCACATGTTGATCTTCGCCGCTGTGCATGCTTTGACGCCTAAACCTAGTTTAACGGGATCAAGGCGACAATATTGAGTTGGAGTGTACCACAGAAACTTCAATCCAAGCTGATTCGCTTTATCATGAACCTTTGGTAAAAGTTCTCCAAGCGTTTCCAATGGCAAGGCAAATTCTTTGCTTACCCCGTTAGCCTTTCCAGAATAGATCAGGCTATTACATCCAAAAGCAGCAATTCCGAGTCTTTTTAGGAAGTCTATGGTTTCCAAGAAATTCGAGGCGTTATATTTATTGAGAGTGGTGTTTGTGGTCGCATAGATCTGTGGTGGAATGATGTTTCTGATT
>Ga0209636_10001568_pt1 | contig 23165 bp, 24 predicted proteins | sample DeeMarSWOR152_54_FD_187464 | JGI IMG/M metagenome (GOLD analysis project Ga0209636, IMG submission 187464) | Marine sediment microbial communities from White Oak River estuary, North Carolina - WOR-1-52-54 (SPAdes) (version 2) | ecosystem: Environmental > Aquatic > Marine > Intertidal zone >...
CAACTTGGTGGACATGGACACAATGGTGGGAGAGAGTGCCCATTGGAATACAACCACCAGCAAAACCAAAAGCAACGTGAGATATAATCCCAATTCCAAGTAGAACCCAACCACAGAAATGATGACAAAGAGCGTTCCGAAGAGGAGAACCATGGTGATCATCATGTTCCTGCGAAGCGTTGCCAGCGACATAGTTAACGATTACTGGGAACAATTTAAAGGTTATGGCTGTAAAGGTACAAAGTGAGAGGGTATAGTGAGGGATGGACAGTCAGACATCATATGCAGATCAGGATTCTGGAAAACATTTATTAGATAAAGGTGTATGCAATACATGGTTGAAATTGTGGAAAAAGTGGACTGCCCAGGTTGCGGAGCTCCATTGAAGATTAAGGCAGGAGAAATTGTGATAACCTGTGAGTACTGCGGAACTGCAGTTAACCTCAAAGCTGAGAAACCATTTGTATTTAAACATTCAATAATCCCCAACAAATACTCTGAACAAGAAATCAAAGAGAAAGTGAGAACCTGGATGCGCTCTGGGTTTGCCATGCCTGAAAACCTGGCTCGTAAAGCCCAATTCACAAAAGCGCAGTTAGTATTCCTCCCCTTTTATGTGGTAACTGCTCATGCATCGACTGACTATCAAGGTGTATTTACCAGAACTGGTCAGCCGCAACAAATCAAAGATACTATTGTGAAAGATTACCAGTGGACAGTCATTGGAAGGAGGTCCACAGTATTTCCTCAGAGAGAATACAAAATTCCTCTGTCTGGAAAATCAAGTTTTGATCTCTCTCTGGTACAGGGGGAATTTTTGAATGCAGAACTGGATGAGGAAGAAGCCCAACAGAAAACAGAAGCAGAAATTGAATACCACCATATCTATCTGGCTAAGGAGAAAGTGGACCAGATAACAGAAAGCCACACCAGTGTGGAAATTAAAGATGTTGAATTTCTGCATGCGCCAGTATGGTTCATCGACTACCACTACCAGAACAGACTGTATCATGTGGTAATGGATGGATCCACTGGTGAGGTAATCAAGGGAGATATACCTGTAGAGGAACACGGATTTTCCTGGATCTGGGTGGTTGCGTTTGTAGTGATCATTTTCGGGTTACTGCTCCTGCTCACCTAGTAAGGGGTAGCCACCAAGGTTGATGAAAGCAGGTGGGGTTGGAAAGTAATAATACCATTAACAATAACACATTTAAGCGCATTCTGGTAACAAAAGTTGATGTGTGACAGAGGTACTGTGGGCCTACTAGCACATGTCGTGCTGAAGGGTTTAAAAGAATGTATCTCTCTATAGCAGAAAGAATGCATGTCGGAAATTAAGACGTCCTGTAGAATGTCTTTGAGGTTGATACAATGGATGTGATTGTGGTTGGAGCTGGTCCTGCCGGGTCCATGGCTGCCAAAGCAGCAGCAGAAAAAGGTTGTTCAGTAACTGTATACGAGAAAGGGCCTTTGAGAAGAGAAAAACCCTGTGGAGGTGGCGTCTCGGATCGTGTTGAAGAGGAATTCAATTTAGATCCAAAAGATGCGTTCTGGGATCGGCCCTGTGAGGGAATTTTTTTGTGTTCTCCTCAGAATAAAACTGTAGTTTTAACAGAGGAAAAAAGGGGAGGATTTCTGGTAATGAGAGAGAAATTTGACTATTACTTGGTGGAAAAAGCGCAAAAGGCGGGAGCTCATTTTGTGGAAAATACATATGGAGAACCTTTTGTAAAGAATGGAATAGTTAAAGGTGTTAAAACCAAAAATGAAGTAGTAGAATCAAAAATAGTGATCGCCTGTGATGGAACACCCTCATCTTTTGCCCGGAAGTTAGGGTTGTACAATGGAAATGGGTACAATCAAGCGGCCACGTACCAGTACCAGATGAAAATGAGTAACAGGGAAATTGATGAAAAAATAGGGAACAACATGGAAATATATTTCGGCCACAAATGGGCACCATACGGGTATTCCTGGATATTTCCCAAAAAGGGCATAGTGACAGTGGGGAATGGAACGTGGCTGTATGCACTAAAAAAACATAAAGTGAACCTCAAAAAGTATCTGGATAACTTCGTTACCAACCATCCAGTAGCTTCTCAAAAATTGAACCATGCTGAAATATTGTACCCTCAATCTGCCATGATTGGATTCTACAGTGTTACAAAGCCCATATATCTGGATAACTTCATGGTTGCAGGAGATGCAGCTGGATTTGTGTCAGTTCCCACTGGAGAAGGGATTTACTACTCCATGGTTTCAGGGAGGATAGCAGGTGAAGTAGCTGCAGAAGCCTTACAAAAAAAAGATACGTCCCGGAAATTCCTAAGAAAATATCAGAAAAGAACACTCAAAAAAATAGGAGCAGATATGAAATGGGGATACTGGTTGAGACGGCTAGTCATGGATAAAGAGAAAAATCAGGAACAATTAGTGAGAGCCTCTTTGAAGGATGAATGGATCTATGAAATGACAGGGCAGCTAATTGGTGGTGATATTGGGTATAAACAATTCTTGATCAACTTTTTGCTGAGACCGGATAAGACGTTTCAATTGCTCTTGAGTTAATCAATAATTTGTCATGTCACTCCCTTGACGTGAAAGCTATGAAAATGAAAGCCACAATATATTTAAACAACAGCTAATACAAAGGACGATGTATGATGTCACCATCATCGGCGGAGGACCTGCAGGTGCTTCTTGCGCTGAATCATTGGCAAAAAAAGGATTTTCATGCCTTTTATTAGAAAGGTACGGCAAAAAGAGATATAAAACCTGTGCAGGTGGCATCAGTTTTGAAGCTGCTCAACTAAAACCTGTGCCTCCCTCTATTGTAGAACGAAAAATTGTGCAGTGCCGGGTGATTTCTCTTTCTTCACAGGTTAAAATCAATATGGATGATAAGGTTGGTTACACTGTATACAGGACAGCATATGACCAGTTTCTGCGAGACGAAGCGGAAGTTAAAGGTGCGTGTATCCATTATCATGAACAGGTAAAGAGAGTAGCTCCCACAAAAGGTGCAGTAAAAGGCACTGGCGAGTATACTTCTAAAGTGATCGTGGGAGCCTTTGGGATGTCCTCTTCTTTGTACCGTCAGTTCAAAATCTCCACCCCCAAAGTTATTCAGCTGCTCCAGCAGGAATACAGGCTACCTGAAGAGAAGGTATCAAAGACTATTGGAGATTGTATTGAAATCTACTTTGATAGTACTTATTCGCCATGGGGATACTCCTGGATCTTCCCCAAGAAAGCAGGAGTCTCAGTAGGGGTCATGTCACTACCCCACACTGGGCGAAAAATGGAACGGCTAACCTCCTTTGTACAGCACCGGGACAGCCTGAAGGGAGTAACTCCCAAGAGATTCAACAAGAAGTACACATTTGGAGAGATCATTCTACAAAAACCGGTTGAAAAGACGTGTGGAGAAACCTTCATACTTATAGGGGACGCTGCAGGGTTGTGTGATCCTATCACCTATGAAGGAATTGCCAATGCGATTAAATCAGGGAGGATAGCAGCTGATGTCATTGAAAAACATCTAGAATATGGTACTTCGCTGTCATTATACGAAACTCGGTGGAAAAAAGAGATGTACAGAGATGATATAAAATATTCCCAGAAGCTGCAGAACCTCATGTATGGCCATCCTTTATCAGACAAGCTGGTGGATGCCGTGGTGAAAATGGCGACTGAGGATCAGGATATAGCAACTGGGTTCAAGTGGTTCTTCACTAAGGAAAAACCCCGGAAAGCGATGTATAATATTATAATGGGAAAAAAGATTGAATTACTCAAAAGAGTTGGCTTATCTTCTCTACGGTTAATTCCGAGGTTGATACCATGGATGTGATCGTGATTGGAGCTGGTCCTGCTGGCAGTACAGCTGCCAAAGCAGCAGCAGAAAAAGGTTGTTCAGTAACTGTATACGAGAAAAAAGCATTGAAGAGAGAAAAACCATGCGGAGGTGCAGTGTCGGGCCGGGTTTTAAGAGAATTCAATTTAGATCCAGAAGATGTATTCTGGGATCGGCCCTGTGAAGGGGTCTTTTTATGTTCTCCAGAAAATAGGACAGTGGCCCTTACTAAAAATGAACCCATCGCTTGCCTAGTAATGAGAGAGAAATTTGACTATTACTTGGTGGAAAAAGCGCAAAAGGCGGGAGCTCATTTTGTGGAAAACACATACGTGGAGCCTTTCCTGAAAAATGAAACAATAAGGGGAGTCAAAACTGCTGAAGAGGTCATAGAAGCAGACACAGTAATTGCCTGTGATGGAACACCTTCTTTTTTTGCCCGGAAGTTAGGGTTGTACAATGGGAATGATGTAAATCAGGCTACCACCTACCAGTACCAGATGAAAATGAGTAACAAGGAAATTGATGAGAAAATAGGGAACAACATAGAAATTTATTTCGGCCACAAATGGGCACCATACGGGTATTCTTGGATATTTCCCAAAAAGGGCATAGTGACAGTGGGCTGTGGAACGTGGCTTCATGCACTGAAGAAAACTAATGTAAATCTAAAAGAATGTCTGGATAACTTCGTTACCAACCATCCAGTAGCTTCTCAAAAATTAAACCATGCTGAAATCTTGTATCCTCAATCAGCCATGATTGGATTCTACAGTATTGTTCACTCTTTCTGTCTGGATAACTTCATGGTTGCAGGAGATGCAGCAGGGTTTGTGTCAATTCCCACAGGTGAAGGAATTTACTACTCCATGGTCTCTGGCAGAATATCAGGTGAAGTGGCTGCAGAAGCTTTACAGAAAAGAGATACCTCCCGGAAATTCCTAAGAAAGTACCAGAAAAGAACACTCAAAAAAATAGGAGCAGATATGAAATGGGGTCCCTGGCTACGAAAGTTAGCTTTGGATAAAGAAAAAGACCAGGAAAGAGTAGTAGCCCTGTCCATGAAAGACCAGTGGTTTGCAGATAAGATCAGAGACATGATCGTTGGGGATATTCGGTACGACTGGTTCTTGTTCAAATTTCTGTTAAGACCCCACAAAGTTTTCCAATTCTACCAAGTGTAACAAGTTACCAGAAAATAATTCAGGTATGGATAAGCACATACTTTTTGGCCAGATTTCCTAGTTTGTGGGCCTGTTCTTCTGACAGATGAACTCTGAGCATATCTTCTTCAATGTCACCATATTTTCTGGTTAACCGCTGTTTTCTTTCTTCTGTCCAGGTGGCTTCAATGAAAGCCATATCCACTCCACGTACCAATTCTTCCAGCGGGTGACAGAAACATGAATCTCCGGTGACCGCCACCGTTTTATCTGGGAATACGATTCGATATCCTGCAGCTGGAATGGGAGATAGAATTCCTTGAGCTGTTGAACCTGCATGATTGACAAAGAAAGGCTGTATTTTCACCGTGTTGAACTGATAGATTCTTCTGTCTTCAACAGTAACGACGTTAATGGAAAAGGGAATGGTATCTGGGTAACAGGTGCGAAATCCTCTTACAAGAGTATCCACCTCGCACGCACCTGGATGTACAATGGTAAGAGGATTTTTCCTTCCTATCATTCGTGCGTATCCTAACAAGGAATGTAACCCACCCATATGGTCGTAGTGGCCATGGGTTATCAAGATGATATCTAGATCTTCAAAGTCGTAGTTTATGTTGAGAAGATCTCTCAAGGTTCCATCTCCAACGTCCACCAACACGCTTTTCAAGAGAATCTGGGTGGCTACCCCTGCCTTTGAGTAAAGAACGTTCATAGTGTTTCACACGTATGTACTATTTTAAGGTTGAGTATTGCAACAATTGTCAAGAAGCTGGAAACAGAACCCCCACTTGACCTCAAGATAGTCTTATCCTGATCTGAATCAGAATAATGAATTTCTGAAAAATACAGTAGATAGCTTCTGTATTCCCTATATGCTACACATATGTAACTCCAGACAGCACTGAAAGGAGAAAGTTTATAACCTTAGGGAAAGAAGGATAAACAATGAAAAGTAATAGTGCAGGGCTAGTTATATTCGACCTAGATAATACTCTCGTGGATAGAAATGCAGTATTCGAAAACGCACAGAGAGAAATAATTGAAAGAACTAAAGGATGCAAAGCTACAGAAAGAGATATGAGAGTTTTGAGAGAAATGGATTCCATTCTCATTCATCCTAGCCCTAGTCATCTTTATCCTTTTGAAATCCTAGCCCTTTCTCTGTGGTTTTACTATCACAAGAACATAACTATGGAAGAGAGCATTCTAAAAAGTTTGAGTGCCTTTGAGGATAAATCCAGAAAATCAAAAGAAATAGAAGAAGCTATTGTCCGAGCAGAGGAAACAGCCTCAATTTTCAATGACATAATAAATGGGCCTGCAAAACCTTTTGAGGGCGTAAAAGAAGTTCTTGAAACAATGAAAAAGAGAGGCTACAAGATGATTCTTCTTTCAGAAAGCAGTGAATTAATGCAGAGAAAAACATTAGAGGTGCATAATCTAAAGCACTACTTTGATGACATCATACTCTGTGCTCAGAAAAACAAAAAATGTTTCCTTGACATCAAAAAACAATGGGGCGGTGACGATAGTGGAACGGTTAGATTCTTTGTGGTGGGAGACGGCATTGAAAGAGACATTGTGCCAGGCAATGAAGCAGGGGCTGTAACAGTGTGGAAGCCTGGAAATTTCAATCCAGGTGTACGGGGTCCTGGAGTAAAACAGCCGGACTATTCTGTCGAGGACATAAGGGATCTACTAACTATTCTTCCTTAGCTCTTCTTGGATGACTCGAAGTATTCTCTGATTGTTTCGAAGATGAGAAGACCAAAGATAATCAAAATAAGCACGATCAACCCTTTTGTAGCCCAGTTCCACACACTAAAATAACTGATTGTCCCCGAATAAGCCATAGGAAAAGAGCACAAAAAGAAAGATAGAAGAGCACGTGGGAGAAAAAGTTTTTCTTGACTTTTCCATGAGTTTTCTTTGCCAATTGGTATGATTCCACCACATAATCATGAATAAGTCTATCTTGAAGCTTATCAGTTTCCAAGTATCCCTCTAATTTCTCAGTTTCCTCTTTCATAAAGATATTCATCCAGTCATCAGCCACACTACAGTAACATCATTCTCCAAAAAAAATTGAAGAGAAAAATCACGGGGGTAACCAAGAACGTAAATGATCAAAAGAAGAGAAGCTTTTTCACCTTGGTGGAGGTTTGCATCTAAAACTCCTTCGAAAATGCTTTTTGCAATCTCCAAACGAACTTTTTATCAACCATCTGAAATCCTCCAATATTTTATCCCCATCTACCTTTAAAGAGTTTTCGGTCTTTATCAAGAGAAAATGGGAAAAACTCTAATAAACATGTGCATAGAAGATCTGATTGGATTCTCTCCTACATTGGTAACCTCTTATCTTTGTCCAGTTCATCTACAGTTAACCCTCTTTTTCTCAGTTCCTGAAGATATGGATTGATACCAACCATGTCTGATGCAATATGTCCAGACACAATTAAATTCCCTTTGCCATAGTCCTGCAGTTTCTTCAGCTCAGCTGGGTTAATATGTATGTAGATTACTGTCCCTATCCCATGATCGAAGTACGCTTTTGCCACAGAATAGCCACCATTGGTGCCAGCACCATGAGCCACTACAATTTCTCCTGCTTTATTACTAATATCGCCTAGAGGCACCAGAATATCAGTGGACGCATTCTTGAATTCATCCAAAGTTAATAATGCATCTACCACATCCTGCACTGTCGATTCCTCACTGGTCAATTCATGAACTGTTCTATCCATGATCCGTCTTCCCAATTCATCTAAAGGATTGTGAATATTCAAGTACGGCATCTGCAATTTTTCTGCCACAGAAGGGGCATGATATAAATTTCTGGATTGACTGGACACTTGTGCCCCTTCTACCATAGGGGCTACTGCTTTTTCTGCTACATCTTTAGGGACGCCTGCTTTCACCAATTGATCCTTGTGTTTCCACAGCACTTTGTAGTATTTCAGAAATGCACTCCCTCCTTGAGGATGGTGAGCTAGAGCACAATCATATCCTAACTGGTGGGCCAGCACCAATTCAGGTACACCAAGATCCACTCCAAATAACACTTTTTTAATGTTCTCTCCCTTAATGTATATGGTAGAGTCTCCAGGAATATCTGTCATGCCTACCATATTGAGAGCAGTCTGCATTAACTCTTCTGTATTCATGTTATTCCACCTCCTTTTGATTTTCTTTTTGGATAAATCCTTTTTGGTGCAGAGATTCAATCAGCTTTGTTATCTGTTTCTCAGCTGTTTTTCTATCTACGTCAAACCTCTCAACTGCAGTTTCAATTATATCTTCAACTGTTGAATCTTCACATAATTTCCATACAAAGAAACTGATCTCACTCAAAACCAGTTTTTTACCATTTTTTCTGTTGATCAGAAGATAGCAGTTCTCTTCTTCCCTCTCAATGATTTTGGGAACGTGCTGAACGCGCATAAAACAAACACGAAAAACGAGCTTATAAGGATTATGCCTCAAACCTCAGATTCCCCACAGTGGAAAAGAAATAGTGAGAGGGCCACCCACCCCGGCTGAAATCACAGAAAGAAACTGTTTTAAATGGGGATACTACTGGTTATTAAAGAGTGAGGTGAGTCTATCACAGATGAACGATCCAGCCAGTGCAACATTCCAGCCAAAATACTTAAAGAGGTGAAGAAATCTAACAAATTCTACACCTTCTGCTCTCTTCACGAATATATCTTACCCTTTTTAGGAGGTGAAGCACATGGAGCCTGTCCTCAGAGCGCCGTTAAATATTGAATGGGAAATAACCAGGGCATGTAACCTGCAATGTAAGCACTGTTATACGTCTGCAGGAAAAAAAGAACCCAAAGAATTAACCACCGAACAGGTGCTACATATTATAGATCACCTGGATGAGGTGGGAATTTCAGATATAACCATCTCTGGTGGAGAGCCTTTACTGCGAGATGATCTTGAAGTCATTGTGGCTGATCTTACCCAGAGAGAAATCCCTTTTGCGTTGTACACCAATGGAACCCTTCTTTCTAGAGAGAGACAGGTATCTTTGAAAAAGGCAGGTGTCACAGTATTCTCTCTAAGTTTGAATGGCACCTCAAAAGAAACCCACAATTTCATACAGGGAGCAAACACTTTTCAAACAATTATAAAAAGAATTGCCCAACTGAAGAAGAATGGCTTTTATGTGCATGCATTGTACACCTTGATGAAAGCAAACCTGAAAGAAGCTTCAGAGCTTCCTTCATTCATGGATGATATCAAATTAGATGCACTCTGTATATATCCGTTTTATCCCACAGGGAGAGGAGCTGACCATCTGACAGATTTACAAGCAGGAGGTGAAGCACTTTACAACACTATGAACGCCCTGCTCAAAGATAAACGGATATATCTGGGAGGGTGTCTGCGAGATATCTTCAGCCCTTCTTTGATAAAGAAAACTCCCTGCGGCAGGTTAATGTGCTTAATAACATCAGAAGGCAACCTTCGCCCCTGTAATTTTCTGCCTTTCAAAACAGAGGAGAGTCTCTTGCAGAAGGATGTCTATACCTTATGGAAATCCCCTGTCTTTGAGAAGGTGCGCCAATGGCAGAAGACTGTGGACAGAAATTGCCAGACCTGTGAGTATGTTAAGACCTGCCGGGGAAATTGTCTGGCATTCCACATGCCTTTCCTTTCTGAAGAAGAGATATCCAACTTCCAATCTGGGTAATCAATTTCAAATCTGGAGCAGCGCCTTCATAGTTACTTCAGCTTTTTGGTGTCAGGACTTTGGTTGTCATACTAAACTTTGACCTCTTTCCAGGTTCCTCTTCTAAACTGGTACACGTATAACCCACCTCTGACAAACGTATCAATAGTCATAGCAGTCCATGCCCCAATAGGTCCCCACCCTAATACCATACCCAGCACATATGCCAGGGGAAGACGGAATATCCATAATCCAAAAATAGAAATGTACAGGGGAGATCGGGTTTCTCCTGCTCCCCGCAGCCCACCAGCCAAGGTGAAAATTAGGGCTAAGGGGGGTTCTGAAATAGCGACAATACGTAGATACCAGGCAGCTAAATCAATTACCTCCGGCTCTGAAACAAAGAAATGGGCCATCTGTTTGGGAAATAGTATCATAAAGGCACCCATTAATCCCATGAAGACTGCACATAGTTTAGCTGCTTCCCATCCACTTTGCTCAGCTTTTTGGGGCTGGCGTGCTCCCAGATTCTGACCCACCAAGGCAGTAGCTGCCACTGCGAATCCAAATCCAGGCATATAGGATAATGATTCTATTCGTAACCCAATCTGATGCGCTGCCAGCGCAGTAGTACCGAAACTGGCAATAATGGAGACGTAAAAAATCATTGATCCAGACATTATAATACGCTGTATACCAGTAGGAATCCCGATTTTTAAAATTCGTTTTACAGTTTCAATATTGAATGAGAATGAATTCTTCCCAGAAATTTTAAGCACAAATCTTCCGCTAAAAAAAATAATCACATAGGTGATAGAAGCCCACACATAGGCGATAGCTGTGGCAATGCCTGCTCCTTTCACTCCCAAAACAGGAAATCCACATTTACCAAATATGAGGACATAATTTAGAACCACGTTAATCAGGTTCATGACAATACCCACCTTCATGGGGGTTTTGGTATCACCAGCTCCTCGCAATGCACCTTCTGAGTTGAATATCATAAAAATACAGGGTGTACTCAAAAAGACAATCTGAATATAGGTTGCTCCTACTTCAGCTACCTCCTTTGTAGCCCCAATTAACAGTAACGCTTTTTCAGCAAATATATACCAGAACCCAGTCAATACAAGAGACAGCAACAACACTAATAACAGTGACTGAACCAATACATGTTCTGCATCTTTTTTCTCTTGAGCCCCTATGAATCGAGCCACCAAAGCAGTGGTCCCCACCGTCACTGATACAATTAGAGCATTTAAGAACCAGAGCATCTGCCCACCCAGCCCTACTGCTGCCACAGCAACTGGTCCCAGTCTACCCACCATGGCCAAATCCACCATACTGACCACAGTCTGCAGCAAGTTTCCCAAAATAGCGGGCCACGCCAATTCCAGTATAGTTCTGCGCATTGATGCTCACTGTGGAGGGGCTTTTTATGGTTTTTCCCTCTTCAAGAGGTCAACTAGGTGGAGTGATTTGGATGACAAGACATTTCTAAGTGATCTGAAGCTGGAATGGGGAGATGCAGAGACAATTATTGAACTCATTACCATGATATCAGGTCTTAATTCCTTTATCATTCTGTCATTGCCCTTTGTTTTCAATTTGATCCAATGAATTCTTATTGTAAAAAGCAAAGCTTCGCTTATAAAAACCTCGTCAATCACTCTTCTATTTGAGGACGACTAAGAACGATCATTAAGCGGTTTACACGTTTTGACATGTTAAGCTCCTACAGCATATTACCATGTTAAATGCAGGAAGAATTCAAAATGAAAGGGGTTCGTGGGTGCATGATCCACTTTGTGAGTTCTCAGCATTGGCGTTACACCATACCATGGAGACCTCATTGACACACAAACTCCAGATTACCTAGCAGCGCAAGACGTGTGAGAGAAGTTCTCTCAAGTTGGAGGGCTGTTCACATCTTATCCCAAAGTTTCCCATTCATTGATTTTCAGAATTTTCCAGCAAATATCTTAATGGGTGTAGTGAGCTTTCACAAATTCCTCCAGGCGGTTGTAAGCATCCTCTAAAACACCCACCTGCGGGAGGAATACCGACCGTAAGTGCCCTTTCCCGTATATAGGACAGAATCCAGATCCATGCACAAATAGCAGGTGTTTTTCATTGAGCAAATCCAGCACGAATTGCTTATCATTTTCTGCAGGCAGCCTGGGAAATATGTAGAATGCACCTTCGGGTTTCGACGCAGATATACCTTCAATTTCATTCAGTCTCTTCCAGGCGAAATCTCTCCGTTCTCTCAGTTTTTCCACCAGCTTTGGTATGTGATTCTGAGGACCATCCAGAGCTTCTGCAGCTGCTACCTGACAGAGCGTGTTGGTGCATAACCTGATTCTGGCCTCCTTTAACACCGCTTCTTTCAAATCAGCACAATTGCAGAAGATAGCATACCCCATCCTCCATCCAGTGGCCAAATACACTTTGGAGAATCCGTTCACCATAACCATGGGTGCATCAGTAAACGGAAAGGTCGTGTGCTTCTTTTCAAAGATCATTTCATCATAGATTTCATCTGTTATCAACAAAACATTGTGTTCAGAAGCTACCTTTTGTATGTCATCAAGAACAGGCTTGGGGTACACTGCACCAGTAGGATTATTTGGGTTGATCACTGTTACAGCTTTTGTCTTTTCACTGATCTTGCTTTCTAAATCTTCGACATCAGGGGTCCATCCTTTTTCTTCCACAGTTCTGTAGGAAACTGGTACCCCACCATAAAACTTCGTATAGGCCATGTACGGTGGATAGGTAGGACCGGGGACCAGTATCTCGTCACCAGGTTCTAATAAAGCTCCAAAAAGCATGGAAATACCTTCAGAGATTCCATTGGTTATAATAATCTGCTCTGGAGTACATGAACGATTATTCAACCGCTTTTCTCGTCTGCAAATAGCTTCCCGTAACCTGGGCAGCCCCTCAGAGGGACCATAAAAATTCATGTTGTCCTTTCCTGCTTTGCATAATGCTTCAATCATATGAGACGGTGTTTCAAAATCAAACTTGAGAGGATCGCCAATATTCAATTTGAGAACCTCAATACCTTGGTTCTCCAGTTCAGTAGCCGGCACCACCACATCCCGGATGGCATACTCTATTTCGGAAACCCGCTTTGCTAACTTCATGAAGCTGCTTTTGTAAAATACTTTTAAAGGTTATGCATATACAATACGTGTGAAACTGGAGAGACAGTTCTACCAGAGGAATTCAGTTACTGTGGCCAAAGCACTCTTGGGATGTGTACTCATCTCAGATATTGTTAAACTACCATCTGATGAGAGAACTGCAGGAATCATTGTGGAGACAGAAGCATATGGGGGAGAAAAAGATCCTGGCAGTCATGCTTTCAAGGGGGAGACTGTGCGAACCAAAATCATGTATGGAGAACCGGGAAAAGCCTACGTTTATTTGATCTATGGGAAGCACTGCCTGCTGAACGTGGTGACAGAAAAAACTGGTACTCCGGGAGCAGTTCTCATTCGCGCACTGCAACCTGTTAAAGGATTTGAAACAATGAAACGAAGGAGAGCCACTGATACTCTTCTTGAATTGACAAATGGACCAGGTAAACTCACTCAGGCCTTGGGTATTACTGTAATGCACAATGGGCTGGACATGACAGAAGATACAGTATGGATTGAACCTTTTTTGTCAGTAGACACAATACACACCTCTTCCAGAATTGGTGTTCCCGATGAATTGCCCCTACGGTTCTTCATCGAAAATGAATTCACATCCATCTAATTCTTTGATTGATGAATCGTTTCCTTATTCTTGTGGAGCCAATTGATGAATAATATTGTCAGTAAAGCACAGATGGCAAATGAACTGAAAAATAGACTTTTAAGGCTAAATCGGTCTGCAATAGAACCTCCAACTGAAGATCCACCACGAGATATGGTCAAAACCATACTGTGAAATCCCATATAAGTTCCTCTCATCTCACGAGGAGTCAGTGAAGAAAGTACAGCAAAGGAAGACACATGGTATCCGCTCCATCCAATGCCATTTACTGCAACTGCCAGGAATAAATACCACCAGACTGGGGCCACAGCAAATAACAGGACAGCAATTGTTCTCACTACAAGGCAAATCTGCAGCATTTCCACTCTCCCCATCTTGTCTGTCAGCTTTCCCATGGGAAACATTGAAGCAGTGGCTATTCCATCTCCCACGATGAACACATAACCCACTTGCTGTATTGTACCCCCTAGTTCTCGTATGTATAAGGAGATAAATGCTTCGAAGAGGGCGAAGGCAAATGAAACCACGAAAATCAACAAGGTGTACAGGGAAAAGGGGCGCTGTTCAGTGGACAAGATTCGCACCTGCTGCATACTCAGCAGTTTCTGATCATACGGCTGCAGCCCTTCAGGTTCGTCCATAAATGCGGCCAGAGAAGAACTGAGGAACATGCACAGAGAACAGAAATAGAATAGGTAGGCATACCCGTACTGAGATATCAAATCGCCCACAATGTAGTATCCCAAAATAGCACCTATTCCTCCAAAGGTGGTGATTTTTCCTATCAATGTTCCCCGCTCTTTGGGAACTGAATGTTCAGCAATGAGGGCTTTCCACACTGGAGAAGCCATGGACCATAACACCTGAAGAGTCACCAGCACAACAGTTAAGACAACAATATCTGAAATTCCGGGAATAAAAAGGAAGACAATTGCCGGGATTCCTTCTCCCAGAATAATAAAATGTTTTCTTCTGGCAAATCGATCTGAAGTCCAGCCCCACACTATTTGAAAGAGCGCATTAACCACAAACATGAGCATCCAGATAATGCCTACCTGGGTATATGTGGCTCCAATTTCTTCCTTCAGATAAATACTGAAAAAGACCCTGAACGTTGCGGCACGCATCTCCGATACAAGAGAAATCGCTGAGAACACACTAAGCATTCTCCGTTCCATACCCTACACTCCGTTTCTTCTTTATAAAGTTAGGGGTACAAGTTATAAAGACGCAAAAAAATTATGAGAATGTGGGCAATTTTCTGCCCACCAGAGGTGATTTAATGAACCCACCAGAAGTAGTGAAGATCCTTCAGGATCTCATTAGAATTGATACTGTAAACCCCCCAGGAAATGAAGGAAGGGCTGCTCGCCATCTTTGCCAGCTTTTCCAAGCAGAAGGAATTGAATGCCAGCTTGTAGGAGAAGAAGGAAGAGAAAATGCAGTGGCTTCCATAGGTCAAGGAAAAAAAAGTCTCCTCTTCTTATCTCATACCGATGTTGTTCCTGTTTCAGAAGAAAACTGGGATATTCCTCCTTTTTCTGGAGAGATTAAGGATGGATACATCTGGGGCAGAGGTGCCCTGGACTGCAAAGATTTGGTAGCGGCTGAAGCGTATGCATTACTCCGGTTACAGCGGGAGAACATTCCATTGAATGGCAAGTTGATTTTCGCAGCAGTGGCAGATGAAGAAACAGGTGGGAAAGTAGGTGCCAAGCTGCTTACAGAAGCTTATACAGAATTGATTACAGCTGACTTTGCCATCAATGAAGGGGCAGGAGAGTACATTGATGTCAATGGTAAGAAGCTGTATCTGCTGCAGACGGGAGAAAAAGGACCCTGCTGGTCGCGGTTGAAAGCATTCGGCATTTCAGGGCACGGGTCCAGGCCTACCTTGGCAGATAATGCAGTTGTGAAAATGGCAGAAGCAGTAGTCAACCTGGGGAAGTATACCCCTGAAATTATCCTTATGCCAGAGGTGAAACAATTGATTGAAACCTATTTGGAACTGAAAGGTGAAAAAACAGAAGTAACTGCTGACAATGTGGATCAGATCATAGATGGTATTTCTGATCGATTTTTCGCTGAAGGATTGAGAGCCACCACCAGAATGACTGTGTCCCCCACTGTGGTTCATGGAGGAAAAAAAGTAAACATTGTCCCTGACTTTTCTGAAGCAGAGATCGATATTCGCACCTTGACCGGTCAGAATGTAGCATACGTGAAAAATGTGATAGAGCCCCTAATTGGAGACTGCACATTTGAGACTGTCCATTGCCATCCAGCCAATTTCTCACCTGCCGACAATGAATACTACGCTTTAGTAGAAGAAACAGTAAAAGCAGTTCTCCCTGCTGTGTATTGCGCTCCCTATGTGTTGTCAGGAGCCACCGATAGCTACTACCTGAGGAAGCTGGGCATTGCCTCCTACGGGGTATCGCTTCTATCAAAGGAATTCCCCACCGAATTACTCAAAACAGTGCACGGCGACAACGAACGTATAGATATAAAGAGTATGGAGGTCAAAGCAGAGTTTCTGTATCAGTTGGCCAAAAAATACCTTTCAAGTGAATGAATACGCTCTCAGTACAATGCAGGTATAAGTTTAACATGCATAATGTGCAGGGAAAAAAAAGAGGAAAGAAGTGAAAACATCTACTACTCTTGAATATCTCCCCTTACTTGCATGCCAGCTTGATGTCTTCAGCTTTTATTGTTTTTCTCTTTGCATGACTAGCAAGAGATATTGCTTCTCGTGCAATTTCTGTGGCAACATTTTCCAGATGTTCACCTAGTAACCGAGCAGCTTCTTCTGATACTCGTTCTGCTCCTCCTTTTCTAATCAGTTTGTCAACTGAAGCTATAGGAATCTCTGACATTTCTAAATCACCTCGCAGACTTTCAACATTAGTCCTTTTTAAATATTTTGCTTCAGAATACTAAAAACAGCCCCTTTAACAGAGATTATGGCATGAGGTGCTACCTCTCCTCCTTCTTCAGCATGCTTTTATTTACATATGGAAAGGGAGACCACTACCTTTTTACAGCCTAAAAAAAAGGGAATGCATGGATAACCTGCATTATGAGACTGCCCTGCTGTTGGCTGCTGGAGCTGCCTTAGGTCAGGTTCTCATCATTTTAATGGATATGTCCTTTTCACTGTGGAGCTTTCTACCAGTACTCATTTTTGTCATCCTTTTGGGTAGTGTTTCTGTGAGGAACATTGCGAAAGGCGGCGGATTGACCAGAACAGGTACTGTGACCAGAATTTTAACTGGTGTGTGGATGTTCCTGGTGTGGGAGCTGTTCAGAAGGCGATTCATCTGGGTATTAGATATTTTCAAGTTTTTTATACTGGCTGTGGTGCTCTGCTTCTTTTACTTGCTAGTAAAGAGAAAATGGAGAGAGTAGCATGCGCGTTTTTTGGTTAATGCTTTGCTTTTGCCTCTTCTGCGGGGCTGTGACAGCGCAGCCTGGTCCCCTTATTGGATTCTGCTGGGTCTCGAACCCCTTATCAGATAGTACGCTCTTTGAAGAAGGGTTCAGAACAGCCCATTATCTGGGTTGCCAGATAGAGCACAGACAGTACAACTGGAATGAGATGGAAAAGGAAAAGGGTGTCTACAACTTAAATATGGTAGATCAGTGGTACACTGCATGCACCACATACAATATTATACCTTCTCTGGCAGTTTGCCCCTTAAATTCAAATTCTGTGTACAGAAATCTCCCCGAAGATTTAGAAGGGAACTCCTTTGATGATCCTGAGGTCATTGAGCGGCTCAAGCAGTTCACTGATACACTGGTAGGGCAGTATCCTGATATCAAATACATAAGCTTTGGCAATGAAATCAATTACTACTTGCGGGCTCACTGGGATGAGGTATTTCCCTACTGTACCATGTGTGGTGAAATGTATAACTACGTCAAGAAAACCTACCCTCATCTGCGTGTTTTGGTTATATTTGGCTTTACAGGCATGGAAAAGAGAGAAGAAGAGCTGATCCCACTGTTTATGCCAGCCTGCGACATAATAGGGATTTCTTCGTATCACGCCTCAATAAGTGTGGAATCAGTATCGCCCCGGTTGACAGCAGAAGAGATGCGCCAGCGGTTGGAGTACTGCATCACGCTGTGTGGTGAGAAACGGGTTGCTGTTGTGGAAACGTCTGCTTTTTCCTACCCTGATCCTGTATACCAAGCAACATATGTCCACGTATTCTTTGAGGTAATCGACACTTACCAGGCAGACATGGAATTTGCCTGCTGGTTCTCCACCTATGACTGGAGTCCTGGCATGCTGACCATGGTGGACCCCTTTCTTGAACAGTTTAACTCCTCAGGACTGCTCCAGCCAGATGGGACTCCCAAGCTTTCCTACTACGCCTGGATGGACGAAATGTCCCAGCGCGGATTAGTGAGCCAGCCTGCATCTGAAAAAGCTCTGGCTGCAATTCTGGCAGCGCTCCTGGTCTCTTACCTGCTGAAGAAAGGATACAAGTAATTACTATAACAGGTATGCACCTGGTTCTTGATATTCTGGCAGAAGTCATCAATACAGGTCGTACTTACTGGAACTGCAACAATGAGAATCTCTTTGAACCTGCTGTAGTGCTCCCTTACATCTATGATACCATTGTCAGTTGCAGCTTCCAGCAGCATATCATATCCTTTGTCTCTGAACAGCTTGTATAATACAGCTTTGGTTAAAAAGTGTCCCCAGCTTTCATTTTTATTGTGCACCCTCAATATGTTTCTGGTGGTTTTGTCATAGATGATGCCGTACCTGGACAGTAGCCTTCTTTTCCCTGTGTCTGTCAGAAAGGCGACTTTTCGACGCATAGTGTGCCCCCGCCTTTCAATCAGTGGGACATCTAAAAGTCTTGTCCCAGAGCAGTGGAAAAGTATCAGTATGAGCTTACATCCAGAAGCTTTTGCAGTGATGACCCTTTGTGAGAGACCACTCATCATGTTGCAGATGCTGTTGTATCCGTGTCATCGCTACAAAGGGCTGAATCTTAACAGGTGACACCCTGCTGCAGCCACCTGCTATACTGTTCATACAGCTTCCATTCGAAAAGCTTAAAGGCAACCACTATGAGGAATAACTATGAAAGACGTGTCAGTAAGAATACGAGGAATATATTCTACAGCACTCACAAAGGTCTTGGCAGAACGGGGGTATGGAATATGCCAGGTTTCTCACTTAATCCGGGATAGACTCAACATTGATAGTCTCGATCTTCCTCCCGATATCGATATCAGACACACTTACAACCGCCAGGGCATTTCTATAGTGGCCGCTGGCAGCTCCATGGATACATTCTTGGAGGACATGAAGGAGAGTTTTTCAGACGTGGTGGTCATTCCTTCTGGAATCGATTTATATGGTATATACAAAGGAAGAAATCTGGGGAAGGGTGAAGTGGATTTGGGTGGATTTGTAGGTCAGCTGGATGAGAGAACAGCTGAGAGAGATGTTCTGGTCCAGGTGTCAGAAATCAGAAGCCGGCCCATTCTCACCCCCAGAATTAGCTTCAGCGGTAATTATGCAATCCTCATCCCCCAAGAGGGAGTAAAGATTTCCAAGAAAATAGAAAATTCAGATGAGAGACGCAGATTATATCACCTGGCAAACAGCCTCCAAATCTCCCCTGGATACGGGTTACTATGGAGAACTGCTGCCGTGGGTTGTGAGGATAGAATTCTTGAAGAAGAAGTTCACCAGTTGGTTGAAGAAATGCACCGCATCCATATGGAGTTTCCTGCTTCTTCCATTGGGTTATTGAGAGAAGGAAAAAAACATGTAAACATCCTTTTTGGTGGAGAGAGTAAAAGGAGACTGGACTTTGTTCGAAACAATATTTTGCCCACTGCCCACAACCACCACAAGCTAAAATCCTCAGGAAAGGAGTACTCTTTCGTGGTGGATGTGTTCGAGCACATTCTCTCCAAGTACACCATAGAGGAACGACTGGACGAACTACTGTGGCGGTTGAACCCGTGGAGAGGGGGAGCTTCCATACTTTTGGAGCACATCAAGCCCGACGGAGAGAAGCTCCACTTGGGGAGAGCTGTGGTTCAGCGATTTGACCACCCTTACGTGGTCATGGAACGCAGAATGCATACCTACGGCATCTATGACGGGTTGGGAGTAAGAAAAGAAAGAGGAGACAGAGTAGTCACCCACATGAAAGAAGGAGAATGGGTTTTCATGCATGAGTACTACTCCCCGGATGGAGAACTCAAAGGACGGTACTACAATGTATGCACTCCCGTAGAATTCTACCCCTACAAGGTGAGATACATAGATTTAGAAGTGGATGTAGTGGAAATGGATGGAAGGAACATAATAGACGAAGATAAACTGGAACAAAGGGTCAGGGAGGGTTTTATTTCAGAAAAACTGAAACAGAAAGCCCTTGAGGTAGCCCAAACAGTCGTAGAGGATCAAACATGGATCCAATCCAGCTGAAGCTTTTTTTGGAAGCGTTAAAAAAAGGAGATACCAAGAAAGCTACGGAGCAGCTCACTGAGCGTATCCCTGCCACAGAGTATGAGAGAGGATACAGGAGAGCGCTGGAAGGAATGATAGCCTCAATAGATAATAACGAGGTGAACAGCCTGTTTGTGAAAATGGTGTCCCACGCAGTAACCAAAAAAAATCTTGAAGAGCAGCGGAGAAAATCCAGGAAAACAGCTCAAGAACCTTTCAGGCCAGTTTCTGAACGAGGGTATGAGAAAGCATGGTACGACATCCTCTCCATCTTCTTGGGGAAGAAAAAAGTGGGCTTGGAGAGGCTTGTGGAAGGCGAACTATACTGAATTTCTTTCTTTTTCTTTAAATGATTCTTCACTATTTTTCCTTTGGGGGACAAAATTCCTTTTTTTGGTGCTTATTGTGGGTTTGAAAAGCGGCTCAACCACAACATTTATATAGGTACGGTCTCAATAGTAGCTTGGTGATGCTCATGCTGGGACCCTTAGAGAGGGAGGTCCTATCCTGTATGAATGAGATCAGACAAGGAACAGTCCGCGATGTGTATAAACATATGCGAAAAGAAAAGAACATTGCTTATACTACAGTATCCACGACGCTAGAACGACTGTATGAGAAGGACTACCTCGCCCGAGGAGAAGACACGGGGAGAGGTGGTACCCGCTACGTCTACACGTTAAAGAATGTCAAGCCAAAGATTGCAAAGATGTTCGTAGATGAATTTATGTCTATGTTTGGCAAGACAGGAGTATCTGCCTTACATGACGAAATAAGCAAATATGAGTGATTTTTTTGTTCTTCCTTCCCTTCCTTTTACTCTGTATGTTTGCTGGATTGCTCTTTTTAATGTATGCAGTATACAGATCCCATCCTAAAGACGCGAAAACCAGGAGCTTTGCATTGTCTGTGATGGTGGTATGCATTTTGGGGTTCTATTGTGCTGCAAGCTGTGTTTTTCTCCAACAGAGGGGTGCATTAGTGTATGCAGGTATCTTCTTTGTGGGATTGGTGGCTCTCATTCTGGGGAAATCACTGATTGAATACATGTATACTGTCCCCCATTTAAAGACGATGCATGCTGTCCCTTTGGAGAATAGACACATCCTGGAATTGTCCACAGAAATTGCTCAAAAGTTCAAGCTGCAGCCTCCCGCAGTTTACATTACCCACTATGAAGTACCCAATGCGTTCACTTTGGGCAGGAAGAACCATCCTGTACTGATTATCACAGATGGCCTCTTAGATTTGAATTACCAGGAAGTGAAAGCAGTATTTGCCCATGAATTAGCTCACATAAAAACCAACGATTCTTTAGTCAAGACTGTGGCCTCTGTGATGCGCAGCTTCCTCTTCTTTGATCCAGTGTGCAGGTTTGTCTATTCCAGAATCTATGTGGAGAAGGAGTTTGTGGCAGATGAATACTCGGCTGAGGTGACAAAAAATCCAGGTGATTTAGTTTCCGCTCTCAGGAAGATATACAAAGAAGTTTCCGAATTTGGAGAAGGACTGCCCTCTGAATCTGTTTTGAATTTTTCTCAGGTAGTGTATGATCCAAATTCGGTGAGACATCAGCAAGGTATTCCCTCTGATCCCATTTTGAAAAACAGGTTCATTGTGGAAAGGAAGATGATGCCAGGATCGGTGGTGCAGGAACGGGTGAGACGGCTGACAAACATGGAAAAACGTATGAGAATCCTGAAGCGGTAACATGATACAAGATTTAGAGATTTCATATTCAAAGTGATTATTTAATTTCAAGGTTCAAACTCAAGAAAGGGGATAATGTTAGAATAAATGTTTTTTTGAGAGCTTGGTTTTTGACGCATTTTTTCCTTGTGCTTAGGTTTACCGCAACCTTTTTATCTTTTCACCTGTTGGATAGTATAGGGCCTGTAGCCTAGCCAGGATAGGGCGCGAGGCTTCGGAAGCTCCTTCTTGGAGATACCTCGTAGTCTGGGGTTCGAATCCCCACAGGCCCGTTCCTCATATTCACAACAAATTTAGTCAGCCATGGGCAATTAGATTTTTGCAATAGGTTCGTTCAGGTCTTGGGAAAATACAGCTCTAGCCATTCGGGGAGTATTGTAAGCAATGCCGTAGTCTCCTTCTTTGGTTATTGCAATCACGCCACCATGTCCTGAAAATCGTTCCTTTAGAATGACAACTGACTTTTCAGCCGCTTTTTGGGCAGATTCTCCCTGTTCTATAAAATCAGCCACTGTCTTTGCCAGGGAAGCCTTCATGATAGCTTCTCCCCACCCTGTACAGGATACAGCACACTGGTCTGTGGCATACGTGCCTGCTCCTAAGATAGGTGAGTCTCCGACCCGCCCTGGCTGTTTGAAAGGGGTACCGCCAGTGGATGTTCCAGCTACCAGCCTGCCCTCGCTATCCAGTGCTACCGCACCCACGGTTCCATGGGTGAAGAATGTTTCTGTGGGTTTCTTCTCTTTGGACAGAGCTTTCCATCGTTCCCGTTCCCGATCTATGATCAACTCCTCATTACTGCAGAGATTCATTTTATGTGCTGCAGCAAATCGATCTGCTCCCTCTCCAACCAAAAAAATGGTGTCGCAGTGCTCCATTACTACTCTGGCTAATTTTATGGGATTCTTGATTCGTTTGACTGCTCCTACAGCTCCTGCATTCATAGAAGTTCCTTCAATAATAATCGCATCCAGCTCCACTTTTCCTTCTCTGTTGAGAAATGACCCTGTGCCTGCATCAAAGATGGGATCATCTTCCATGTAGGAGATTGCAGCTTCCACTGCATCCAGAGCAGATTTTGAGAGAACGCTCATACCGCAGAGGGCTGCATTTCTAACTCCCTGAAGATGGGATTCCACGAGATCACCTGGAATATCCCACGCTCCACCATGTATGAGGATAATTTGAATCATGGATGGGATGAAAAAAGTTCTATTAAAAAGGTTTGCAATCTTAAATCTTAAACAACTGACTCTCATCAGCTCCTCAGCTCAAAAATTATTAAAGATTATCCTTCGTATAATTGAATTCTTGGCTAACAGATTTTTATTCTCAAGCAATTATACGATTGCTGCAAATTCTGTGGAAAATGAAACAAAAAAGAAGAAAAAGGGAATTTTAAAGACTGTCGATAAGCTCCTGAGCTGCTGCACGGGTGGCATCTCTGTCCATACCTGCAATAATCAGGACATCGCA